>Ga0116216_10000551_pt1 | contig 29519 bp, 27 predicted proteins | sample Sb_taG_11_FD_89696 | JGI IMG/M metagenome (GOLD analysis project Ga0116216, IMG submission 89696) | Peat soil microbial communities from Weissenstadt, Germany - Sb_50d_3_AS metaG | ecosystem: Environmental > Terrestrial > Soil > Wetlands > Peat | place: Germany: Weissenstadt | collected 2010-09-21
CCTGGTCAGCTAGAGTGAGCCGTATCCTCTAACTGTTCTCTGTCGGCCGACGCGTTCGTCCAGGTTGGGCACAGATAAAGATTATAGCACAAAGGTTCGACTAGTCAAGCCGCCGGGAGGCGAAACGGACCTAGAGGTCCGTTGCTACACAGCAGTCTCCAGCTAACCCCTGCTACATAAGAGTCAGCCGCATCCGCCTGTGGGGGATGCCGCAGTCAACGAAGACCTCCCCTTCTGGCGTAAAGCCGTGCCGCTCGTAGAACTGGACCGCCTGGGTCTGGGCGTCGAGGATAACGCTGAGCAGACCCCGATCCTGGCCTTCCTTTATAAGGGCATCTAGGATAGCTGTCCCGGCGCCAAGGCCCCTGTGGCTCGCCTCGACTGCAATACGCCCTATCTTGCCCTCTCCGCGAGCAGATTCGTATATCCGACCGGTTCCAACCGTGAGCCCCGCGACATCGGCCAGGACGTGCAGACATGTCCGGTCGTGCACGTCGTGACGATCGACCTCCTCACCCGCCGGCACGTGCTGCTCGACGACGAAGACGGCGTAGCGCAGGGCGAGCGCCGCGCGCCAGGCTTCTAAGTCCGTCGCGGCCACGAATGTCCGGACGGCGGGTTCAGGTCGGCCTCGAAGCTTCACCTGCACTTGCTTCGGCGGCTGCTCGCTCGAGCACTGCGAGCGTGTGTCGCGCGGTCTCCTCCCAGGTCAGCTGGCGGGCGCGCGCCGCACCGCGCGCGACAAGATCCGCAGCGACGGCTCGATCGGTCAGCACGCGCGCGATTGCCGCCGCCAGCGCCTGCGGATCGCCCGGCTCCACGAAGAGCGCCGCCTGTCCGCCCGCTTCTCGCAGCCCGCGGGTGTCCGAGGCGATGACTGGAGTGCCTGCCGCCATCGCCTCGACGACGGGAAGCCCAAAGCCCTCGTACTCGGACGGATAGACGAAGGCCGATGCGCCCGCGTACAGACCCGCGAGCGTCTCGTCGGCGACCCACCCGACGTCACGCATCACGACGGAATCCGGAACCGGCGGCAAACGGTACTGGCCGGTCGCCCCCGCGACGATCAGCTCGGTCGACGCTCGCAGCTCGGGGGGCAAGAGCATCATGGCCTGCAGCAGCGTCGCAACGCCTTTGCGCGACTCGGGCTCGCCGACGAACAGCAGATACGGACGCGCCGACGCCGCTCGTTCGCCGCTGCGCGCGCGCGCGAACAACTCCTTGACACCCAGCGGAATCACCTCGACCCGGGCCGGATCGAGTGGAAGATAGCGCACGAGCTCTTCTTTCGAGAACTGTGAGTTCGTGATGATCAGCTGCGCCAGAGCGGCGGCCAGCCGTAGTGGGCGTTGCTCTTTTTCGGCGACGCGCGGGTCGGGCGGAGGGAGCGCGAATAGGCTAGCGTCGTGTAACGATGCGACGCTCGTCACGCCTGCGACCCAGCTCATGCCGTTCCACGGATACCAGACGACGTCGAGCGTACGCGCCGCGCCTCGATGGCGCACGGCCATGTCGGCTCCGCCGAGCTCTTTGAGGTAACGCTTGCGCGAAAACCACGGAGCTCGCTCGGGCACGAGCAAAGTCAGCGCGATGCGTTCCGGCTGCCAGCCGGCCCAGGTATGCAAGATCTCTCGGACGTAGCGGCCGATTCCACGTCGATCTCCGGTGAGGTTCCACGCGTCGACGCCGATGTGCAACGGCATATGTCAACGTTGAGGACGGGTCGGCTGGCGCCCTCTAGCTGTCCCAAAAGGAGGGGTAGGGCGGAGCGCGCAATTTGGGGTCTCAATGTCGTCTTTCCCGGGCATCGTCGCTCAGTTGATCGTGGGACGCAAGCCTGAGCAATATCTCGGCGCCGTCTTGGAGTCGATCGCGGACGTCTGCGACCACGCCGTCGTCAACGATAATTCAGGACTTGCCCGGAGCGCAAACGCGGACGTGGTTCTGCGCTCGCGGCTCGCGCTCGCCGGTCGCCTGACGCTTGTACGTTCGTCGTTCGTCGATTTCGCGACCGCCCGCAATGCCTGTCTGGATGCGACGCCGCCGGCGTTCTCCCGCGCCTGGGGACTGTTCGTGGATGCCGACGAGGTGCACGGGGAGGAGCTGCAGGCGATGGCCGCGCTGCTCCCGCGCCTGCCAGCCGACGTCGATGCGGTTGATGGATATAGCCGCTTCTTCCTCGGATCGTTCGATTGGTGGACCGAACTGCACCGCAGCCGCTGTTTCGTCCGGCTCTCGCCCACGCTGCGCTGGTCGGGGAAGATCCACGAGCGGCTTTCACCGGTTGGGCGCCGCATCGCGCTGCCTGCCCAGTGGTGTCAGTACCCTCATGTCGTGTTGCCGCGGGAAGAGGCGGAGAAAAGCCGCCTCTACGCGTCGTTGGGTCCGGGCCAAGCGCCCACCGAAGCGCAGCTCGCCTATGCGACACCCGCGTCCGTATGGGCGCACCTGCTGCTCGGGGCTAACCGTTTCAAAGGCGAGCATCCACAAGCTATGCGACCGGTGATCGCTGCATTGCGCCACGATCGGGCAGAGATCTTCGCCGAGGTCGATGCCCTCGCCGCGCGGCGCAGCCGCCGCGACCGCTTACGCAACGCCGTGCGCCATGCCAACGCGTTGCGGCTGATCGCCTGGCGCGCGGCCGAAGCCCGCTTGCGCTGGCGGTGGCCTGACGATGCGCGCTATCGCGCCGTGAACCGCGAGCGCCGGCCTGCCGCGGGGACCGCGATCGCAGTAGGCCTTGGTGTCGAAGGCCGCCTCGCGAGCCAGCCCGCCCGCACGTCGCGCTAGCAGCTTTCGCCTATCGGGCGCCCGAGCGCAATCTGATAGGCGCGAATCGTTTCCAGCGCCGCGTGCCGCCACGTGTGCCGTCGAATGCGCTGGTCAAGCGAGTCCCCATGATACCGCGGAGGGCGTGCGAACGCACGCAGTACGGCGGCGCGAATGGACTCGGGATCCGCCGGGTCTGCGTACTCAGCGTCATCACCGTAGTACTCGACCTCTGCTCCGCGATCGGCAACCACGATCTTCGCGCCCGCGGCAGCCGCCTCGAGCGTCGCAATGCCGGCGGTTTCACACCACGAGACAAGGGCGTGCACCTCGCAGCGTCCTAACATCTCGAGCATCGGCTCGCGTGCCAGGCGACCGTGGAACTGCGCTCGAGGGCACCACTTCAAACATACCTTCACCAGGTCGTCGTGATGGATCGCGCCGACGATATCGATGGGAAACGACTCATCGCGAAGAGCAAAGAGCAACCCGCTCTGGTTTTTGCGCGTCTCAACCCGCCCGATCGCCATCAGGCCGGAGCGCTCGCGCTGCCAGTATCGCTCCGGCTCAAGATTGGCGGCAACCGGAACGACGATCAAAGGCTTCTCTCGAACACCGAGCTGGACTAGGCAATCGCGCGCCTCGATCGCGCTGTTCGGCACGAGCACGTTTGCGCGGTGGAGGAGCGCCGACTGCTCCTGATGCCGGCGTTCGAGCTCTTTGCGCTCCCGGCGGTTGATGAGCGAGTCGAGATCGCGCTGCCCGCCCCGGCGCTTCAACTTACCCAGCTTGCCAAGCACCTCGGGCGTCGTTCGTGCATTGAGGAAGATACGCTCGTACAGATAGCCTCGTCCGAAATATTCCCGTAGGTCTAACCAGACCGGCGACAGGGCTATAGCGACTCCAGCTTCCTCGCACGCATCCATTTGCCGTTTGCAGACGTCAGGCTGACCGACGTTGAAGATGTGCGCTACATCGTACCCACGCGCGTCAGGCCGATCGCTCTCCACCAGGTCCCCGCTGACGCCGCACTCTTTGAGCGCTGCAAATGTGTCGAGCACGAGCTTCGTGTCTCCGCCGTAGTGCTCAAGCGCATTGGGTCGCTGCACCAGGAGCACGCGAAGGTTGTTCAGCACCGTCGCCCGTCAGAAGCTGCTGGCGGCGGGATGCAGCATCTGGGTGTGATAGAGCTTCGCGTAGAGGCCGTTGCGCGCCAGAAGCTCCGCGTGATTGCCCTGTTCCACGATTCGGCCTTCCGCCAGCACCAGAATGGTTGTCGCTTTCCTGATCGTCGAAAGGCGATGGGCGATGATAAACGTCGTGCGGCCGACGAATAGTCGCTCGAGCGCCTCCTGGATGAGCGCTTCCGACTGCGCATCCAGCGAGGACGTCGCCTCGTCCAGTATCAGAATCCGCGGATCGCGCAGGATGGCGCGGGCGATGGCGATGCGCTGACGCTCGCCGCCGGAGAGCCGAATACCACGCGTCCCCACCTTGGTCTTATATCCCTCGGGAAATTTGCTGATGAACACATGAGCGTTGGCCAGCTTCGCGGCTTCCTCGATCTCCGCTTGCGACGCGTCGAGCCGTCCATAGCGGATGTTGTGCTCCACTGTGTCCGAGAACAGCATCGGATCCTGCGGCACCATTGCGAGCGCCCCACGTAATGAGGCGAGGGTGAGGTCGCGGACATTCTGACCATCGATGAGCACGTCGCCGGATGTCGGTGTGTAGAATCGCGGTATGAGGTTGACGAGCGTCGTCTTGCCGGCGCCGGATGGCCCGACGAGCGCGATGATCTCGCCTGGTTGCACGCTCGTCGAGACGCCGCGCAAGACTTCGGTCTTTCCGTCATAGGCAAATCGCACATCTTGAAATTCCACCGCCCCGCGAACATTCTCGAGACGGTGTGCATCGGGGGCATCTGGCTCCTCGATCGGGAGATCCAGCACCTCGAAGATGCGCCGTGCTCCGACGAGCGCCTTCATCAAATCCGCGAAGTAGTTCGCCAGCTGATTTATGGGATTGCTGGCCGCGATGGCCAGCGTCAAGAATTGGGCGAGCTCAGCCGGCGTCTTACGGCCGATGACCAGTTCGTAGAACGAAACCCCAGCCAGCGAGAGGAGGCCGAGCGTCACCAGGAAGTCGATGACGGGCACTTGCGTCAACAGCATTTGCGACAGCTTCATCGACAGGCCGAGATAGGACTCGTTGAGGTCCAGGAAACGGCGAACTTGATACGGCTCGCGGGCGAAAGCCTTGATGACCCGCATCGAATCCAACGATTCCTGGAGTGCGTTGTTGATTTCGGCGATGCCGCCGAGCGATTGCTGCGTCGCGCCTCTGACCAGCTTTGAGAATCGGATCACCATCATGGTGACGAGCGGTGCCACGGCTATGGTGAGCAGCATGAGCACCCAATCCAAATAGAACATGTAGATGAGCGCGCCCAACAGCGTGATCACGGCGCTGCACATGAGGGGCAGCGAGGTGACCCCCGTCACCATGAGATTCACGTCCATGTCGAAGCGCGTTTGCACTTCGCCCCGGCTCCAGCGATCGAATACCGGAAGCGGCAAGAACTGAATGCGTGTGAACAGATCCCCACGAATTCTGGCGATGACCTTCTGACCGACGCCTTGCATCGTGTACGAGCCGAAATACTGCGCTGCGTTTTTGACGATGTTCAGGCCAAGGCCGGCCAAGAGCCCGAATTCGAGGATCTTCAAGCTGTGAGTCTGGACGGCGGTGAAGAGCGCCACCACTGCCTTGGCGTAGCCAAGGGTCGCCATGGATGCGACTGCCGTCAGAGCGACGCCCAGCAGCATTGGCACGAGCATCGGGCGAGTGTAATCAAAGAGTCTGCGGTAGATCACTGGCAGCGTTTGAGTTACCCACCCCGGGCGGCAAATCCCCCAGCGCCGCAGCAGCAGTGACGCTTCTTCTGTCGTGGAGGAGGCATACGTCGTCTAAGACAAATGGGGCACGTGATGAACGCGCGTGGTCCGATATATTTCATGGCCGTTGAGAAATGCGCTGGCAATTCGATCGTCGCAATCTTGCGCTCCGGCATCGAAGCGCACGAGCTGTGTCCGCCGCCGCTCGACGGCACGTGGGCTTGGCAGCCCGATGAGGTCCGCGGCTATCGCCTGTACGTCGGCCACTTCACCACGGACTTCATGAAGGGGATGGGTCCCGGCGGCATCAAGCTGACCATGCTCCGGCATCCGCTCAGCCGAGCCGTGTCGCTCTACGATTTCTGGCGCTCGTATACGTGGGATTTCATCCGCACTTCCTTGCCGCCGGTCAACGGACCGGCTGTCGCCAAATCCCTGACGTTGTCCGAGTTCCTGAGCACCTCGATCATCTCACTAGATAGCATCTATAACACCGCCGCCAGCCAACTGCTCGGCCGTCGATTCAAAGCGCTCATGCGGGATGAGGACGTAGCGATCGCAGAAGCGATCGCCGCGCTGCGAGATTTCGACTGGGTCGGCATCACGGAATTGTTCGAGCCATCCGTCGCCATGCTGTGCGAGCTGCTCGACCTGCCGGTGCCCACGTCCCTGCCTAGGGATAATTCGACCTACGACGCCGCCGACGACCCGACGCGCGAACCCGTCGAGAAGTCGGTGCCCAGCGAAGCCGATCGCCGGCGCATTCTCGAGAACAACCGCGTCGACTTGGCGATCTATGAGGAAGGTCGCAAGATTATGGAGGAGAGGATGCGGGCGCGCGCGGCCTCCGGACAATCGTTTGGCCGCTTAGCGGTCGGTGAATCAGCGCCGTAGAGAGCTGACCAGAGCATCTGCTACGCGACGCACGTCCGCTTCCGATAGCGTGGGGTAACTCGGCAACGAAATTCCACGCGACGCGATATTCTCGGCGACCGGGAATGTCTCATCAGTCTTATGCATGGGCATGTGGTGAGCGCAGTAGAACACCGGGCGAGTCTCAACGCCTGACTCCGACATAGCTGCCATAACGGCATCGCGGTCGGACCCTTCCGGCAACAACAGGCTGACGAGCCAGTCCGAGCTCTCCACCCCAGGCGCCAGGCGCTGAAATGTCACCGGGGATGTCGCAAGAAGTTCTCGATACTGCTGGGCAATGGCGTGCTTTCGCGTCAGTATCGCGGGCAACCGTTCCATCTGCGCCAGTCCGATCGCCGCGGCGATGTTGGTCATGCGGTAATTGAATCCGAGCACCTCATGCCAGTAGCGCCGCGTGAGGGACTGACCTTGTCCCTTCACCATCCGCAGGCTTGCCGCCAACCGGTCGTCGCTTGTGATCACCATCCCGCCTTCGCCTGTGGTCACCGTCTTGTTGCCGAAAAAACTGAACGTCCCAACGTCACCGAACGTCCCTACATGGCGGCCATTGATCCTCGTGCCCAGCGCTTCGGCGCAATCCTCGACGATCCGCACGCCCTTTGCATCGGCCAGCTCTTTGATCGCCTGCATATCGCAGGCCGCGCCGTAGAGATGGACGGCCATGATGGCCTTCGTGCGCGGCGTGATACGTCGCGCGATATCGTCGGCATCCACGTCCCAATCTGATCTTCGGGACTCAGCGAACACCGGCTTTGCACCGGTCTGGGCGATCGTGTTGACGGATGAGATGTAGGTAAAGGTCGGGACGATCACCTCATCACCCGGACCGACTCCGAGGCAATGGAGGGCCACATGCAGCGCCACCGTTCCGTTGCTGACGGCGATCGCATGCTTCGCGCCGGTTTCCGCAGCGATCGCCGCTTCAAAGCGCTGGATGAACTCGCCCAGGCTTGATATCCAGCTGCTATCAAGACATTCGAGGACGTAGCGGCGTTCATTACCGGATAGATCCGGTCGATAGACCGGAATGCGGGGGGCGATCACTGCGGGCGTCATTTGTTGAGAAGCCATGATGTTACCTGTAGTCACTGTCCAAGGAGATCATCGACCGCCACACCGAGCCGGGTCGTGGCGACGTCCTCAGGCTCAACTCCAAAAGCCGCCAGCGTCTTTCCCAACGCCCGGCCAGCCAGCGTCAACGGCCGACGAGCGATGGCCGATTCGAGCAACGGCATGAGCGCATCGACGTAGTGTTTGGCGTCATGCGTCTGGCGCGCGTACGCTTGCGCCCTCTGCCCGATGCTGGAGGCATCTTGCGGATTTCTCATCGCCCATGCGATGTGCCGCGCGACATCAGCTGCCTCGTCTCCGGGTGTGCATGGCAGCACCACACCATCTGGCAGCGCAGCGAAAGCCGCCCCGGCCGCGAGCATGGTCGGCCGGCCGGACTGCATGCACACGAGCAGAGAGCTCGAATCCTCCGGCGACTGCTGATCGGGGAGACAGGCCAACATGTCGACCTTCGTCAACGTCGTGCGCAGTGCCTCATCTGACACCCAGCCCGTGAATTCCAATGGTAACATGTGCGATGATGCGGCGAGTTGCCGCAGGCGGTCACGCTCCCGCACAGCGATGTCACCGATCACACGAAACCGGCAGCGCTGTCGCAGCTGCGAAGAGCTGCCGATGGCCACGATGACTTGGTCGATACGTTCCGTGTCTTCGCCGCTGCCGAAGCTCGCCACTCTGAGTCCTGAGGCAGGGATGCGGCGCGGTGGCGCAACGCCCCGCAGCTGGTAGGCCAGCTGGATCACCGCGACCGGCCCCGGGCAGACGGCGCAGACCTCCTCGGCGAATCGTTCTCCCGTCACCGCAGCGCCGGCGACTCCACTCGCACACCATTCCAGCATCGGGCTCGTACCGGCCGCGCCTTTGGGACCGCTGGGCGCGCCGTCGGCGGGCTTGACCAGACCCCGCAGCATGGTCTCAACATCGGGTGACGAGCGTGCCCAACCTTCAGCCAGACGGGTCAGGACGCGATCGTGGAAAATACCGACGACACCGAACTGTGCAAAATTGTGCAGCATCGCGCCGTGAAAAAGGTAGTCGTCGCCGAAGTTCACGATGATCGCGTCCGTGTTCTGCGCCAACTCCGCAAGAGGCGCATCTTTCCACGTGCGGAAGTGCGCGCCCGATCGTCTGCCCCGAAGCTTCGCAGCCGCTCCCAGTTCGGTACGCAGCACTTGCACGTCGTGCCCACGCGACATCAATTCATCCACGATCGCCGCGCCAAACGCGGCGATGGACGAACGTTTATCCCAGGGCCCGGCCCAAACGATCCGCATGCTCATGACAGCAGACGCTGAATAGTGGTCGGCCAATCAAATCCGCCGGCTATGAGGCTTTGCCGTCCGGCAATGCCCATCTGCGCCGTCCGGCCTGGATCGCGGGAAAGCTGTTGCAGCGCATCACCCAGGCTTTGCGGCGTGGGCTCGGCGATGAGTCCCGTCTCGCCGTGCTTGACGATGTCCAGCAGCCCGACCGCGTCCGACGTGGTGACCACGGGCTTGCCGGCCTGGAAAGCCTCAAGCGTCGCGTACCACGCTTGGTCAGCGGCGTACGGTACGTGCGCGACCGCCGATGACCGGTTGACCAGATCGGCCAACTGTGGACGTGGCAGAGGACGTACGACAAGCTGCACTCGATCTGCCACTCGTTCTTCTTCCACCAGGCGCCGCAACTGCTCGGCATCTTCGGGAGAGTCCGCCGGCCCCGCGATGATCAAGCGTGCCTCAGACGCGTGGCGCAGAGCGCGGACCAACAGCGCCTGCCGCGCGCCCGCGCTGACCCGCCCGCCGATAAAGACATACCCCTCGGGATCAGCCCCACCGAAGAGTTCCGGGTCGTTTAATGGCGGAGTCAGAACGGTGCTGCTGACACCGTCGTAGCGGCGTAACACGTGGGCCGTCGCAGCATCGGCACTGTAGACGTGCTGCGCTTCTGCAAAGGCCAGGTGGTCCGCCCGTCCAACAAAACTTTGTATCTGCTCCCCGCGCGCATCGTCCGGTCTGTCGCCCTGCAGGGCATCCCACCCCTCAAACGCGTGACGATGGTGATCGAATAACCAGAAGACCTTATTGGGATGCGGGACGAGGTAGGCTGGAAATCGTAGCGCGATCACACGATCCACGTTCAGCAATTGCAGGCTGCGCGAGATCAGCATGTCCTCGATGAGACGCTCCGCGGACGTAGAGCTGAACGGAAGCCATACCGCTTCCGCCTGCGCGCCGTAGACACGCAGATTGCGCACGAGATGTTCGCACAGCTCTTCCGCTGCGCCGTAGACAAACGGTACTCGGTCGGTCAGCACTAAGACGTTCACGGCAGCGGTTGGGATCCCGTGACGCATTTTAGCCCACGGCATCTGATGATGGGGGACATCACGATAGCAACCTCGTCACGGTGCTGTCCCAGTTGATTCCCAGATCGTGCAGCCGCTGCTGCGCCGATTCGCCCATCTCGCGTGCCAGGGCACGGTTCACATAGAGGCGGTCAAAAACATCAGCGATGGCCCGGGGATCCGGCGGGACCACGTACCCGTTCACCCCATGGGTGACGAACTCCAAGACTCCGCCGGCGTCAGAGAGCGTCACGGTGCAGCGACGTGCATGAGCGGCCTCGATGGTACAGTAGCCGTAGGAATCTTCGTCGAACGGCACATAGGCGGTCGCCAGCGCAGTTGACAAGCGCTCGGCCTTCTCTTCTTCGCTGATCCAGCGGTCCTCGATACGCACCCTGTCGCCGAGCTGCTCTCGTTCGACGATCTCACGCAAGGACTGCATGTAGTCCGGACTCAAACTTTCCCCGCACAAGCGCAATCGCACGCCGGAGCTGATATGGCTCATGGCCTCGATCAGCAGATGCTGTCGCTTGTGGTGTTCCATCCGGCACACGCAGACGATCTCGTCGCCATAGTCAAAGGCTGTGAACAATTCCGGCCTGAGCACGGGCGGATAGAGAACCTCGCTGTCGATGTCATTGAACGTCTTCAGCCGGTCGCTCACGATGCGCGAATTGGTAAAGATTTTCTGGGCTTCGCTTAGCACTGCCGTATCCGCGTGCACGAGGGTGGCGCGGAGCGCCCGCCATGGGGCAGTGTCCGGCACCGGGCAGTATGGGGTGTTCCACAGATCGTAAAACTGGCGGATATGATGGATAAACCAGACCACCTTGTGTGAATGCCGCACTGCATGTGCAGGGGGCCGAAAGGTGATGACCCGGTCGTAGGAATCCTCCAGCTGCAGCAGCCGAAACGCCACCATCTGCTCGAGGATGGTATCGGCGTCGTAGGTCGTCGGGATGTAGACGATCTCGGATAGCTCACCGCGTTCCTGCAGCTTCTCGTGCAGCCAGTCGACGATGTTGCGGCCACCGCCATACACGAGCGGAACGATGGAGGATATCAAACCGACCTTCATCGAGCGATCGGGGAAGAACGACGGAGAACCCGAGCCGGGACGCCGCCGACGCACGCCCGCTCAGGTATGTCGCTCACCACTGCGGAACCGGCGCCGACTACTGCATCGGCACCAACAGTGATCTTCGGTCGTATGGAGCTTCCCACGCCGATGAGGGCACGATCGCCTATTCGAACGCAGCCGGCAAGCGAACACCCTGGAGCCACGTGTGCCGCCTCGCCAATGACGTTGTCGTGGTCGATGATCGCGCCCGTGTTGACGATGGCGAACGCTCGCACGATGGATGCCGTGCCGACGACGGCCCGCGCCATGACGACCGCTCCATCAAGGATCTCAGCTGTTGGCGAAATGAACGCTTCGGGGTGAATCACGGGTGGTAGCTCGAAGCCTAACTCGCGCACTCTTACAGCCAGTCTGTGACGTAAGGAATTGTCCCCAAGCGCCACCACAGCGGCCTGCACCCCTTGTGCACGCAGATCGGGCAGGATGTCATCGCCCCCAAGCACAGGGACACCGAGCACCGAGCGCGCGCCGGCAGCCGGATCGGTCATACCCACCACGTCGAAACATCCCATCGCCCGCACGGCCTCCAGCACGACCTTGGCATGGCCGCTGGCGCCAAGGATCACGACCGATCGTGTGCTCATGCAAACTCGATCTGCGGATAGCTGCTCTCGGGGCGACGCAGCATGAGCAGGTTGACGGAAATCAGCGTGTCGAGCCCGTGCTCACGCAGCGGTGCGCAGCGTCCGCTTGCCTCATCGATCTCATACGGCCGAAAACCCTGAGACGCAAACTCGTGCAGCCATTCTTCGATGCTCACACCGGAGCGTCGCAAGTGACTCGGGCCGAATTCAACGATCATGGCGAGATCGGGGTTCTCGGACACGATGCGGCGCATGCCACGAAAGACAGGCAGCTCATACCCCTCGGCATCGATCTTCACAAAGGAGACTGACTGTTGTGGGGTTATCAGTTCATCCAGTGGGTGAAGGGTCACATCCAGCGCATCGATCTCACCTTCAACCGGAAGCAACGAGCTGTGACCCAGGATATTGGAGATGTGAATCCGTGCAGTGCCGCTCTGGGCAGCTGCCGCACAGGTGTGGATCGTGACCCTCTCCGCCACGCCGTTTATGTGCATGCTCCGTTGCAGGACGCGAGCGAGGACCGGCAAGGGCTCAAGAGCGACCACGGTGCCGGTTGTGCCAACACGCCGGGCCGCCGGCACCGTCATCAAGCCGATGTTCGCCCCGACGTCGATGACCGTGTCGCCTTCGTGGATCAATCGAGTCATCACGGTCGTGCTGCCCGGCTCAAGCACACCTGCGGCATCGAGCAACACGGTCAGCAGCACTTCATCCTGTGCTGGGACGATCAACCAGCCGTACGGTGTGCGCACGAGGACCTCATGCTCGCCCAGCTGCACCGCGCGTCGGAGCAGCAAGAGATCCGTGCGCTCCATCAAGAAATCCGAGAGCTGCACGAGGTGCTGGGTGATGCGCCTCACGTCATCGACGTTGTCGGCGACCCGCTTGATCTGGTCACCGCGCGCAAGGAACATGAGCGCATCCGCAACCGGCCGGAAGAGCCAACGGATTGCGTCCCCGATTCGACGCCCAACATCTCCGATGCGCTGCCAAACGGTAGGCTCCGGTGCTTGCACCTCAGCCGGCGCTCCTTCACCTAAACGCGCGCCTGCTCGCACTGCCTTTGCCATGCATCACCCGTATGCGGACCCTGCGGGCCGCGGCTTGAATCAATCTAGCGCCGCCTAAAAAGCGGACCGTGAATTCCAGGCGGATTCGATTGGTGGCGGTACGGCCCTGCAGGGTGGTGCTGTCGACGATCGCTATTGCGTAGCGGTCTTGCGGAACAGCACATTGATATAGTCGCCATCAACCTGGCGGTCGACGATCTCAAAACCGGTCTTATCCGCGAGCACGCGGATGGAATCTTCCAGGTAGAAGATGGTGTGGAAGCGCGTGTTGTGATACAGGTACTCATAGCAGGGCGTCGTATGCGCCATCACGCCGCCCGGCTTGAGCATCGATGCGAAATCGCGGAATTGCGCCACTGGCTCGGTGAAATGCTCGATGACGTTGTTCGAGAAGATCCCATCAAACGTGGCTTGGATTTCTGCGCGCCGGCAGATGATATGATTTTCGGTGCTCAGCGCCGTCGGCTCGTACCCCCATACATCCCAGCCGCGCCCGCGCAAGACCGCGACGGTGTTCGACGAGATCCCGCAGCCCCAGTTGAGGTACGTGCCCCCCCGGACAGGGGACATAGAAGCAAAGGTCCGCAGCTCGCGTTCCGTCGGATCCGCTTCTGCATACGTCGCGTAGAGCAGCCGGTATTCGTCCGTCAGATCATCCGGCGTGATATCCAGCATCTTCATGGGACCGAACAGCGCCCCGCACTGCGGACACGCGTATCGTTCGAGCCTTCCGCCGCCAAACTGGCATTCCGAGACGCGGGTCGCAAACGTCTGCTGCGCGGCTTGATACTCACAGATCAGACAGGTCAACATGCGTGTGGCCGGCGTTTGCTCGTCGAGACGGTCCAGTGCCCTATATTTGGACCGCACCAATGCGCGGCTTGTCACTTCAAACAGCGACTCAAGGCGAGTGATGCGCCGCTTGAGATCGTCCTTGTCTTTCATCGAATGCGAGCCAAACACGGCCTGGGTCCTCGACCGGTTCGAATGATGGTCATATGTCCTCTGCAGTCACGACGCACTATTGCGGTAACTTTGGTATCTTCGCAGGAATGCGAGCGCCGCGGTCTCGTGATCGACAATTGGGGCCGGATATTGCTGTGGAGTGAAAAAGCTGAGCTCGATCTGTTGCTGGGTGCCGATCTTCCACGGTGCGAGCGCGGCGCGCGTGGGCAATCTGGCAAGTTCCGGGCAATACCGCCGCACGTAGGTGGCCTGCGAGTCGAAGAGCTGCGCCTGACGCACGGGGTTATAGATGCGGGGATACGCCGCTTGATCCGATCCGATGCCCGCGATGCGCTGCCAGTTGCCCACGCAGATCGCTTCATCGGCAGCCAAGAGTTCGCGCATCCATGTGTCGCGCCCGATACGCCAGTCCAGCCCGAGATCCGCCGCGCAGAACGAAGCGGCGACGACGGCGGCTCGTTGGTGGACGCGACCCTCGCGCGTGAGCTGTCGCATCGCCGCGTCGACCATCGGGTACCCGGTGAGGCCAGAGCGCCAGGACGTGGCGAACGCCTCGTTCTCCGACCCGACAAAGCCGCGCATCTTCTCCTGCAGCGGTTCGTCCCACATGTTCGGCTGATAGTATGCGAGGTGGATGAAGAAGTCGCGTAAGGCAAGACGCCGCAAGAACACCTCCATCGACAGCCGTTCTTGCGCGAGGGTCCACGAGCGCGCCATCTTCTCTCGCACCGCCCGGCAGACAGCGCGCGGACTCAACAGACCGAAGCGCAGGTAGGCGCCCAGATGCGAGGTCGCGTCACGCCCTGGATATTCAGCGTTCGTCCCATAGTCGCCGGCGCGCGCGGTCACAAATCTCGTTAACGCCTCAAGCGCTGACGTCTCCTTGGGCAGCGGCGCGGGCTCCATGACGTCCAGCTCCGGGATCGCGCCGCAACTCGGATCGCGGCCATTGGGGATCGCGGCCTCAAGGGCGCGCTCGACCGAAAGCGTCTTCCAGGCGTCGTAGAACGGCGGGAAGACCCGGTACCCCTGCCCGGGCGCTTGCTTGCGCTCGTCAACGGCCTCGGGTTCGTGAACGACGGCGCCTCCGGTCTCGTGCAATTCGACGTCTGCAGCACGCAGCGCCGTTCGAGCCTTGCTGACCGCTTCGCGTTCGGTTCGGTCGAAGGCGCGGGCGCAGAAGACGCTTTGTGCTCCCAAACGTTTGGCCGCGTGGACGAGTGCAGCGCCCGCGTCTCCTTCGAGCACGCTCAGCGAGGCATCGGCCTTGCCGAGCACGGCGGCGAGCTGGCGCAGCGCCGCGGCGGCGAAACCACGCTGCCGCTCGTTGAGCGTTTGCAGTTCGTCCGTGCAGAAGACGGCGTAGGTGGTCGCCGATGCCGCCACGGCGGCGGCGAGCGCCGGATTGTCCTGCAGGCGCAGATCGCGCCGGAACCAGTGGAGGCTTGTCGTCATGTGTCGGATGTTCTACCGCTTAGGTGCGGCGAAGGCTGCGGCCTCTCGCGTGAAAAGCGAAGGGCGCCGGCCGTGTTCGGCCGCGGCGCCCATCGCCTGAGTCCTCGCGTTAAGCTACTTCAGCGATGCGACGTAAGCGGCGACGTCTGCCACCTGCTTGTCGGTCAGCGGCAGGGGAGGCATGCTCGAGGTCTTGTCTACGCCTTGCGGGTGACGGACCATGTAAGCCACCTGCCCGGCCTTGAGCCCGGCACCGGCGAGCGTCGGCCCAACCGAGCCGTTCTTCCCGCCTTCCCCGTGGCAGCTCGCGCACTGCGCGGCGAAGACCTGTGCTCCCCCGGAGGCGTTGCCGGCGGCGACGGCCTGGCTCGGCAGCTTCGCGAGCGGGATCGGCAGCTTTGCAGCGACCGCATTGGCCATCTCGGCCGGCGCAGCGGCGCTTGCAGCGGCGGTGGCTTGCGACGAGGACTCGGACGAACCCGAGGTGTCTTGGCCCTTCGTACACGCGGACACCGCAAGCGATACGGCGACGAGCACAACGAGCAGAGCCGTCAATCTTTTCACGCGTCACGTCTCCTTTAGATCACATCTGGACGATGGCCCGTTACTAGGCCGCTTTCCGTCAATCCTGCCCGCGGCTCGCGGACGAAGGCGAGCCCCCCTGCGCCCAGCAGCACGAACAACGCCACCAGCGCGAACACCAGCCTATAGCCAAAGCCAAGATCGTGCGTCAGCGCTGCGCTGCGATCGACGATGAGTCCGCCAACGATGGGCGCTACCACCTGGGGGGCTGAGGCGCCGATGTTCCAGATGGCCATGAGGGCGCCCGCACGCCCTTCGGGCAAGAGCATGCACGCGAGCGCCCAGTCAACCGAATAATATGCGCCCCAGCCCAGACCGAGCACGATCGACAGGGCGAGGAGCTTTGACGGTGCGGCGATGACGCTGAGTGCTGTAGCACCAGCGGCGAGCAGAACGAGCGCGCCGTACAAGATGGCTTTCTTCGGCATGCGGTCGCCGGCGATGCCGGCGGGCACGGTCCCGACGATCGCGCAGACGGTCATCACGAGCAGCAGATCCACGCTCGTCGCCAGATACTTCGCCACGTGCTGGGAGAAGCGCAGATAGAACGCAAGGAACGGCAGGATGAGGTACAGCCCCATGTTGACCGCCGCGCGCGAAGCGATGAGCCAGATGAAGCTCGAGCGTGCGGGCCAATCGCCGAAGGAGGGAGGCTGCTCGCGGGGCGGCTGCGCTCGTTCGCTGATGCCGAACATCGTCACCGCGAGCGCGACCAGCAGGACCACGGAGATCACAACCGCCAGTTTCAGCAGGCCGCCAGTGAACATCGTAGCCGTGACGTTCGGGCCTGGCTGATGCACGAACAGCCTGGCGGCGAGCAGCCCGGCAGCGGTGCCGGCAAGACGGAACAGGCCCATGATCGCCGACGCGCGTCCGCGCGCCGACATTGCCACGCGATCGGGCATGAGCGCCTGATACGGCCCACACGCCGCGTTGAGCGATATCTGGACCAGCGCAAACGTCACAACCACGACGAGAAACGATGGAGAAAGCGCAAAAGCGAAGAGCGCGGCGATGTCGAGCAACGTCCCCACGATGATGAAGGGCATGCGCCGACCGGAGCGATCCGACAGCCTGCCGGAGCCATATTGCGCGAGAATCGAGAAGGCGGCGCCGCCACCCAGCAGCACCGCGGTGGCGGTGCCGATAAGGTCGGGAGTTGTGAAGCGCGCTATCTGCCCTTGCAGGGCGGCCCCCAAGAGCGCGCCCCAGTGCAATTCCCAGGCGAACCAGAACGCGGAGAGCGAGACGAGGTTGTCCTTCTTCACGCGCCCGCCCCAGGTCGATCCCTGACATACTGGATGTCGAGCGCGTCGTCATAGTCCATCGCCAGAGCCGGGTGCGCGCCGCGGACGGCCACCACGCGACCTCCTGTGAGGTGCCCGATGCGACGCTCGACGTGGGCGATATCCAGGCTCCCCATCGCGAAGCGCACGACCCCCTCCACCCCGAGCAGCGCTGCCATCGCTATCTGGCTCTTGCGCGCTGCAAATCCACGACGGATGAGCGCTGCATTGCGCAGCGCGAGCGCAACGGTCATGAGGCAGAGGCTGCCGCCGGTGTAGTCCGTCGTCCCGACCCGTGCGAACTTCGAACGTCCGCGCGGGTACGACGCGAGAAACTCGTCGCGTTCGTAGACCGGGTATGCGAAGTCTGCGTCATCAGGCACGCGACCGAGAAAATCATCCACGTGCGCTGCAAGGACAAATGGAACGTCTGACGCGCTCACCATAGCGCGACGGGTCTGCGCTGCCCCCAGCCCTGCGAGAACGTTTTCCTCGCCGCTTGCACCTTCATCCAGCCACAGGTCCACCGCCGCCACCGATCCGTGCAGCTGGCGAGGACCCACGACGATCACGCGCCGCACAGCGCGTGACGCTCGCATCGCCGCGATCACAGTTTCCAGGGCGTTCGTCCGGCCCACCCGCACGAGCGCCTTGATCTCCACGCCGACGCGCTGGGCCTCGTGGAGCGGCAGCCGGCCGGCAGCGAGGATCACCGCATCGATCGCATCCATTAGACGCGCGTTATCCCGGTGCCACCCGCTGCTTCGAGCACGGCCTGTAGCTCGTCGTGACGTTCGCGGGGCGCCACGACGATGAGCGCATAGTTGCCCTCTTGCATGCCGTCGATGAGACGAAATCCCACGTGCGTCGATGGCTGCGGGGTCAGCGCTGCGCCCAACACGGAGCCTACGATCGCCCCGAGCACGAAGTACAGACCCATGTTGGCGACGACAAGAGCGCCGTGCATGACCGGGATCGCGGACCCAACTTTGGTGAAGCTGAGGCCTAGACCGGCAACTGCCCCGATGATCGCGCCTGCAACGCCGGCGCGATCGACGGCGGCACGCGCGGTGCCTTCCGTCGCGACGTCGACGAGCGCGCGCAGTGGATCTTCCGGCTCGACGTCGGCGCGGATGCCGGTGCGCAATGCTACGGTCTGCGCACGCCCGGCGTCTGACGCGCCCACGTGCAGCGTGTCGGCGGTCAGCCCGAGGCCGAGCAGCTGTTCCGTGGCGGCATCGAGCGCATCGTCGCTGCGATAGACGCAGCCGATGGCGCTATCGCTCAAGGTGGCACCCTGGGCCACACCCGAACCTTTCGTCATGGACTCGGACACATCGTCGACTCCCGGTGGCGAGCGCGGCGCTCCGCGACCAGGCGTGCTCGTCGGCAGGTCGGTTGCGGTGCGAGACTCGCAGCCCGAACCCGCCTATTTCACCGAGCGCCACCGTCGCTTCATAGGCAGGACAGGCCGCGTCCATGCCATCGTGCCGTCGGCCCCCCGCGAAAACCCGCTCGTGAAAGTCGGATTCGCTGAAGGGACGCAAATCGTCTTCTTCCGCTTGAATGATCTCGACGTTCACGAAGCCTCGACCCCGGAAGGCCCCCGCAAGCACGGCAAGCGCGGCAGCCATCTGCCAAAACGGACCTGAAGGTCCCTTGCTTCATCGTCGGTTGACATACACGTCCTGCTTCTATTGATGGATTGCTTTCACGAGCCATTCGAGGCCTTCGACGACTCGTGGGCCGTTGCGCTCGATGATGTCATCAGACGGCGGCCGCACGATGCGTCCGTCGCGCACGGCCCGTATGCTGCGCCATGGCTCCGACGCTTGCACCGTCGGACCGAAGTCGGCATCGCGAGCGACGACGAGCACCTGCGGATCCATGGTCAGCAGCGCCTCGGTGCTCACGTCCGGGTATGCTTGGGCGATGCCGCCTGCAGTGTTGCGCCCACCCGCCAGCCGGATGAGGTCGTCGATAAAGCTGCGCGAACCGGCGGTGAAACCAGGTAAGTCCAAGAGGAAGAACACGCTCGGGCGGTCGCGGTACCGTGACGCCGTACGCGCGACCGCGGCGATGCGCGCCTGCAGCGAGCGCGCGAGCCCAGCGGCGGCGGCCGGCATCCCGCATGCCCTGCCGACGTCTGCGATATCGACGAACAGGTCGTCAAGGTTCCGATTGGGGAGATACCTCACGGTGACATGCAGGCGTGCGCCGATCGGAGCCGCTTCGCGCTCTTCATCGTGGAGCGCGAGGACTTCGGTCGGGCGCAGTGCGCTCAAGCGCTCGAGATCGACGTTCACGAGATCGGCGACGTGCGGCACACGTCGCGCTGCCGCAGGATAGTCATCGTAGCTCGTGTCTGCGACGAGCATGTCCCCGCAGCCGATGGCGTAGACGATCTCGGTCAGCGATGGCGCTAGGGTGACGATTCGCGCGCCGCGCGCCCCCGATATCGACGGCAGCGGGCGGGGGCCCGCACCATCATGCTGTCCGCACGCGGCGCAGAGCGCCGCGGTCACGGCCCACAACGCGACGCCGCTGCGCCGCCCGTGCTCGGTACGTCGCACTATCGCGTGGAGAGCCGCACGGAGAACGCCGAACTGACGACAGGGTACCCGAGCACGTCCTCTGCGTTGTGGTTGTTGCTAAGGTTTTGGGCACGCACGGTCAGCGCCAAGTGGCGCGAGATAGCCTTGCGCACTTGCACGCCGGTGACGAGATAGGGCGTCAGCACCTGGAGGTTCTGCTCGTCCGCGTAGCGGCGTCCGACATATGTCGAATCCGCGCCGTACGTCCAGGTGCCGCGGCCGACCCACAGCCCCAAGGCTGCGGTCGACGTCGGCCGGTAGAGCAGCCTGATAGGTCCTGTGGTCGCCGGACTCAGATCCGCGGCGCGGATGAAGTCAGTGTACGCCACGTAGGCGTGCGCGAACATCCCGATCTTCGTGTCGATGCTTGATTCGATGCCGCGCACCAGCGCCCGGCTCACGTTGAATGGCTTCACGTCGCCGAAGGCGTCGATCGGGACGTTGATGATGAGGTTGCTCGTGTCTTGCCCGAAATACGACACGGTGCAGTCACTGCGGCCGCTGTGACAGCGCATGCCGATGTCGAAGGTCGCCCCGTACTCCGGCTGCAGCACAGGTGAGCCGTAGCCGGGATAGTAGCGCTCATCGAGGTCTGGCGTGCGAAAGGCGCGAGCGTAGTTGGCAAGCGCGTCGACCCCGCCCGACAAGCGGATCACAGCACCGAGCGAGGGCACGGTCACGGGATTTGTCCCTTGCGAGCGTTGATCGCGAGCGCCCAGATCCAGGGTCAGGGGCGAGTTCGGCGCATGCATCTCGTCTTGGACGTACCAGGCGCTCGAGGCGTCTTGCGCAGTGCACGAATCGAAATTCGTGGCGCCTTCGCAGGGCTTGGGCACAGGTGAATCCGGGGGGACGTAGGCTTGATCGAAGGTGACGTCCGAGCCGCTGGTATCGTAGCCCGCCGTCATGACGTTGCTGCGGCCGAGATCGTACGTCGTGCGTAACGATGCCGAGCGCGTATCACCGTTGGCTTGGTTATCGTACGGGAACGCGGGTGTTCCGTTTGGGTACACGAGCGACGTGTCGAAGAAATGCAGCCGCCGTCCGAAGCTCGCTACTTGCACGTCGACGTCGCCGTGGCTCAGAGGGAGATCGAAATCCAGATTCATGCGCTGATAGATGCGCTGCTGCTGTGCGAAATCGCTCGTGTAGTCGGCGTTCGGCGCGACGCTTCCCGGAATGCCGACCGCCGACGTGTCGTTATGGAACGACGCGTTGACGAGCACAATCCCGAGATGCCCGGCTAGCGCGAGCCCGGCGTCAGAGTTTTTGGCATCGCTGTTCGTGCGTGTGCCTCCGGGATAGAGCTCGCCGAATGCCGGGTACTCGAACGCGCCGTTTGCGGATATGGCCTGTAGGTCGACGCGAGCCAGCATATCCGGTCCCCCGAACGTCGCTCCCATCCCCCGCGTGAACGTGCCCTGATAGCCCACCTGGGCATAGAGACTGAGATTGCCGGCGCTCACCGGCTGTTTGGTGATGATGTTGATGACGCCGCCCATCGCCGCGCTGCCGTAGAGCGTCGACGAGCCGCCTTGCACGATCTCGATGCGATCGATGACGTTCACCGGGAGCGATGAGAAATCGAAGACGCCTGTGTCCGACTCATTGGCGGGTTGACCGTTGATGAGCACGAGCGTCTGCGAGGAGCTCGCGCCGCGCAGCGCCACGGTCGCAAGCGAGCCGTAGCCGCCATATTGCTGCACGACCGTTCCCGGCACGAATCGCAAAGCATCAGCAGCCGTCAGCGCACCAAGCCGTTCGAGGTCACCTGACGAGATGACATACGTCTGCCGGGAGGTCGCGTCGATCGGCGTGGGGTGGCGCTGCGCGGTGACGACGACCGCGCCGAGCGCCTTCGGCGTGGCAAGCGCGCTCGCTGAGGCGCTCGCGGAAGGAGATGGACCCGGCGAAGTGCTGGTCACAGCCGTCGCAGCCGGAGTTGGAGACGTGGCTTCGTCTGCGCGAACCGGGCCTGCATGCAAAACGAGCGCGACCGCCGCGGCAAGGACGAACGCTGGGCCCACGTGTGTTTCCCTTCTTCTCGTGCTCATTGCGGCAGACAGATGAGGTAGCCGCCTGTGGGATGGCGGTGGGTGGAGACCGGCGTGCCGAACGCGGCGGAGAGCGCCCCAGGCTCGAGGATCTCGTCGGGCGGCCCCGTCTGCAGCCGGCCGTTGGCGATGAGCGCCATGTCATCCGCGAAGCGAGCGGCGAGGGTAAGATCGTGGATCGCCGCCACGACCGAGACACGTATGCGCGCGAGCGCTGCGAGCATCTGCAGCATCTCCACTTGATAGCGCAGATCGAGATGCGAGGTGGGCTCGTCCACGAGCAGTATGTCCGGCGCGGTCGCGAGCGCTGCGGCGATCCAAGCCCGCTGCACCTCGCCCGCGCTCAAAGTAGCGACCGGGTCGTCGGCACGATCGGCGAGGTTACAACGGTCCAGCGCCTCGCGTATACGCTGCTGCTCGTCGTGCCGCAGCCACCATTGCCAGAATTTTTTTCGCGCGGCGAGACCGTAGCCGGCGAGGTCGAATGGGGTGAGATCGCCCGGAGGGTCGCCCGATGGCGCGATGAGCGCCACACTGCCAGACCGGATGACTCGTCCGGCGGAGGGGCGCTGCGTTCCGGCGAGCACCCGCAAGAGCGAGGACTTGCCGCCGCCATTGGGTCCGACGAGCGCGACCAAGCGGCCGGTGGATATCGTGAGATCAAGCCCGGCGAAGACCCGCCGGGCGCCGTAGCTGACCGCTAACCCTTCAGCGCGCATCACCTGCATCGTCTACAGCTCCACCGGCCGGCGCGCCAGAATCACGAAGAACGGCACGCCGACAAACGCCAGCAACACGCCGAGTGGGACTTCCGCCGGCTGCATGACGGTCCGCGCCAGCAGATCGGCCACGACGACGACGATGGCCCCGCCAAGCGCGCTTCCCGCGAGCAGCCAGCGCGCGTCACCCGACACAAGACGCCGGACGACATGCGGCACCATGAGGCCGACGAAGCCGACGACGCCGCTCACCGCGACGCAAGCCGCTGTGATGAGTGATGCGGTCGCCAAAATCTTCAAACGAGAGCTGTTCATGCGCAACCCAAAGCCCTGTGCGGCGGCGTGCCCGAGGCGGAGCAGATTGACGGTATGGACCTGCGCGAAGGCGAGAGCGCAGCCGACGCCGAGATACGATGCCATTGGTCCAAGATCGCTCCAACCGCGGCCGTTGATGCCGCCGGCGAGCCAGGCGAGGATGCCGAGACTCGAGCCCGTGCCGTGTTGGAGCAGGATCAACGTCACGACGGCGCTGGCCAGAGCCGAGATGGCCACCCCGGCGAGGACGAGCCGCAGGTTGCCCGACGCCGAATCCCCTGCGCCGATCGCAGCCACGATGAGCGCGCAGCCCAAACCTCCGGCGAACGCCAGCGCGGGGATGAACGCGAAGGCGAGCCCGAGCGTGAAGCCGGCAACGGCTGCAAGCGCGGCGCCTGCCGACACGCCAGTGATATACGGGTCGACCAGCGGGTTGCGGAAAAGCGCCTGGAGCAATGTGCCCGCGACACCGAGACCCGCACCTACACCCATGGCGATGAGCACGCGCGGCAGGCGCAGGTCCCAGACGATCGTGTGCGCGACGCCTGCGGAGTTGGGATGCGCGAGCGCGCTCCACACGGCATCAAGGGGCAACGGCACGCTGCCGATGCACAGCGCCACAAGCCCACTCACCGGCAGCGCGAACGCGAGCAGCGCTAGCCGGATGCCTCGCGTGGAGCGCGGCACATGGTGAAGGCGCGGCAGACGAAGGTCAGCAGTGGATGCCGCAGCTTGTGGCGGCGCGGCAGGCGAAATGCCGCTGGAACGGATCATCGAGCAGCCACCTCTTTGGCGCGAAGAGGTACGAGCACTCAGACGGCGGGCAGGTCTCCTGGCTCTCGGATCATCGCTTGCGTGCCGGTGCCTTCCCTTCCGCAACCGGAAAGTGGCGAGCCGGCGGCTCCCCGATCACAGTGGCGCGACCGCGCCGGATTCTCACCGGCTTCCTTCGCGCCCAACCGTCAACGAGAAGCAGTTTCGGACGGCCGTCGCGTGCGACCTGCTCGCTGTATAGGGACTCCCCAGGGCGATTGGAGAAACGCGCGGCGCGATGGAATACTACGAGCCGAACTTTCTCGACGAGGCGCTCGTGCTGTTGGACCGCTTCGGCTCCGAGGCGCGCATCCTCGCCGGAGGCACGCGGCTTGCTTTCAGGTTGCGCCACGAGGGCCATCGTGCAGCCGCCTTGGTCAACCTCAAGCGCATCGGCGAGCTCGGCGGCGTAGAATTGGATGCGGACGCACTGCGCGTCGGTGCGCTGTGCACGGCGGCGCAGCTGCAGCGCCATCCGCTCGTCCGCCAATACGCGCCCCTGCTCGCCGCTGCGGCGTCGACGATGGGCGCAGCCCAATTGCAGACGGTCGCCACCCTCGGCGGCAACGTGGCTTCTGGAGATCCGGCATCCGATCTGTCCGTGGCGCTTTTAGCCCACGGAGCGAGCTGCAGGATCGCCGCGCTCGAGGACGTCTCAGCGCCCGTCCCTATTGAGCAGGTGCTCGCGAGACAGCGACCCGTCCTCGCGCCGCGAGAGCTGCTCACAGCTGTCGACATCCCACTCAGGCGTTGCCACTGCTCGTATCAGAAGATGACGACGCGGCATGGTTTTGAGATGGCGCTCGTCGCCGTCGCGCTTGCGCTGCGCATGGACGGCGAGGTCGTCGGCGAGGCGCGCATAGGCCTTGCCGGCGTGGCACCCTCACCCATCCGAGCGACGAGCGCGGAAGCGCTCCTCGAAGGTCGGGCCCTGACGGCATCTGTGGCACGCGACGCCGCCCGGTTGGCCGCATCGTCAGATGCGCGGCCGCAGAGCGATGCACGAGCGAGCGCCGACTACCGGCGCGCGCTTGTCGCCACCCTCGTCGAGCGCGCTGTGTTGAACGCTTCTTGATGCAGTCGATCACGTTCTCCATCAATGGCCGGACCCGCGACGCGATGGTGCAGCCGCACGAGTCTCTCCTGCATCTGCTGCGCGACCAGCTCGCCTTGACGGGGACGAAAGAGGGGTGCAGCACGGGTTACTGCGGCGCGTGCACCGTGCTCGTCGACGGCGCGCCCGTCAATGCGTGTCTCTTCTTCGCGGTGGACGCCGATCGGCGTGACATCACGACGATCGAGGGGCTCGCCGGCGATGATGGAGCTCTGCATCCGTTGCAGCGCGCGTTCGTGGAGGGCGGCGCGTTGCAGTGCGGTTTCTGCACGCCTGGCATGATCATGTCCTCCGCAGCACTCTTGGCGAAGAATCCCTCGCCGACTGAGGCGGACGTGCGCGCCGCCCTTGCCGGCAACATCTGTCGCTGCACGGGTTACCAGTCGATCGAGCACGCCGTCGCCCTCGCGGCGCAGCATCTGCGTGACGAAGGGCTACAGGGCGAGAAGCCGCATGCCCCGACGCGCATCCGGTCGCGAGCCTGACGTGAGCATCATAGGGACGAAGCAGCCGCGGGCTGACGCTGGAGCAAAGGTGCAGGGCAGCGCGATCTACGTCGCTGACCTCTCGCTTGCGGGGTCATTGACGGGCGTGCTCGTGCGCTCTCCACACCCGTTCGCGCGCATCCGTCGCATCGACGTCGGGCGCGCGACGCGCATGCCCGGGGTCGCCGCCGTCGCCTACAGCGGATCGGTGCCGAGCACGCCTCTTGACTTCGGCATCAAAGACCAGCATCTGTTCCCGATCGACTACGTCAGGTATGCGGGCGAACCCGTCGCGGCGATCGCCGCTGAGACTGACGCGCTGGCTCGGGCCGCAGCCGCCGCGGTCGAGATCGACTACGAACCTCTCACGCCGATCCTGGACGTCGACCAAGCGCTTGCCCCCGGAGCGCCGCTCGTCCATCCCGACTGGGAGCGTTACGAGCGCGGACCGAACCGCGTGCTGCACGGCAACGTCTGCGGCCACAACCGCATTCGCCGTGGCGACGTGGATGCGGCGCTGCGCACGTCCGATGTGGTCGTGGAATCGCGTTTCACGTTCTCACCCGGGATCCCAGGCTACATCGAACCGCGCGGCGCGATCGCACGCCGCGAGCCCGACGGTGGGCTGACGGTGTTCTGCGGATCGCAGTCGCCGTACGGCAACCGCGAAGAGCTCGCCGCGTTCTTCGGGCTTCCGCTGGAGCGAGTCCGCTTCATCAACCAATTCGTCGGCGGTGCATTCGGCGGCAAGATCCTCATGGCCACCGAGTGGTATGCCGCCGCGCTGGCGCTGGGCTGCGACCGGCCGGTACGCCTCATCTTCTCTCGTCACGAAGACGGGCAAAACGTCTTTCCCCGTCATGGCGGTAGCGCCGTGTTCCGCACGGGTGCGGCGCACGACGGGTCGCTTTGCGCCATGCGCGCTTCGTTCGTCTTCGACACCGGAGCCTATATCGGCTACGGCGCCGGAACGGGACTCATCGCGACGATGCTCGCATCCGCGCCATATCGCATACCACATCTCGACCTCGAATCCACGCTCGTCTACACGAACAAGCAAGTGGCGGGACCAGTTCGCGCACCGGGCGGGCCGCAGGCGACCTTTGCCAAGGAGCTCCACCTTGACGAGCTTGCGCGTGCCCTCGATATGGATCCGCTCGAGCTGCGAATGCGCAACGCATGGGAGGAAGGCGATAAGAGCCCTACCGGCCAGACGCTGTATGCGGTGAGCGTCAAGGAGACGCTGCGACAGGCGGCCGAGGCTATTGGCTGGGGAACACCGCTGCCCGCGGGCCGAGGGCGCGGCATCAGCTGCTCGTGGTGGTTCTCGTCATGCGGCCGGTCGGAGGCCAAGGTCGAGATCCGCCAGGATGGATCGGTGCATCTCTTGAGCGGTAATCCTGAGGTCGGCACGGGCTCCGCTGCCGGCGCACTGCCCATCATCGTCGCCGATCGTCTGGGGATCGAACCCTCCGCGATCACGCTCACGCTGGCGGACACGGCCACCGGCACGTACGATTCGGGCGTCGGCGGCAGCGCGTCGACGTTCTCCGCCGGACAGGCCGCTCTGGGCGCGGCCGACGACGTGCGCGCGCAGTTGATCGCCAAGGCCGAAGACGTGCTTGAAGCGCGCCGTGAGGATATCGAACTGCGGGCGGGCCGGGCCGCGGTGCGCGGCGCGCCGGACCACGGGGTGACCTTCGCGGATCTTGCGGCCGCCTCCGGCGGCACGGTCGTCGGTGTGGGTAAAGCCGAAGAGCAAAGCGATCCAGAGTTCGATGCCGAGCTCGTGCAGTCTCATGATTTCGCCAGCTGGCTCGCGCCGTCGTTCACCGCAAGTGCCGCGGAGGTCGAGGTCGACAAGGACACTGGGCGCGTCGATGTGCTGCGCATCGTCACTGCGCAGGATGTCGGTTTCGCCATCAACCCGAACGGCGTCATCGGCCAGATCGAGGGCGGCGCTGTCCAGGCGCTCGGGTTCGCCTTGACCGAAGAATTGCGCTTCGCAGAGCATGGGATCGTCAACACCGGCTTCCATGACTACCTGTTGCCGACCATCCTGGATGCGCCGGCTATCGAGTCCATCATCGTGCAGACCCCGTCGCGTGAAGGCCCGCGCGGCATGAAAGGCGCCGGCGAGCCGCCGGTGACCACGCCGGCAGGCGCCATCGGCAATGCGATCCGCGACGCTGCGGGAGCCGTTCCGCATGAGACGCCGATGACGCCCGAACGCGTCTTTTGGGCGCTCCACCCGCGCTAGGGGGAGAGTGTATACTCCTCGCGGTCAACGTAGATGCCGTCGCAGGGCTGACCGTCGCAGTGCGCAGGCAAGAACTTCGACCTGCGCATGGAGAGCATCTCCGACCCGTCGATATCGGCATCGCCTGACGACACGAGCACGGTGACGTCCTTGACGTTTCCCGAGGACGCGATGAGGACTTTGACCACGACTGTACCCTCAGCGCGCCGCTCGATGGCGCGCTTAGGATAGTCGACGGCGTATTGCTCCAGAAGGCGCGGCGCGCGATAGGGCGGCGGCGCCACACCGGCGATATATCCCAGACGAGCTGCGGCGCCCGTGTCGAGGGCGAGGATGCGTTGCACGTTGTCGTTGCGCAGCTCCAGCACGACGATCGCCACAACCACCCTCCAGGCGCTGATCGTGTCTTCAGGCTCGGCCAGGCGCACGCCGCCTGACGACCTCATCGTGCGCGCCGCCTCGTCCGCGGATCGCTCAAGCACAGGGAATTCGCGTGGCTGGACGAGCGCCGACGCAAATCCGCTGAGCGGCTGCGGACGGCGCGCGAGGATCTGGCGCACGATGAGCGACGAGTCTGCGAGCACGTCGATGTCCAGACCCCTCGCATCGTACCAGCGCCACTCCACGCCGTCGTCTGTGGTCGCCACGAGCCCGGGCGCCCCGAAGCTCTTGACTGCGTCAAGCACGGACGCACCCAAACTCACCCCGCCGAGCGTCAGCGGCGTGTCCGCCCTGGCCGTCTGCGCGCCGAGGCTGAGCATCCCGAGCGCCAACGCCACGGCTATCCATCGTACGCGGGCTGACATCTGCTTTGCGTCATCCAGCCTCCACATGTCAGCGCTTCTCTAAGCCGGCGAGAAGATCGTGCTCGCGCGCCCAGTACGGCGGTGTGCCAAACCCCGTGGCGCTCGCGCTCACGCGCGCGCGAGAGAGACCGTACTCAAGGGCGCGGCGTTCTTCGTCCACGTACATCGCTTTCGCGCCGAACTTCGCATAGTACCAGGCGAACTTGGCGGTCTGCGCTGCTCCTCCGGCGATGTTCTCGCGCACGATCAATCCGTAGGTGCGCGAGAACGCCATCGCCCGCGAGGTGTAGATGCGCGGAAAGCGCTCGTGCGCCACGCCCACGACGAAGACGTGCTCGAATCGCAAACCCTTGACCGCCACGATGCTGTCCGTCACCACTGCACCCGGAACGACCGGCGCCGGACCGAGCGCGACCACTTCGTCTTCGATGAGGCGAGCGATCGTGCGGAAGTCACATGCCGTGCACGAGATCGCAGCCTGCGCCACCGCCTGGGCGGTACGCTCGAAATCGCCGCGCAGGCGCTCGCGCCCGTCGTGCGGGCTCGAGTGCCAGCGATCGCGAAAACCCGCGGCACCTGCGAGGTAGACCAAACGCTCGACCGGCGACCGCAGCCGGCACTGGGCGCGCCATGCCCGCAGGTTCTTGCGCAACGCGACGATGCGTTCACGCGCGGTCTCCGGCAGCATCCCGTCGGCATCGCCGCTCTCCATGTTGCGCGCGAGCGTGCCCGGCGGCGGACTGATCGTCGTCGCTGCGGTCGGCACAACGCCGACCTCAAGGCTGAGCTGCCGCCGCTCGCCTGCGTCCCGGCACAGCGCTCGAAGGCTCGCATCGGAGAGGCCCACGAGCGGCGAGGACAGCACGCGCATCAGATGTTCCTGGTCGAGTGGGTCGTCCACGACGGCGCACAGCGCGAGCAGATCGGCCATCTCATCGTCGCGTTCGAGCCGGCTGCCAGGCTTCGATGCCGGCACGCCTCGCTCGCGCAGATGCTGTGCGTAGATCGCGGCGGCCTGGTCCGTGCGGCTGAGCACGGCGATGCTCTCCGCTGCGACGCCAGCTGCGACAAGGTCGCGTATCCGCTGCGCAAGCCAGTCCGATTCCTCAGCCTCGTCGCGAAGCTTCGCTACCTCGAGCGCCGCAGGGGCAGCGAGCGGCGCTAATTCGATGCGTTCCGCCGCGCCAAGCGCCGCCAGCGCTGAACGGCGTCCCTCGAATCCATCGACGCGTGCGGCTTCGCTTCCGGCGAGCACGACGGGCAACTGGCG
>Ga0116216_10000552_pt1 | contig 29488 bp, 37 predicted proteins | sample Sb_taG_11_FD_89696 | JGI IMG/M metagenome (GOLD analysis project Ga0116216, IMG submission 89696) | Peat soil microbial communities from Weissenstadt, Germany - Sb_50d_3_AS metaG | ecosystem: Environmental > Terrestrial > Soil > Wetlands > Peat | place: Germany: Weissenstadt | collected 2010-09-21
CGCCGTCCTCGATATAGAAGCCGGTGACCCGCTTGCCAGCCACGTCGATCTTTAGATCGACGATTGGCTGGCCGCGCGTGTCGCGGATGATCGAGCGTCCGGAGATCGACTCCAAACGAGCCCCCACCTTCACGTCGGCGTCGTCCGCATCGCTCGAGCCGTCGCGAAAGTGTGCGACGCGTTCGATGTGCAGGCGGTCGCCCCGCAGGTGCTGGCGGTACTCGATGAACCCCATGACGCGCTTGCCGTCATCGGACCAGATGATCGTCGCAGCGGCGAAGTCCGGGTCGAGCCCTAAATCGAAGTGTAGAAACCCTCATTTGGGCTTCGGCTTGGATGGCGCTTCGTCGCTACCGTAAAGGCTTCGTACAAATTCTGGATCGTCGAGCTTTGGATCAAACTCTCGGACTACGCGTACCAAGCCTTGCGACTGCATGACCACGCCGACATGGTGCCCTGACGAAGTGATGTCGGCCATGACCACCGTCGAACTCGGCGGGACGCCTCGCAAAAAGGTGTCTTCATGAACAGACCAAAGCCGCTGGCGCGTAAGTCTAGCTTAGACTTGGTCCTCTATGAGCGTGGGTACTACCGTCCGATAGTAGTCCCCGTAGCCCTCGACAGCTGCACGCAAAAGTGCGTCCCTATCGGTATCGCCGGCGTGGGCCTTGGCGAACTCCGTCGTTAGCAATATCAAGCCGACATCCGCGGGTGTGGTGTCATCTTTGATCGTCGCGACCACGGTTCGCTTCCCACCGACCCAATCGTCAAGCTTCCGTCCCTCGAAGGTAAGCACCCCATCTTGGGACATGACCCACCCCGGGCGCGATTCGACCAGTGTCCGAGGCAGCTGCGATGAGACTGTTGCCGCGATCCGCTCGCGGACAGTGAGAGCATAGATCCCCCAGGCAAACTCTGCGCCTTCCTCGAAGGCTGCACGTCTACGCCTCATGTTGTCATGATTTAGTCCTATGGCGCAGAGAAGCCCGAAGCCTTGTCCCGGCGGTGCCAATACCGAGAATGGGAAGGACAGCGATAGAAATCCGAGGAAGATCGCAGCAGGGAACATCCACAGAAGGTGAAAACTGCTGCCAAGAATCGGGGCAGCAATCAACGAGACGCACAATAACATAGTAATGTTTATAGTCTGCTGCTGAACAGGGCGGCCGGTTTCCAAATAAGCACGAACGCCGTGGACCCAACTGAAAGCGATCAGCGCGGCGGCCAACCAAATAAATACCTCAACGAATACCATGCGTTGACCATCCTTCGCGAAGCACCAAGGAAGATCCGGTTGCAACCGGCCTCGAGTTTGGAGGATTGAAGCTTTGCAAGCAGTTCAGCTTCATGCCAACCGAGTGCAAAGGACCGGAGAAGGACATGGCCAGAGCCCGTCGTTGTGCCGAGCGCAAAGCACGACTACTCACCAGACGGACGGAATGAGCCGATACGGAACCTTCCCGCAGTACTCCTTGTACCCGGCTAGGTTTCTCGACAGATACCGCTCCTCGTCCATGAGCCGCGCCGCGACGACACCGCAGAGCGCGACGGCGAAGACCAGCGCCCACAGCGAGCCGAGGGCCGGCGGCGTGGCCAGGAGCATCAGTAAGCCACCCGCGTACATCGGGTGCCGGACGATGGCGTAGACTCCCGTCGAGACCACGCGCTGGCCCGCCTTCACTTCGATGACGCTGAAGGCGTAACTGTTCTCGCGGAGGGCGGTGCAGGCGATCACGAACCCCGCCACGACGATCGCATCGGCTACCAGCACGAAAGGTCGCGGAATGACCGAAGTGTGGAAGCGGCGCTCAATCCCAGGGACAACCCACACGGCGCACGCGAGGACGGTGAACATGGCCTGAATAACCTTCTGGCTCTTCTCGTGTTCGGCGGTCGGCCCGAACTTGAGGCGGCTCTCAACGAGAGCGGGATCGCGCTTCAGAAAATAGAGGGTGCCCAAGAGTTCGCAGAAGAAGAAGAGGATCCAGTAGACCCACGCCTCCCAGAAGCGCACCGACCAGGCGGGCAGGAAGAGCAGCAGGGCGAGGATGAGCTGCCATCCAACGACCCAGGTGAGTGCCTTTCTCCTTAGAACATTCGCGTCCACGTCTGCTCCTCTAATCCTGCGCAGCGCCGACCGGCCGGCGGCCCACCTTCTCGCTCGAATAGTATCCTTCCCGAGTTTACCGCTACGGACAGAAAACTCGTGCAAGTCGGAGATGTCGAGTTTGCGGGTCGCGCAAAAGTCCCCCTTCCACGCTTTTACTTCTCGAAGCTGTTGTCAGTGAATTGTGTGTAACCCTAGGTAGCGTATATTGTGACAAAACCTCGGAGGGGAAACGAGAATGACCATCACTGGCGTACGTCCTCTCAAGCTCCACCTACCCGTCACACCTGGGCTTCTTGAGCTCTCGCAGCCGGGGAATCGGTACGATGGGTGGCCGATCAGCTCCGGCACGCAATCCGCTTTGTGAGGTGGGGCTACCCCCTATGTCATCCGGGGCTTCGACTACGACTATCTGGGTGTGCTCTGGGGTTGAAGGACTATGTCTTGCGCGAAGGCTGGATCGTACAGCCAGAACACGTCCGTGAGTCCGCGGTCCTCAAGCTCAAGGCCGAGGTGAAGAAGGAGAAGCCTCCCGGCCCGAAGACCCGTCAGCTCGAACGTCATCTGGCTCGCACCTACCAGATCCTACTCTCACGGGCCAATCCGGGGCGTGTACGTCTGGTTCGAGGATCAGGAGACGCGAGAATACGTGGAGTCGAAGCTCCGAAGAGCGCAGCCGTGAACCTTTTGCGCACTCCGAAGAAGGTTCTCAGTCACCTCCCTGTGATCCTCGAGACAAAGGGCTTCGAGCACTTCGCGCCGTCAACGCAAAGAACGCAGCGACGAAAAAGTCAGTCGTAGCCGTGAACAATCTCGGTGACTTCGGGAGATGAGACCTCCACGTCTTCCGCGAGCCGACGCAACTGTGCCATCAGCTAGCCAAACTAGGTACCTGAAGATGGAAATCCGAACAAGGGATTGGGTTGTAAAGACGATCATTGATCGCAATGTAGGGGCCCCCAGCGACCAACCCTGGTGTGTCCACTTTGGGCAGATCAAGGGAAAACGGGGCCGACCTTCGAAGGTCGCCTTTTCCTCGCAGTCGCTGAGAAAATCCCGTATGATGCCCGCTCCAAGGTCGAGGCTCACCTTGCCAATCGGAAGATCGCTAACGGCGGCGTGTAGCACTTTCATCGGGAACCTGGCCTTCGGCTACTACCGCACACCCCACGACCTCACGCCGTTCGGCGACCTGGTCGTCTACCTCGCGACGAACCTGAACCAGCCAACCGACCAGCGCGGGAACCATCACACCACGGTGACGCTGACGCCCGGCTTTCGGACGCATCTCGAGGGCAACTGGTACCTGCTGCGCGGCGTCGAGGTCCCCGTCACCTCATCCACCCGAGCAGGCCCTTGGCGGCCTCATCAAGGATTTCTAGCGGAGTTGGGCCCAGGCCCGAGCCGCCGGCGCGAGGATGCTCCTGAGCCCCGAAGTGTCCAACCTCGAGCGATTCGGCGCATCGTCGCATTCCCTGAGGTCGGCGGACTTCATCATCGATACGAGCGAGTGGCAGCTTGAACGATGCCCGATGACATTTTCGGAAGGGATACGCCGCGTCGCGGCCGCACAAGGAGTCTGACTACATGAGCCTCGCCAAACCTCTCGGAGCGGAATTCCTCGGAACCTTCTGGCTGGTGTTCGGTGGCTGCGGCAGTGCGATCTTCGCGGCCGGGTTCCCGCAGCTCGGGATCGGATTCGTCGGGGTCGCGTTCGCCTTCGGGCTCACGGTCGTGACCATGGCCTACGCCGTGGGACCGATCTCGGGCGGTCACTTCAATCCGGCCGTGAGCCTCGGATTGTGGGCCGGCGGGCGCTTTCCGACAGACCGCCTACTTCCCTATTGGGCCGCCCAACTCCTCGGCGGCATCGCAGCGGCGCTCGTGCTCTACGTGATCGCCAGCGGCAAGGAGGGCTTCGACGTTGTCGCCGGCGGCTTCGCCGCCAACGGCTACGGCGAGCACTCGCCGGGTGGCTACTCGATGGGGTCTGCCTTCGTCGCGGAGTTCGTGCTCACGTTCTTCTTCCTTCTCATCATTCTCGGCACCACGCACGGCCGCACCTCGACGGCGGCCGGCTTCGCCGGCCTGGCGATCGGCCTCGGTCTGGTGCTGATCCACCTGATCTCGATCCCGATCACCAACACGTCCGTCAATCCCGCGCGGTCGACGAGCCAGGCCATCTTCGTCGGCGGCTGGGCACTGGCGCAGCTGTGGTTGTTCTGGGCGGCGCCGCTCCTAGGCGCGCTTGCAGCTGGAGGCGTGACCCGCTGGTTGGACAGCGAGGAGTAGTCGGCGGTACCGGCAAAACCACGCCATCATGGCGCACAGCAATCGGCACACTTTTCACACGTGCCACCACCGCTGTGGACACCGATGTTCTAGAGCCACGCTCCCTCCCCGTGGCGGTCGGTAGGGCTCGATCGTTTTAGACGATTTTGCGACTCGATTCAATTTGGCTGCACTGTGGCTGCACTTTGGGCCGTCTGGGACTGTCCAAACAAAAACGCCCCAGCCGTAACTGGCCGAGGCGATTTGGATTTCTCTGGCGCGCCCAGCAAGACTCGAACTTGCGACCTTCAGGTCCGCAAGCTGAGAAAACACCGAAGAAGGACGCCAACTTGCACCAGAAGCGCGGAAAGGGGCGGCAAGGACCGGCATAGGCATGCACCCAAGACGGCCCCTGACGTGCACTGGCAAACACGGGCCCCAGTGGCTCTGTTGACTGCGCTGATTCCAAGGGAAGAAGAGCGCGACGGGTCCGATGTTCATGACCAGCCGGCAGTTCGTCGGAGCGGCTGGCATGTCCAAGTTTCTCGCCCCTCGGAGCCTCGAGTTTTCGCACGCCAGCGGCCATGCGTATCGACGGAGGGTCCTGTGAACCGGTTCACAGCGTGCGTCGTGCCCGCGGCCCTAGACTGGAATTCGACTAGAGCCGCTGTTTCCAGGATGCAGGGCGGTCGCGTAAGGCGACGCGGGAGTGGCCAATCATGAACGTTCAGGTTATTACGGACGATAGAGGCGATATTCTCGGAACGTTGGAGGGTATCGATGGATTCGACGCCAGAGTTGTGCCTCTTGCCGGACAAAACGTATGCGAACTTGAACTTCCGACGGAGCTTGAGGGGGTGCAAGATATCGACAAGCTGCATGAGCGACTAACAGGGTATCTTGCAGTCTTCGCCAGAACTAAAACCCCCTCGCCAAGAGAGACGAAGACAGCCCGAACTTTCTTCGCCTAGCCGTAGCGTTGCCCACTGGAACGCAGGCAAGTTGTTGGTGTGCACGTTCCTGCGGCCGTGCCCCTCGGCGCCAAACTCCATCCAGCGGGGCCGGGGCTACCCAGGGTGTGGGGCTTGATATCGTAGACCTGTGAGCGCCCCCCGCATCGAACTCCAACCGGCGCCGCAAGGTGCGCACGGTCGACGAGGAGGCCGGCTTCATCCGCGGCGAGTGGCAAGGTATTTCAGCTCGCTCGATCGCCGCCGCGAGCCGCTACCTTATTGTCGGCTCGGCGGCGGCAGGCAGCTCCCCTGCGCATGCTGTGTGCACGAGTACACGCAAGCCGACTACCTCGAGCAGGTAGCGCGCCTCGGTCCGCAGTTGAGAGCGGTACGACTCGTCCTTGGATGAACCAGAAATACCGACATCTCCCTCATAAGCGGCCAGGAACGATCGCAGCCGCGCGATGCGTTCGCGGCAGACCTCAAGCGCGAGGTCGCCGCGACGGTACGCCCGGAGAAGGTCGCACTCGAATTCACGGCAGCGTTTCGGGCGTCCCTCATACTCCCTGCAGCGCGTTCCGTCGAGCAGCGCGCAGGGTTGAGGCAGCTCCGCCCCGGCTGCGGCATCCTTGGGCACAAGGCCACGCCGTCGTGCCCATGCGACCTCCTCGGGCGCCAGGACTAACGCCCGAAAGAGTGATCCATCGCAACACAGTCCACACTCTGCACAGATCTCTCCTGCAGGGACTTTCACAGAGGGTATCGGCGGGGCGTCGGTTTCCGAAGTCATTTCAACATGCCCTCATCGGCACCCACCTGCCCTTCTCGCTCGTAGATGGCGATGAGGCCATCGCCGAACGCCCGGTTGCCCTCCTCCGGCGGATGGGGCGTTATCAGCATCATCGTCACCTGGAACTTCGACGGAAGAACAGAAACGACGAAATCGTCATGCCCCGTTAGCCAATAGGCAACCATCGGCAGATCGAGGTCCAACACGAGGCGGAACGCACGAATGTAGGCCAAGCGTACGATCTCCTCGACCTTGTGCTGTGGCCACCAACGACTGAGTCCCCCAGGCTCGCCTTCGCCATACCAATCGCGGCGCAGGTGCGCTTCCTCCCTGGGATCGGGCAGCAAGTGGAACCGTTGCGCGAGGTCACAGAGGTTGTCACCTGCGCTAAGCCCGCCGATAATTTCCTCCAGGGGAATTGCGTGGCGATTCTCGGAGGCCTCGGCCATCCGCTGAAGGTAGCCCGCTCTGCGAATCGTGAGACCTGACATGCTCCCCTCCTCCTGTATTCACCACACGATTTCGTGAATCCGGAAAGGCTTTTCGAAGCCTGCCAATCGAGCGGAGCCTAAATCCCGAAAGCTGAATCCCGTTCCATCGGCGAGGCGTCGGACCTCGTCGGGGACGAGAATCTGGCCTCTCTGCGCCGCAGCGCAAAGACGCGCCGCCGCGTTCACCGGGGCGCCAAAGAGCCTTCCTTCCTCAAAAAGGACGTGCCCTATTGCGAGACCGATGCGGACCTCGATGACTTCATCCACCGCATGCTCGTTCACCCGAGCGAGGGCTCGTTGGATCGCAGCCGCGCACTGCAGAGCGCAGGATGGCGAAAGAAAAAAGGCGAAGACACCGTCGCCGGTGTGCTGAATCTCGGTGCCGTGGTGCTCGCTTAGGCAGCGACGCAATATGCTGTTGTGCCGCTTCATGATCTGGAGGGCACCCGCTTCGCCGAGGCGTTCGATCCGCTGGGTCGAGCCCACCATGTCAGTCATCATGATCACAATTTCCGGCGGGAGAGCGCGGAGGGCCGCGGTCGCTCGCACCCCAGAGAGTGAGGTGGGCTCTGGTTCACCGACCGCCTCAGCAATGAAGAGATCTCCCGGCCAGCGCGCAGTCGCTGGCAACGTCCCACGCACGATCGCCGCGACGTTCTCTTGCTCGGGGCCGCTGAACAGAGGCTTCCATGGCTCCTTGGTTCCAGACAGCTCCCCGGCCGCTCGGGCCAATGGGTGCATGCCGAGCGTGCGAGCCAAGCTCCGCGCGCGGCTTGCGAGACGTTGAATTTCCTCTAGATCTTCTGTTGCACCGCGTAGCTGCCTCATACGCGCCTCCTCGAAGAGCGTGCGGGCAAGCTCTGCCGGCGCGCCGGCATGGGTCGCGAGCTTCGTCGCCTCGCAGAAATAGCGCTCCGCGGCGTCCCAGTCGCGCTCAAGCGCGGCGGCCATGCCCAATACCCGCGGTACCAGGAAAACCCAACCGCTCGACACCCGCACACCGCTCGCGTAGACACGAGTTAGGACGCTTCGAGGGACAGCCACCGCAGATGGTTCGTTGAGCGCATGCGCGATCTCCACGGCGGCACAGAAACCCCCGACGGCGCCAATCTCCGGCTCCTCCTCGGCGCGGAGTGCCGCCAACGCCTTAAGGAGCGAAGCGGACTGCTCGCGCCCCGCGCCTGCGTGGACATCGATCAACGTACGGTAGACCCAGGTGAGAAGCTGAACTGCAGGCCCTGGATCGGCGAAGACTTGTCCTGATTTGGAAAGGTGGGCGATTGCCTGGCTCGCGCCCACCGTATCACCGCGAAGCATCCGCCCGCACGCGAGTGCCGGAAATGCGTTAAAGGCACCCCATGGGTAACCCGAACGCTCCGCCATGCGCGCCGTTTCGGCGGCCAGCTGCTCGGCCTCCATGAATCTGCCACGGGCGACTGCCACCGCTACCCGCGCGGCGAGCGCGAGAGAACGTCCGGTCCAGTCGTGCACACGGGTACTGAGCTCATCGCACGAGGACGCCGCGGAGTCTGCAGCTTCAATTTCTCCGCTCCAGAGGTGGAGCAACGGCGCCCGGGAGAACGCTGTGCTCTCGAGCCACGCGTCGCCTGCTTTGCGGGCCGCTCGCACGGCTTGCTCGTTGGCGTCCAACGCAGCCCGGAGCTCCCCCGACTGCGAGTGGGCCACGGACAGCGCCGCGGACGCCTCGCTGCGAAGTCGCGGATCACCGATTCGCACGGCGATCACCTGCGCTTCGCGCGAGCACTCTAGCGCGCGCACTGGATTACGAGCGTTCCAGTACACGCCCGACAACAGCGAGAGAATGCGGCCCCGGAGATGCTCCTCCTTCGCGCCGAGACTGGAGAGGGCCTTCTGCAGCGATTCGACATCGAGCAGACGCCCATATGCCACGGGCTCGAGCGTGATCTGCACTCGCGTACGCTCGAGATTCGCACGCGCTACGCCCACGGCATCTCCGGCCCTAGCGAAGCAGCGGGCCGCATCCTCGAAGTGTATGATGGCCTTCAACCCGTCTCCCGCCCGGTAGTGTGCGACGCCCGAGAGGACATGAAGCTCCCCGCGCTCGCCCTCGGGCATAGTCTCACCTGCCGCGTCGAGTGCCGCGGCGTAGAACCGGGCGGCGTCGCTCGAGGCATGAGAGGCGAATGCTTGATGTCCGGCGCACAACGCCCGCCGAGCGACCTCCGTGCGATCGGCAAGTGGCCCGGCCCGGATCAGGTGAGACGCGATCTCGATCGCGGAGGTCGTCCCGTTCTGCTCCTCAGCGATCGCGAGAGCACGCGCAATCTGTAGGTGCAGACGACGTCGCTCTATGTCGCCCGGCGCATGGTAGAACGCATGGCGCAGCATCGGATGTGGGAAAGCCCAACCGCCTCCCTCATCCACAAGGAGACCTTTGCGAACCGCTTCCTCGATACGCTTGAGCACGGTCCGTTCTTCGAGCGGACCCGCGGTTGAAAGGTCGTGGGCCGAGAAGTGCTCTCCGACGCAGGCGGCGAGGGTCAGCAGGTCGCGCGTCTGGGGCTCCACGGTTCGCATGCGGGCGACGAGCGCAGTCAGCAGTGTGGGCGGAAGATCTAGCTCATCGAGTCGCCAGCTACGAGCAGCAGTGTCTCTACCTGAAAAGGCTTCTCCGTGGGCTTCCAGGTGATGACATATCTCTTTTACGTAGAGCGGGTTACCGAGGGTCAGGCGATGCACGGCCTCTACCAGGCGAGGTTTCGGACGCACGCCGGTTAGTACCTGCAGCAGCTCGCTTACCTCGTTCTCACCGATTCCTCCGAGCTCGATCATGGAGCAGATGGATTCGACTTGGAGGCGGGACAGCGGAGAGGCAAGCCCGTGGTTGGCGTCCACCGGCCGTGTTGCGCACAGGAGCATGAGCGGGACTGGGGTTGACAGGGCTCTTGCCGTCACCCCATGCACAAGTCTCAGGATGAGGTCGAGAGACGGTCGATCGCTCCAATGAAGATCATCGAGGCAGAGAAGCATCGGCCCCTGCGACAACAGACTGAAAATGACCGATTCCAGCGCGCGTAGCGCACGGATGAGTGCTGCATGCTCAGCGCCTTCGTCATCCGCACGTGGTTCGCTCTTCACGCCCCTCGGACTAAAGAGGCGTCGTACCTGTTCCACGGCTTCCGGCGCGTCTGAAGCGATGCTCTCCAAACACGGCTCCAACGCGTCCGCGATCAGGCCGTATGGGATGGGAAGATCCTCATCTGGGCGACCGAGGGCAACCTGTATGTGCGCGCGACGTGCGCGATCGCAGAGCTCGGTCTGGAGCCGGGTCTTGCCGAGCCCCGATTCGCCAATTAGCACCACGACCTGGGGTCGACCCGCGATGGCTTCCTGCAGGCGTTGCTCGAGCCAACGTACCTCGGCAGCCCTTCCGACGAACCGGGGGTGGACCCTGAAGTTACTCGTGACCTTAGGCTCAGGTATGGACATGGATGCACCACAGCAGCGCTCAAGCCAAGCCTGCAAGAGCGGTCAGGGGCTCGGTTTCTCCAAACCGTCCTCTCAGAACTAGTTCACTTCCGCTTGTTGGGATCATAGCGCGGCCGGCTCCGATCAGCCGTGTATACGCTAGTCATGTGGTCGTCGATGTCTCGGGCGTCCATTGCTTTACGCCATCCTCCGGCGGTTAAGGGGAGCCGTACCGGGCGTTCGCTCCCCAGACTTCGCCAACGCTCTTGTGGAACACGCGCCCGGCTTTTATCCCGCGCTTGCGACACTCTTCTATACCGGAATGCGCCGTAGCGAGGTGCTCGGTCTGCAGTGGTGCGATGTGGACTTCACGAGCCGCCAGATTCATGTCCGGCGCGCGATTGTGAAGTCGCAGCTAACCACGCCGAAGAGCGGCCACGATCGCCGGGTCGTTATGGCGTCGGCGCTCGCCTCGCTCCTCTTGGATCTGTTGGCCGTCCGTCGTCGCGAAGCGATGGCTCTGGGTCTTCCTGAGATGCCGGCATGGGTGTTCCCAGCTCGATCAGGACAACTTCGAGCGGACATGGCAACGGTGCAGCGACGGGCGCAGGCCGAGTGCGCGCGTCCGCTGAAGCTCCACTGCACTCGGCACACCTGGGCCAGCTTGGCGTTCGCGGGCGGCAAGCCCGTCCCCCTGGGTCGCAAAGCAGCTCGGTCACGCCGACCCATCGATAACGCTGCGTGTGTATGCGCACGTCATCCCGGAGCTCGAACCTGACCTCTCGTTCCTCGATTTCGGCGGCCCCGGACGGCCCTATACGGCCCTGACACAAGACACAGAAGCCGGAAACAAAACGCCCCGGTCACAAATGACCGAGGCGTCTCAGGAATCTGGCGCGCCCAGCAAGACTGCGACCTTCAGGTCCGCAACTTCTTTCCCAGAGATTCCACCGCCGTCCGGGATTGTCGATCTTTGTGCGTGGTCGCGGACTTACGCGGATTCTGAGAATCCGCCAGCGTCCATCCTTTCGTAGGATTGTCCGCCGGTTTGGCTGCACAATGGCTGCACGGGAAACCGGCCCCCCCAGCCTCCAACCGCGGGGCGGCCCGAAATCTCGCTGGCTACGAGACGGAGATCGGCGCGCTTGCGGCACGTCGCTCCAGGGGCCACTCCGCGAAGGCAAGGAAATACAAGAGGACAAGGTTGGCGATGGGCAACAGGAACAGGAGCGCTAGCCATCCCGGATAGCCAGCCTTGGAGCATATACGCCAAGCGGGAACAATCGCGAGCGCAGCGACCAGCAGCATCATGGTTGGGTGCCATGTCCAAGTGCCAAAATGCATCATATCTGCCTCCTTCTCTGCACGCGGCCGCTGTTAGACCGCGGCAGGCTTGGTCAGGTTTATCGTGAAGGAGAACCAGCCTCGAACGACTTGGCTCTCGTCGAAGCCTCCCTCCGCCGCAGGCTCGCGGACGCGCGCCACAGTCTGATAGTGTGGGTCCGGCAGGACCTCCGTCACCGAAAGTACACCACCCGGCCGCAAGGAACGGTGGAGGTCCCGGAGAGCCGCAACCTTGTCAGGAATTTCACCCAGGACGGTGACCAACATGGTCCGCGGGGAGCCGCACAAGTCACCCGAGGCCCGTGGCTAAGAAGCGATTTGCTCAGCGGCCACCGTGAGCACGGAGCAGGGCGCACTACACACGGGGTCTGCACGCAAACTCTCCAGAGCAGTGCGAGCGCTGTTGCCCCCAGCATGTTGGCCCCTCACGATGAGCTCTGCAAAGGCGTCGGGGGATCATTCCGCGCAACCCGCTTTACGAGGGCCATTGCGATGAACGTTCCAACGCCCGCAAGGAGGCAGACTGCCAGATCGTCTTTGTGGAGCGGCCCGAAGGAGAACATGCTTCGTAGTCCGGGCAGGTACACCACGAGGGCAAGCAAGCCCACGGTACCCACGAGAATCGACCAAAGCGTTCGATTGGGCCGCAACAGGAGAGTGAGCGACGTTTCCGTCTGCGATCGATTGGTGAAGATCAAGGCGAAGTTGGCCATGACGAGAGTGACAAAGCTGAGCGCACTCGCCTCTTCGGACGGCAGTCCCCAGTGAAGGGCCACCGCGAAGACCACCATCACGACGAGGAGCACAGCCGCACCCTGCAGAAGGCTCCAGCCCAAGAGCCACGGCGAGAAGAGGGGAGCCTTAGGATTGCGCGGGGGCCGTTGCATAGTGCTCTTGTCTTCTGCCTCCGCCTCGAAGGCGATCGAGGAAACTGGATCAATCACAAGCTCCAAGAACACGATATGAACGGGGGAGAAGAGGAGCGGCCAACCCAGTGCGAGCGGTAGCACCGAGAGCCCAGCAATCGGGACGTGAATCGCTAGAACATAGGCCATCGCACTCCTGAGATTGTCATAGATCCGCCTCCCGAGACGGATTGCGGCCACGATCGAGCCAAAGTCGTCGTCCAACAACACGAGCGAAGCCGCTTCCCGGGCGACATCTGTGCCGCGTCCACCCATCGCGATGCCGATGTGGGCGCTCTTCAAGGCCGGTGCATCGTTCACCCCGTCTCCGGTCATCGCGACGATCTCACCATTGGCCTTGAACGCTTCCACGAGGCGCAGCTTTTGCTCCGGCATGATGCGGGCAAAGACGGTCGCGCCTCTCACCATCTTCCGGAGATCGTCGTCCGTGGCACCCGCCACCGCCTCGCCATCGACTACCTCGCGGTCGGTTGTCAGCCCCGCCTTCGCTGCAATCGCACGGGCGGTCGCCGGGTGATCGCCCGTGAGCATCACGACCTTGATCCCCGCAGTACGACATTCGTGGATCGCCTCGCTGACGCCAGGCCGAATGGGATCGATGAGACCGACAAGACCGAGGAACTCAAAGGGAAAGTCGTGCTGGATCGGTGGCCACGGTCCGTCTTGGAAGGAAGCCTTCGCGACCGCGAGGACCCGCAGCCCCCTCTCTGCCATCTGCGCAACGGCGCTGCGGAGTTCGACGAGTCGGGCTTCGTCGAAGTGGCACAGATCGGCGATCGCCTCCGGCGCTCCCTTCGCCGCCACCACGTGCTCCTCGCGCTCCACAGCCTTCCAGACGTGGGACATCGCGAGCAGGTCGGGAGTCAGCCCGTACTCACGGACTAGAGCCCAATCGCGATGTACGTGCTCGGTATGGGCGAGGTAGTGCTCCCCTAGAATGACAAAGGCTTTCTCCATCGGGTCCAAGGGATCGCGCTCGCTCGCGAGGATCGCGAACTCAAGGAGTGCGTGGAACGCCTCCGGTAGCTCCCGATAGCGCTCATAGTCGATCCTGTGGATCTCGTTCCCAGCCTGAAGCTCTGACACTGACATGCGGTTCATGGTGAGCGTACCCGTCTTGTCGGTGCATAGAACCGTCGTGGCTCCTAGCGCCTCGACCGCCGCCGACCGACGCGTGAGAACGCGTCTTTGCGAGATACGCCAAGCGCCCATCACCAAGAACACTGTCAGGACGAGTGGAAACTCCTGCGGCAGCGTCGCCATTGCGAGCGTGATCCCGGCCAGCAAGCCGTCGATCCAGCCGCCCCGCAAAGCACCGTAAAGTACGAAGACCAGTGTGCTGAGCGAAAGCCCGATTGCAGCGACGATGCGGACCATCCGCCGGGTCTGACGATGCAAGAGCGTCGGTTCGCTCTCGACGGCACGCAGGGTGCTGCCGATCCTGCCGATCTCGGTATTCGCACCGATCGCCCGAACCTCGCCGATGCCATGGCCCTTCACGATCATGCTGCCGGAATAGACGAAGGGAAGATCGTCGCCGCCCGGACGTGCTTCGAGGGCAGCGCCGTCCCATGCCACCTTCCGAACGGGAACCGATTCCCCCGTGAGTAGCGACTCGTCCGTTTCGAGGTCGCTGGAGGACAGGACCACAGCGTCCGCGGGCACCCGGTCTCCTTGCACGAAGACGATGGCGTCGCCACGCACAACTTCACGCCCCGGGATGCGCTTGTGTGCGCCATCCCGGATCACGAGCGCCCGCGGACTGGTAAGGTCGCACAAAGCCTCGAGGACCCGCTCGGTCTTGCTTTCTTGGTACACGGCGATAGCGACATTGAAGATGGCGAAGCCCAAGAGCATGAGTGCCTCGCCGAGGTTACCGATTGTGAGATAAATGAAGCCTGCTGCAATCAGCAGCTGGAACATCGGTTCGCGGAACACGTCGAGCACAATGCGGAGCAGCGACCGCTGGTCGCCGCGCGGAGGTTCATTTGGGCCATCCCGTCGCAGCCGCACCGCAGCTTCGGTGTCCGAGAGGCCAGTGGAGATCGTCACCTCTGCTGGATTCCAGACGCTGCCGATCTACTTATCCGATCCCTTGTTGCTGGACCCTCCTTGCATCATCCCCTGGCCCTGCATGATCCCACCGCCCATCATTCCCGGTCCCATTCCGCCACCCCAGGATCCCATCATGGTGCTGGTGCAGCTGTCTTTTCCCATCAGGTCCTGGCAGGTTTTCAGCATGTCAGCTCTGCATTCGGTCATCGGCTTGTCGGACTTCAAGCAAACCACCATTCTCTGGTGAACCTCGGCCATCTTTTTACGCATTTCGGGACTGGGATTGGCGGCAGGCACATTCGTCTGCGTATCCGCTCCGAGCGCAGCGCCGCCCAAGAGCAGCGTCATCCCAGCGACTAGGGCACAAAAACGTTTCTTCTGACTCATCATCTGAATATCCCTTCTTCACTTAGATGCCCGGGGATATGCCACGCACGCCCGCTGTTCATCACGTGTTCTTGCTTACGCGCGGGCTTGCACCGGGGCGGGTCCTTCAGGATCTCCTTCGCGAGCTTGCTACCTCCTCGTTGACCTTGCGGATCACGTCGTAGGAACACTCCGATTCCTATGCCTGCCTCGCAGGCGCGAGCGGTAAGATGCGAGTGCATCGGCCGTGCCACGGCCCGGCAGTCGGACGAGGCTGCGCGTGGTGCCCGCGACCGCGAGTGTGGCGGCTAACCCCACGGCTCGGCCGGTTGATGCGGCAGGGAACCACGGTCCCGACCAGCCTGCGCTGGCCCCTGGCCCACGGTGCCACGCCGACCGTCTTGCCATCGGCATGGGAGATGCTTTCGATCTTTGCGACAGACGCCGACGGGGCGCCTGGATCGACCCCATCCGATTCGATCCAGCCGGCGGGGAAGAAGCGTGTAGAACTACCTCGAGTCGGGCCGGACACCGACTCGCGCTGCTGCCCTCCAGCGGTGCGAGGGATGGATCTTGGGAGGCGCCTCGGTCCGAAAATGGTTGGCCGATCTCGGCCGCACTTTCGAAGGCCATTAGCGCGGCAAAGTGACCTCTAAGTCGCGGCGCGCTTGCTTTGTCGCAGGAGGACGACCCATGCATGTCCTGATCTGGATGCTCATCGGAATGGCAGTCGGCGGGATCGCGCACTTCGTTGGTAAGGGGCCCCGCTACCCGCTTTTCGGGGCCCTAAGCCTTGGCATGCTAGGGAGTGTACTCAGTGGATGGATATTGTGGCGCCTAGGCGTCATGCCGCCGGACCGTGGACCCATTGACGCGGTGGTTGCTGTCGGCGGGGCCTTGGTGGTGATCGGGGCAGTCCGCCTCCTCCTCCGAGCATCCAAGCATCTGTCCACGGACACGGACGTACACAGTTCGGCCGCGACAACTCTGGAGGGGCATGTGGCGCGACTCGGTGCGCTAGAGCGCCGCATCCTCTCGAAGTTCCTACAGCGCCAACCGATCGCCTGCGATTGCAGCGTGGAGTTCGACCGGCAGCTGGGCTTCGGCGATCGGCTAGCCGACCGGGTTGCTGCGTTCGGGGGTAGCTGGTCCTTCATCGGCCTTTCCAGTTCCCTCCTGATCGCGTGGATGATCTACAATTCCAAGACACCCGGTCCCTTCGACCCGTATCCGTTTCTCTTGCTCAACCTCGCCCTGAACTGCATCGGCGCCCTGCAGGCGCCCGTCATCATGATGAGTCAGAACCGCCTCGCGGCGAGGGATCGGTTCCATGCCCGAAACGACTACGAGGTGAACCTGAAGGCCGAGATGGAGATCATGGCGCTGCACAGCAAGCTGGACGAGCTGCGCGAGCAAGAGTGGAAACGCACCCTGGAGCTGCAGAACCGGCAGCTTGCGGCGCTCGACCGGATCGAGCGGGTGCTCGGGGAGCGCACTCGGTAGCACGGTGGGGCCTTTTCGAGCTGCTGCACTCGGTATCGGGGTAGACACGCCTCACGGCGCGTGCGTCACGGCATACCGTCGATTGATTTCCTCCTGCAGTCGTCGAATCTCGACGGGCCATCGGCTCTTGATGAAAACCAGCACGGCACGGATCTCGTCGTCGGAAAGCACGGCCGCGAAGGGCGGCATGTTGCTTGGGAAGTCCGGTGGAGCCGTAGCCTTTCCGCCGAACTTCACGGTCGCGAAGAGGATCGGATCCGGGTGATGCCATGTGTGTCCCGTTTCGTCCTGGGGCGACGCGGGTAACGAACCATCGGGGAGATGTTTTTTCCAGTTGGGCTGACCTTCGAGAGATGCGCCGTGGCAAGAAGCACAGTGGCGTGCGTAGAGACCGGCCCCAAGCTGCGCCTGGGCTTGCCAGGCGGGATCCCGGTCCTGACTTTCGATTGCGTCGCGAACGCTGCCTTCACCTTTCCGTACCTGGCAGCCCAGCAAAGGGGAAAAGGCGATCAGCATTACTAGAGTGCAGATGGCCCTTACCCGCCACACGATGCGATGGTAGTCAATCATATGGAGCGAATCATTTCGGTGAACCGCGAGGTCGAAGACGTGTGTCGGCTCTCGGAGTGCTCGCTGCGCACTTGGGGTTCAGCTGTGGCAAATCGACATCGACGAGGACGTGGCTTGCGGGTCATTAAGGCGAACGCGGAGGCGAGGCGGCCTACGCGACGCGTTTTCCAGTGCACGTCTAGGGCCGTCGGGCCGTCCTCCGCGCATGCCTATGCCGCTCCTTGCCGCCTCTTTCCGCGCTTCTGGTGCAAGCTGGCGTTTTTCTTAGGCTTTTTCTCAGCTTGCGGACCTGAAGGTCGGATCTTCTCGGAGCGACACACTGTGCTGTTGGTCCGACGGACATCGACCGATAGCGAACTGTTGCAATAGAGCGGCCCATGCAAGCTCGCGGCCGCGAAGACTCACGATCATCGTCGTCATCTCTGCCCCTCTTCCTTCCTACCCAGCGCAGCTTCTCCGGGTCGGTCTACCTCCGGCCCTACGGCTCGCGAGGTAGCCCCTGGGTGCCACTCGCGTCCAGCAGGCCGGTCTACTGGGCCAGCGCGAGATCTGCAAAACCTGTGGCCAGCTCTCTTGCGCTATGGCCAGAATTCGCTGCACATTGGCTGTATTTTGAGGATTTGGGGCGGTCCAAACGAAAACGCCCCAGCCGTAACCGACCGAGGTGCTTGAGATTTTTCTGGCGCGCCCAGCAAGACTCGAACTTGCGACCTTCGGGTCCGCAAACGGTTGAAGAAGTGAGAAGTGACGCGAGGTTGCGTCTCCTGCGTTGCAAGGACCTGCAACGGGCTGCATAGCCATGCACCCACGACGGCCCCACGGCCCCAGACGGCCCTCTCGCGGCGCAGTCTGCCGCGTTGTGCGCGACCGACCGTCCATTGGGCGGCGCGGCGGGGAGCGTTGCACCGCTGCAGGCGTTTCAAGGGGTATAGGAGAACTATGGACTGGGGGTGTGGCGGGTGCTCCTTGGTTCATCCCCCGGCCCTAGCCCCTGAAACACACGCAACACTGCAACGGTCACTGTGAACGAATCTTCGGGCGACGCTGTTCGTTCGAAGCGCGTGCGCGAAGTTCGTGGTGGTGTTGGGGTTCCTCGGTGCACAATGGTCGGATGGCCGATGATCGGGCCCAACCTGAGGTGAGTATGGACGCGGTCAGCTTGCGGGCTTCCGGGGGGCTTGTCGGTAGGTCGGGTGGAACAGTCCGAACCGCTTGCGTCATGGCTATTCTGTCGTTCGCGCACAGCGCCTGCTCCGAAATGCGGGACTGGACCTTCGTGCGGTCCGTAGGCGGCCTTCACTACGGGACTCCGGTTCGGCAGGCGGATGGGCAGCTCGTCCTACCGCTCGAAGCGGATGTCTCGGGCCTGACGGCATTCACAGAGCAGCCGACAGCAGTCAACTCGGGGATCGTCTGCAAAGGCTGGCGCTCAACCGTCCGCGCGCGTGAGATCCGCATCACCCTTGACACTGGTGTCGCGGGAGTCGGCGGCCACAACGCTCGCTGCCCTAGCGAGGTCGGCCTCGGTAAGCTCGAACCAGGTCACTACACTCTTGTCTACGCAGACAGTGATCAAACCACCCACGATCTCGGCGCTGTCGATGTGCCGTGAGGCTCGCTCACACCATCTCGGCTTCTGTGCGTCTACGATGGGCTCGGAGAGGCGGACTCTCCTCGCGAGGCGCGCCTCACGCACGGCGGCGTCGGACGGCGAGGCCCATGGTGTCCACCAGAGAGATGAGAACGCCCCGACCGAAGCCGGGGCATGTCGAATCACGTAGCGACGGAGCGATTCACGACGCGCGTCGCCGCCGCCGGGCCGCCAGTCCGAGAAGTCCCGTCATCACGAGCAGACCCGTACCGGGCTCAGGGACGAGACTCGCGACACGAAACCCGACGAGGTTCGACTCGCCTGAGCTGCCGGAGTCGATCGGGGCCGACGCGGCGAGGGAGTCGGCGCTGAAGCCCCAGCTCCCGCCCCGGACGCCCCGCTTCGAGCCGCTTACGATCTGCTCGTTCCACTGCTCGACGTTCCCGCCCTGGTCGAAGGTTCCGTAGGGGCTCGGAGATCCGGTGTAGGCGCCCACGTTGGTCACGTGTCCGACGACGTTGTTGCAGTTTGCGGTGTTCACCGTCGGCCCGGGCGCCGCGCACGTCGTCGGAGTATTGCTTGCTGTCGGGTAGGCGAGGTACTCCTGGGTGTTCGGGTTGTAGTAGGCGGCCTTGTACCACTCGTTCTCGCTCGGGAGGAAGATCGTGGCCCCCCTGTTCGCCGTCACCCAGAGCCCGTTGGTCGGCGTCGGGGCGCCGCCCAAGAGCGTGTAGGCCCCCGTCTCCGTGCTTCCGCTCCCCTGTCCGTTGTCGAGCCAGTTCGCAAAGCGCAGCGCGTCATAGAAGGTGGTGTAGACCACGGGCGCGTTTGCCAATCCCGAGTTCACCACGTACTTAGAGCCCGAAGCGTTGCTGGAGACGAAGCTGATCCCGCCGTTGCTCGTGTCAGTTTGCATGTTTAAGTTCCAGAGCGCGAGCGTGTTGCTCCCGCCCGGGTCCACCGCGTTCAGGAACTCCGCGTACTGCGCGTTCGTGGTGTCGTACTTCGAGATGTAGTAGATGTAGCCAACCGAGCCGCAGCTAGGGTCGCCAGTGCCGTTGACCCCGGCGCAGTTACTGGCGGTGTCGGGCGCGTTGCCCGGGTTCCCGACCTGCACCCAGTCGATGTTCACGGCTGCCGAGGGAAGCGGTGCGGCCAGCAGGGCCACGGCCGCAACGAGCACGGTGGCGGTGAACGAGCGGATCGGCAGGCGCGAACGGAGTTCCAGAGTACGACGCAACGAGTGCATGGCTTTCTCCCGAGTCGAAAACAACTCTCCGGGGCGGCGCCCTTCGCGGCCCTGCCTCCCGTCCCTCGCTGCGCAGACAAATGCCTAAGAATCGGCGTCCGCGAGCGCGACGGAAGCGACCTCAGCGTTTTCAGGGAGATGGGTGGGGAGCATTCAAGGAGATGCGGTGGCCCGCCATCTCCCCAACCCAGGGCTGATTGCGCAGCAACTTCCGTGCCCGTGGGGACTTGCGATCTGGTCTTCTAAATAACTTCCTGATCCAGCACAGAAATGCGATGGGCATCCGAGCGACGCCTCGCCGATCTACGGGGCAAGAACGGAACGCCCGTTCCGTCCACAGAGGAAAGAGTTTTCCTTTGTACCTGCCCGTACCCCAAGCCCAGCTGTCCGAGACGACGCGGTAGGTCTCCGTCTCGGGGGCACCCGCCTGCAGCGGGGGTGAGCGGCTCCGCTCACCAGCCACCGTCCTCGCCTTCCGAGCGTCGCGGCCGCCGAGGGCCCACCGCACGGGAGCATAAAGCGTGAAAGCGAAGCCCCCGGCCGCAACGGCGCAAGAACGAGCAAACGAACCGAGCTGCGGCGCGCCTCAGCACAAGCAGCACGCCGGCTCGCGAGAGAAGCCGCCGAGCGGGAGTGGCGACTCTTCCTCACAGCGAAGTTCGACCGCACCTGGAAGGCCCTGACGCGGTTTCGCGCAAAGGTGGGGGCGAATCGTTTCCGCAAGCTAATGGCCGACCCGCCCTCCACGATCGAGAGTATCGGTGGCAGTGATCAGCGCAGCGTCGCGGAGTTTTTCGTCCTACTCGGGCCGGAGCACTCGCCACGTACACCTGGCCGAGCTGGTGGAAACGCTTGAGACGGGAGCGACCCGGGTGCGTTTTGGGCGAAGTGGATTGAGGTCGTGGGGAGCGGACGTCGATTCCCCACAGCCTCCCCTAAGTCGGCAGGCTGCTCGATCGCGAGATCGTCGAGGTTCCCGGCTGCGGACGCGCGACGGTCGGGCCCGAGCTTCGCACCCAGCGGTACCAGGACTACTTCGCGGTCCCGTCGGAGCCGCTCGGCTGATCCCTACCGCGGGTCCGGGGCCGCGGCGAAGGCGTTCGGGTCGATGGCGATGTAGATCGCCTTGCACGTGGCGGTGACCACACCGTCGACGGTGGCCTCGCCGCTGATGAAGATCTTGCGGCGCTCCCGGCCGTCGAGCCGGGCCGTCATCACGACTGGAGTCTCGATCGGCGTCGGTCCCACGTACCGGACCGTTAGCTCGCCGGTGAACGCGGGCTGGCTGATGCGGCCGATGATGAAACCGGTCACGTCGTCGAACGCCGCGGCGATGATCCCGCCGTGTGCGCGCCCCGGTGGCCCCTCGAAGCCCTTCCGGAAGAACACCCGGGCCACGACCTCGCTGCTGGTGCCCGGTTCGACCTGGATGTCGACCGCGCCCGGGTTCGCGAGGCCCGCGACCGCGCGGTCGTTGAAGCCGCCCGCCGCCGCACCGACCGGGAACGTCCCACCGTGCTGTTCGCGCGCGGCCTGCATGAGCGCCATCCGGTCGCGGCGCGGCGCGGCATCGAGCCGCTCGACCAGCTCCGCGGCCCGAGCCCGGATCTCGTCGTACGCGTCCTCACCCGGCTGCGACCGCACGAACGCGTGCAGCACGTCGCGCAACGCGTGCGCGGCGACGACGCGCTGGTCCTCGATGAAGAGGCCGTCATCCCCTGCGAGGGTAGGAGTGGTCACGCGACGCTCAGGACGGTACGGAAACCCTCGCGACTGCAGCCCACGACCGGGCTTCTTGCAGCGGCGGCTGCTTTATCAGACGCGAACTTCATGGTCATCCTCTCCTCGGGGAAAATACAGCAGCCATTCTACGCAGTCCCCGCCGAACAAGCTGCATTGCGGAAGGGACGTCCCGAGTGTCAGTAACCGAGTAACCTTTCGCCCGCCTGTCGCAGCCGGTTTGCCACTACCATCCAACGACCTACGTCGATCTCGGCCCGCCGTTGAATCCGTCGCCCGAAACTCTCGGCGAGAGGACTAGTCCATCGTCATCACCAGAGGATCGCCTGCGGCACGTCCAAAACATGTCCGATCAGCGACTGATAAACGAGCAGGAGTACAACCGGCTGCGTTCGGAGATCTTGCACGAGCTCAGCCCATCGAAATAGTCCCGATCAGTGAGACACCGTGTGCACGGTGGCGTCGGATGGCGAGGCCGCCCACTTGGTCTGCGGGGGTCGTCGCGCGCGGCTCGCAGAGGCAGCTAAAGCGCTCTCTCCTACCGTCCGATGCGTCCGCCATGCATTGCTTCGTACATCAGGAGACTGCGGCCGTCGGCCTTTGCTGCTATTGCGCAAAGGGCGTATGTCGAGGCTGTGCCCGTGACCTCGGCTGCGGCCTGGCTTGCTCGGACTCGTGCGCAACCGAGGTCAGGATCAGCAAGGAAGCCGGCCGACGCGCTCATCGTATCTACGGTCTCCGAGGCAAGACGCTACCGGCCGTTATGCTCACGAACATAGCGATGGGCCTCATCTTTGTTACGTGGGGCGCAGCAGAGCGGAACTCCCGATTCGGTGTCTTTCTGGTTCTTATGGGTCTGGTCTTGCTGAGCGCGGCCGCGATTAGCCGGACAAATCGGAAGCAAACCGGAATCTAGAGTCTGCGACGGGCCACGTAGCCCTACACCCAGGCACGCTCTCCGCGCGAGGCGCTCGCGCACGGCGGCGTCGGAGGGCGAGGCCGGCGATGCCCTGCGAGAGCGATCCCGCAGTGGAAGGCTCGGACGCTCGGCAGCGGCGTAGACGTAGAGACCTCCGCAAACTCGGCGGGTGGTCCGAGATGGTCCGATCTCAGCGTCGTCATGCGGTACGTAACGAATGCCAGCAAGAGGCGTGCTATTGAAGCCCCCGGCTTGTGAGGGAAGAATCCCACACGACGACAGAGGGTTTGGCGTACACCAGGGATGACCGGAGGTTGAGGGTGGGTCAGTGGGCTGAAACGCAAACTACTTGGCCGGAGAGCGCGGACTTGGGGTCCGTACGGTCGCGATACCTGACCGCCAGATCAAGGAGAGGAATGGGCGGGCAAGGGAAGCTGCTCGCCATCCTGAAACACTGCGATCGCGTCCACGCGTTCGTGTTCCTTCCAGTACCCAAAGCCTTCGGGCTCAAAGTCGCGCTGATAGATCGATACCGTGCCATGGCTTGCAAGCGACTCCTTGCGAGCCAGCTCCGCCGCAGCCTCATAAGAACGAAAACAGACAGAATACTTCGCATCTTCAACCCGGAACTTGAACAAAGGTGCAAAGTTCTTCGAGAACGACTGCTGTACCCCAGTAACGTCGCACTCAGAGCCCGAATCGGGTCCCGGATGAAGATCACTGTCATAGCCCGCGTCCAGCTCACAAAGAGGAGGAACATTGCGAACGATGACAATCGGCGCAGCGTCCGGTGCTCCCGCACCGGAACTATCGCACGGTCCCTATTCCAGAGGGCTTCGCCGAAACGCCAAGCAACGAACGCCGCCGAGAGAAAGCACCCAGAGCATCCAAGGCATGAGCCACGGGAGCGCGGAGATGAAAGTCTTAGGGGGCCGAAGGGTATCGAGGTAGAAGAACGTGATGACGTAGGCTAGCAGCGATAGAATCACGAACAGGTCGAGCGCAAAGATAATCGTGTAGGTGCGCCGCGATAGCATTGCAGACGCCTCTCTCTCAGCCCTTCCCGCGGTCCTTATATCACGTCGGCACACAGCCATCTGAGTCTGCTCCGTCCGGAGTACCCGGAGCGACACCACAAGCCCAAGCTTTTGAGCCCCTCAACCCATCTCGGTGCCCGCGCTGGCGGGCGTTCCCACCGAGTACCTCGCAGCATTGGGCGCGGCGTGGCTTGGCATGCTTATCGTCGGGCTGGGCGTGCTGGTCCGTGGCGAAGAGCGCTAGAGCTGACCCGCGACTACGATCGGTGTCTACGGCGCGCGGGTTCGTCTGGGTGCGAGGTTCCCACGTAGGATGAGTACCGACCACATCATAATCTTTGTGTTTGTCGTGCTGGTGGTAGTTGTGCTCCAGCGGTGGTTGTCTGAAGAATTATCCGGGCTCCGCAGTAGTGTTTCGAACTTGTTTTTCGAACTGAAGCGCGTCCCTAAGGAACTAGAGGCGATCTCTGATGCCGTTGCACGGCTGCGATCGGCCGTGGATGAGGCCGCCTTGCCCGAGCCGGAGCGCAATAGACTGCGGGAGGAGCGAACCTTCGAAGACGCAGAGCCGTTGACACTAAATCGGGTGCGGCTTCTTGGGCAGGGCAGACAAGCACGCCTTATTTCGCGAACGCAGGCCTTCACGGCGAGCGACTCTTATTTATGGTATGACAGATTCGACTACAGGCACGACCACATCAGCGAGGGGGAGCCGGGGTCGGGCAAACTCACAATGCACGGGTTTCGTCGGTCATCAGACGACACCACTGACAGCCGGTGGAGGTTTGCCATCCGTGGGGAGGCACCTGAGGACGAGTGGGTGGTGCCATTCGCTTTTGAGGTAACGGAAGCGGGGGCATCAAAGGGTGATGAGGACATCCGACGCCTTGCTCGGGAGAGTGAGCAGCTAGAGGAGCAGGCCCGCTGGAACGCGTCCTTGAATCGTGGACCAGGGCCGCAGTCGAGGTGAGGGGAGCGACAGGCCCTATGGCTGCGAGGCGTCGTTTGGGTGCTGTCCTACATGAAGGGCCGGTCAAGTCGGCAGCCGATGCGGTATGGGCGTCGATCATGCCTGACGGATGACCGCCGCCACCGCGGAGTTTGTCTTTGGCGCGCCCATGCTTCTAATCGGTGCCTGGGTGAGCGGTATCGGATTTGGCGTGATCCGGCCGCCACGGCGAGGGGGGGCGCAAGCCGAGAAACAGTATCTGTTCGCCTTTGGTCCCAGGCGCAGGAGGGCGGGACTGACCCTCATCCTTGGTGGCGTCTTCTTGGTTATGCACGGGGTCTGGCGTCTTATCAACCCCGCGGGGTAGGACAGCACCGTCGTTCGCATCTAAGCCGGCGCATCCGCAGGCAGAGGAGGGCGGCGAGACCATCGATGCCGCGGCGAGAGCAGTGCTACGCGCTCACGCCCGTTCTGCGGCGGCTCACGGCGAGACCCAGCACTCCCAGCATTACGAGCAGGCCCGTAGTGGGCTCGGGAACGGGGCTGAAGATGAAAGTTCCCCCCGTCGCGCTGGTCGAAAAGGTCGCATCGGTGGAAGCGCTCAACGGCACCCCGTTCGGAGCAGGGTTTATCGTGACCCATATCTGAACGAGGTATGGCGTATTGGCAGCCATCTGCACTGCAGTGACTGAGGGGAATGGCGTCGGTGATAGGTAGTTGGCGATACCAGTAGCGCAACCATTGACGCAATCGGTTTCGTTCACGAGGTACGACTGGAAGAGAGGTGTACCCGGGGGGCTTGAGGGCGGGACCGCCGGTCCGAAAGCAAGGTAGGCCTGAGCCCGCGATCCACTGTCTACGCTCAGGGCATCGTTTGCGTGGAGGTTGACCGCGTAATTCCCCGGCGCGTTGTCATACTGAACATAGTATGTCAACTCGGCTTGAGCAAAACCGCCGCTGGTATTTTGGTAGACCACCTCGTTTGCATTTAGCGACACACTGCCGAGTGCAGTAGTCGCGGTGCACGCACCACCGCAGCCCGGACCGCCGGTGTAGTCTAGGGTGCCCACGGAATTGCTGGTCGCGATGTTATTAGCAAAATTAAACCCGAAGTATTCATACGACACAGCGTCCGGCAATGCATTTGCGGCAACCGGCGCAAGGCAAGCTACGACGACGGCCGACAACACCCCAAGAATAGCCTTACGCATGGCTCTCTCCCAGATTCAGTCGAGAACGACTGGAAGCAAAGGCGAGGAATCGCATGCCAACCTCGCTGTGGCAACTCGCCCTACTTGCTGAAACGACGGCACTCCAACTCCACCGGGCAGTGCTGCTCTAAACGTTACGTGGTACGCCGAAGCAGAAAATGTCAAAGAAACGCCCTGAGAGTGTCTCCCGGGAGGTGACGACGCGCAGGCAACGCGCGACCTGTGCGCCTGGACGCCTAGTCCGACGCTCGGCGCCAGCGCTGGTGGGCGTGGCGGCGGGGTGCGGGGCAACTCGGCCTGCGGGTGACGGGCTCGGGGGCGTGGGGTCTCGTCGGAGGAGGAGCCCGAGATAGGCCCGGATCCGGGTCAAACCCACCACTGCCGTGCATCCTCTCACCCCCGTTCGCCCCCGGTTTGACCACATCGCGACACCAGTGCATGTCTCGCTTGCGGAGGGAATTTAAGATGCGGCGAATGGTTAGCTTGGTTCTCGTTGTAGCTATCACCAGTGGATGTGCGGCAACAACGACGATCAACTCGGTCCCGCCTGGAGCCACAGCGTCTATCGACGGACGGCTTCTCGGTCAAACTCCGGTCCGATTCAGCGACTCATCCGTGTTCTGGAACAAGCATGAGTTGGTGCTGACGATGCCTGGGTATAACGACAAACAAGTCAAATTGGAGAAGCAAGAAGTGCGCGTTGGCCGCTCATTGGCGCAATCTTTGTGCTAATACCGATCCTTTGGATTCTCGGGTATCCGGAAGAGATGACATATCAGCTGGAGCCACACGCGGGTCAAGCCCCTTGAAACTGCTTCAGTGTACGCCAAGAGCCATCCTCGGACTCAACTCGCCCACCTTACTTCGGTGTCCCCTGGACCTTCTCAATCCGCACTGGGTCCGACACGCAGTGGCACGGGAGCATGAGCCGCGCTTCGCCCCGTTGCTGCACTTCCTGCTTGCGACTGGAGCGCGCAAAGGAGAGGCCCTCGCACTCAAGTGGGAGGACATCGACTTCGATCGCTCCCGCATCACGATTCGCCGCTCGCTCACGCAGCGACGGGTATCCACCCCCAAGAGCGGCCGGGCGCGCACGGTTTCGCTGGCCCCGACTCTCGCATCGGCACTCTTCGATTTCCTCGCCGATCGGCGCAGAGAGGCCATGCACCGCGGCTGGCCCTCGATCCCTGAGTGGGTGTTCTGCTCCGAGGCAGGGACTGCCCTGGATGAGGGGAACGTCCTTCGGTGGTGGGAGCGAGTGCGGCGGCGCGCCCAGAGGCAGGGTGTTCGCCCGCTGAGACTGCACGCTGCCAGGCACACGTTCGCCACTCTTGCCCTGCAAGCGGGGAAGAGTGTCCGTTGGGTCGCCGACCAACTCGGGCACGCGGACCCCGCACTCACCCTGCGCGTATACGCCCACTCTCTCCCGAGCGAGGGAGGTGATCTCGCGTTTGCCGACTTTGGGATGGTGACTGAGACCGCTGAAAGTGGCTCTGAACGGCTCTATCCGGATCCGACGGTGGACGGCGAAAACGCCGAGCTGCGTAACCTCGAAATCACTGGCGCGCCCAGCAAGACTCGAACTCGCGGCCTTCAGGTCCGCAACTTCTTTCCCGGAGATTCCACCGCCGTCCAGGAATGTCGATCTGCGTTCGCGGACTTGCGCGAATTCTGAGAATCCACCAGCGTCCACCATTTCGCAGGGTTGTCCGCCGATTTGGCTGCACAATGGCTGCACGGCGTGGTCCCCGAATCGAGACCCCGATTCCCGAGTCATGAGATCGCTCGCGCGATCGCGAATGCGGCCGAGGCGGCCAATCCGCCGATCAACACCGTTTGCAGCGAGCTCCGCACCGGGGCCGCGCCAGTGAAGTGCCCCTTCACGTAACCGAAGATGCCGAGCGCCAGGAGTGTGATCCCGACGGAGGCGGCGAGCGCATGGGTCGCCTTCAGGGCCATGTACGGCCCGAGTGGAATGAACCCGCCGAGGATGTAGGCCGCCGCGATCGTCACAGCGCTGGCGAGCGCCCGGCGCGGGTCGGGCTTCTCGAGCCCGAGCTCGAATCGCATCATGAAATCGACCCATGCCGCGGGGCGTTTTCGAAACGCGTCGATGACCGGATTGATCTCGTCGGGCGTGAGGCCATAGGCGCGAAAGACCGCTGCCACTTCCTCCGCCTCCACCGTGGCCTTCTCCCGAACCTCTGATTCTTCGCGTGCGCGCTCCGCCTGGTAGTGCTCGGCATCGCTGCGCGCGGCCAAGTAACCGCCGAGACCCATCGCGATGGAGCCTGCGGCGATCTCCGCTAGGCCGGCCGTCACGATGATGCTCGTGTTGTCGACGGCGCCCGAGAGGCCCGCGGCTAGCGCGAAGGGAACGGTTAGTCCATCCGACATGCCGATCACGATGTCCCGAACCGTGGCGGTACCCGTGAAGTGACGCTCGATGTGCGGAGTCTGCGGCATGGCTGCCTCCCGATTGAACTACTCGCGTTCGGTCCAGCCGCCAACTGACCCCGAAGGATGAGATTGGTCGGTGCGAGCCCTATGGCAGTCCGGGACGAGGACCAGGGAGGTTGCGGCTCTCCGGGAACTCCACCGTTCTCTGGTGGCGTGCTGTCGGTCACCGAAGTTCTGCCGGACCCGCACTATCAGACCCTGGCTCGCGTCCGCGCGCAACCTCGTTGGGAGTGGCACCCTCATCGACCCCGATCGTTCAAGACGACTGGGACCAGGAGCCAGAGGGCGCTGAAAACCTCCAACGTTGGTCAAGTTGGGTTTGGTCACTGTCGCGATGAGGAAGTCAAATCCAGCTGCCTCCTTAGGCCAGCTGAAAGCGATGTTTCCATTCTCTGCGAACGACGGTTCCTCTCCGACGACGTGGGCATCACGACTTGGACCAACAATCACAGGCTGCGCGTCAACTCGGTCCGACAAGCACGATGCCGTGGATTTCGAGCGCCCGTTGCAGATCCGGATCGTCAGCAGCGATGGGAGATGCGGTCGGGTCTAGCAGCACGGCTCGCTCCTCTGCATCGGTCACCGGCTCAAACAGGGCCCAGTTGCGGAACTCGTCGCCGAGACGAGAGAGGTATGAGATTCCATCGAAAGCGCGGCGGCCAGACCGCGAAGTCTGCTCATAGATGTGACGGGAGATTTCCTGCGTTAACCGCCTCGGGACGGAAAGACGGATGGTCGACGCATCCAAGTCATGCACGCCGAAGTGTACCATCCGAGGTGCCAGATCGGTCCGGAGTCTGGCGAGAGATTCGCTATGGCCGATGTCGGCGAAGTGTCCCGAGACAGTCGCTTCGCCCAGTCTGCGGTGCACCAGCCAGGAGATGTCGAGCTGGCCTGGCAGCATGAAGCGATCCTCGTCTCCCGCAATGTCCTGGAGTTCTTTCAGCACGTGGGGGTCAGGTCGAAACCGTGCGAGCACCTCGACGAAGGCTCCGAGGCGGTTGCTCGCCGCGTAAAGGACTCGATAGGAGCTCTGTGGATCGTCATAGCGGTTCCCGAAGGTTCCGTCGCTGGCCGCATTCGACCAGTCGGGCCATGCCCAAGGGTCGGGCAACCGGCCGACCCGTTGGAGCCGGCCAGTCGGAGAGATCTCCCTAAGGCCACTCGACACTGACACTAGCCGCCGCTTACGAAGGCCCGAGCTGCGGATAGAACCAAGGGGCCCACTTCTTCGAGCTTTCCCTCGCGCAGGAGCCGGGCGGGGGAACGATCGTCTAGTTGTGGGTTCAAGCCCTGGAACCACGCCTGGGCAACGCGAGGATTGTCATGGCGTGCAAGCAAGAGCGCGATTTGAAGGGCAAGGCGGAGGCGGGCTGGAATCGGATCTCGTGCTTCCCGTTCTCGCTCGGCCCACTGCCGCACTGCACGGGTCTCTGTCACGCCGCCCATGTACGCTACGAGCTTCGGACCGAGGAGGTCCGAAATTTCCTTCACAACGACGGGGAA
>Ga0116216_10000554_pt1 | contig 29448 bp, 26 predicted proteins | sample Sb_taG_11_FD_89696 | JGI IMG/M metagenome (GOLD analysis project Ga0116216, IMG submission 89696) | Peat soil microbial communities from Weissenstadt, Germany - Sb_50d_3_AS metaG | ecosystem: Environmental > Terrestrial > Soil > Wetlands > Peat | place: Germany: Weissenstadt | collected 2010-09-21
CGGGTGGGCGTGTCGTTACAGGTGGCAGAAGGTGCTTGATTCTTCCTTCGACATGGGGACTGTCACCGGGTGCTTGCCAAAGTGGGCGATGGCATCCCGGAAGTCGTCCAGGAGCAGGGAGGCCATGTCCCGGCTCACCCCGAGCCGGACCAAGACCCGCTGCACGGGGATGTCAGATGCTGTTCCGGTGAGGGTATAAGCGGGTACCTGCCACCCGCGGGCGCGCAGCCGGTCGGCCAGGTCAAACAGGGTGTAGCCGGGGTCCTCGCCTTCGCGGATCCGCCAGGTGACGGTCGGGATCCCGGTGGCTGGGCTGCTGTCACACAGGAGCTCGAAGGGGCCAAGCTTGACGATCTCGGTGGCGAGGTACTGGCCGATCTCATAGGACGCGTCGTGGGTGCGCTTGTACCCCTCATGGCCCAGGCGCAGGAAGTTGTAGTACTGGGCGATGATCTGCCCGGCCGGGCGGGAGAAGTTGATCTGGAAGGTCGGCATGTTGCCGCCCAGGTAGTTGCAATGGAAGATCAGGTCCTCGGGGAGTTCCTCGCGATCCCGCCAGATGACCCAGCCGACGCCCAGGGGAGCGAGCCCGAACTTGTGCCCCGAGGTGCTGATCGACTTGACCCGGGGGAGGCGGAAGTCGAAGACCACGTCGGGCGCGCAGAACGGGGCGAGGAAGGCCCCGCTCGCCCCGTCGACGTGGAGGTCGACGTCGAGGCCCCGCTCCTCCTGCAGCTGGTCGAGGGCCGCCGCCAGCTCGGCCACCGGCTCGTAGACGCCCGTGTAGGTGACCCCGAACGTGGGGACGACCATGATCGTGTTCTCGTCCACCCGCTCGAGCATCTGCTCTGCGTCCATGCAGTAGCGCCCCGGCGCCATCGGGATCTCGCGCATCTCGACGTCCCAGTAGCGGGCGAACTTGTGCCAGACGACCTGGACCGGCCCGCACACCATGTTGGGCTGGTCGGTCGGCTTCCCCTCGGCCCGCCGCTTGGCCCGCCAGCGCCACTTGGCCGCCATGCCGCCGAGCATGCAGGCCTCCGACGAGCCGATGCAGGAGGCCCCGACGGAGTTGGCCGCCTCCGGGGCGTTCCAGAGGTCGCCCAGCATGTGCACGCAGCGTTGCTCGAGCTCGGCCGTCTGCGGGTACTCGTCCTTGTCGATCATGTTCTTGTCGATCGCCAGGTCCATGAGCTCGTGGACCTGGGGTTCCTCCCACGTCTGGCAGAACGTGGCCAGGTTCTGGCGGGCGTTGCCGTCGAGCATGAGCTCGTCCTTCACCACGGCGAACGCGTCGTCGGCCCGCATCTCACCCGGGGGGAACTGGTACTTCGGGATGGCCTTGGCCAGGTCCTGCCCGGCGTAGCACGAGTCGAGCAGCTGGTCCCGAACGGTGTCTCGATGGTGCAGCGCCACGGCGCTCCTCCTGTGCTCGGCGGGGTGGGACGGCTCAGTCTTCTCCCCCGGACCCCGGGGGGACCAGCTCCGCCCCCGACGGTCGCCGACCGGCCCCGAGCGCGCCATCGACCGAGCCGGTGTCGAACACCCGGCCGGTCACCTCCTCGGCGCAGTCGCAGAGGGCGACGATGGCCTCGACCACCGCCTCCAGTGGCTCCAGCTGGCCGGGCCCGATGCCCTCGAGGCCCCGGGCCACCGTCTCCTCGGTGGCCACCGCAGCCCGCGGGGCCAGCGCGTTCACCCGCACCCCGGTCCCGTCGAGCTCGGCCCCGAGGGCGCTCGTCACCCGCTCGAGTGCCGCCTTGGCCGCCCCGTAGAGACCCATGGGGGCGAGCTCGGCCCCGGGGAAGGTCCGCTCGAGCGGGGCCCGGGCCAACGACGACGACACGTTCACGATCCAGCCGGCCCGGCGCTCGCGCATGGCAGGGAGCACCGCCTGCATGAGCTCGAGGGGGGCCTCGAAGTTCACCGCGAAGAGGGTCCGCCGCCGGGGGGCGGCGAACGTGGCGATGGGCCCGACCATGTTGGCCGCGGCGTTGTTGACGAGGATGTCGATCGGACCGCCCAGGCCCTCGGTCGCCGCGGCGACGAGGCCGGCCCGCGACGACGGGTCGGCCAGGTCGGCGGGGACCACGACCGCCCGGCGGCCGGCCCGCTCGACGGCCGCCGCGGTGGTCGCCAGGCAGGCGGGGGAGCGACTCACCTTCCCCTTCGGGGCGTCGCCCGCCTCGACCGTGCGGGCGGTGACCGCCACGTCGGCGCCGCAGGCGGCGAGGCGAACGGCGACGGCCGCCCCGATGCCCCGGCTGGCCCCGGTCACGAGGGCCCGTCGGCCGGTCAGCCGGCGGTCGTCGGGCGGTGCGCTCACCGGGAGAGTCTCGCAAATCGGGCGGCGACGCCCGCCGCTCAGACGGCCGGTCTGACCGGGACCTGGAGCAGGAGGGCCATGGCCCCGAGCACCGCGACGCACGTGCCGATGTCGACGAGCCAGCGGCGGGCCGCCGGCTCCCGGCGGTCGAGCCGGTAGCCGAAGGCGACGACCGAGCCGACGATCAGTCCGCCCACGTGGGCCTGCCAGCCGATGCCGGGTACCACGAACCCGTAGACGAGGTTGATGACGATGATCGTGACGATGGGCGTCGTGTTCCAGCGGTTGCGCCGGGCCAGCACGAAGAAGGCCCCGAAGAGGCCGAAGATGGCCCCGGAGGCGCCGGCGCCGACGACGTTGACCGGAGCGATCAGGTACCAGGCGACCGAGCCGCCGAGCGCGCTCAGGAGATACAGCGCGAGGAAGCGGATCTTCCCGACGAGCTGCTCCACCGGCGGCCCCACGATGTAGAGCGAGAACATGTTGAGCGCGATGTGGAAGAAGCTCAGGTGGATGAAGGCCGAGGTGATCAGCCGGTAGAGCTCGTGGTGGGTGTGAGGCGAGATCATGCCGAAGCGGTTGACGTAGACGAGCTTCCCGCCCCGGGTGAGGACGAAGCAGATCACGTTGGCGATGATCAGGCCGAGCGTGACCGGCGTGATCCGGGTTCCGCCGAACTGACCGGCGGCTCGCGGCTGGTAGCGGACGGTCGGGGACTTGCGGGCCCCGGCCCGCACGCACTCCCGGCACTGCCAGCCGACGGGTGCCTCGACCATGCAGTCCGGGCACATCGGCCGGTTGCAGCGGCCGCACCGGGCGCCGGCCGGCCGGCCGGGGTGGCGCTCGCAGACGAGGTCGAGGGCGTGCTGGCCGTGCAGCGCGGCGTCGAGCTCGGGCAAGAAGCGCGAGCCCGGGTCGAGCTCGCGCACCTGGGCCTCGAGCGCCGTGGCGTTGCTCACCTGGCCCCGGCCCGCCTGGGCGAGGGCCTCGAGGCTGAGGCTCACCGCCCGCTGGGGCGGGCTCAGCGTGCCTTCGGGCGAGGTGTCGAGCTGGTGGGCGAGGCCGAAGGCTTCGTCGAAGCGGCCCTGTCGCAGGCGGACGAGGGAGAGGGAGGCCAGGTCGACCTGGCCCTCGGGCAGGAAGGCGGTCGACCGCTCCAGCCAGCGCTCGGCCTCGGCCAAGTCGGCGGGGCTGGCCGTCGACGGCAGCACCAGGTGGAGGGCGACCGCCCGGGCGAGCTCGGCCCGCCGGCCGCCGGTGAGGTCGGGGGCGTCCACGAGGCGCGTGGCGAGCTCGACGCCGTCGCGCTGGTCGGTGGGGTCGTCGAGTCCGAGGAGGGCGAGGGCGAGAGCGGCGTCGAGGTCGGCCGAGCGCCCAGGGGTCGACCGGAGCAGGTCGACCAGCTCGCGGTGCCGCCCGGCCGCCGAGAGGGAGCGGACCCGCTCGAGGAGGTCCCCGTCGTCGTGCCCGTCCACGGCCCCATTCAAGCCGAGACCGGGCGGCGCTCCGGGCCGGCCGGTCCGGCGCTCAGGAGGAGACGAGTGAGGTGAGCTCGCCGGCCAGTTCGTTCAGCGTGTCGCGCTCGACGGCGAGCTCGAGGCGCATCCCGACCCGCTGGGCGGAGACGAGGCCGGCCTCCCGCAGCTGCTTCACGTGGGCGCTCACGGTGGGCTGGGCGAGGCCGAAGGCGTCCGCCAGCTCGCCGACCGAGGCCGGCCGCTCGTTCAGGTGGTCGACGATGGCGAGACGGGTGGGGTCAGAGAGGATGCGCAGCCGCCGGGCGAGGTCCTCCGTCCGCTCGCGGGCCCCGGCGGCGGCCCGGTCGGCCCCGACGCCCACGAGGATGGCCTCGGGCACGTCGAGGTACATGCCCTTGCCGAAGAGGGCGCAGGTCACGAGGGCCACCGGATGGCCCGCCGCCCAGCGCTCGATGATCGCCGGCAGATGCTCGACGAACACGCTGCAGCAAGAGGTCGTGACCCGGTGCCAGGGCGTGCCCCGGTCGAGCTCGCGCTGCAGCTGCTCGGCCGCCCGGGCGGCCAGCGGCGCCCCGTCCTCCTGCCACCAACCGTCGATGGGCCGCCAGAGGTCGGCGAACACCGCGAAGTACTTCTCCCGCCGGGCCTTGGAGCGTTGCAGCTGCTCCAGGCGCCGGATGATGACGAGGCGGTCCTCCTCGGTCTCCGAGGGAAGGGCCAGCGGGGTGTCGAGCACCGTGGGCAGGAGCGCCTCGACCGCCCGCCGCACCTCGCCGAAGTCCTTGGCGCCGAGGGCCCCGCTTCTCGCCACGAGGACTTCGAACTCGGGGAAGCAGCTGAGTCCGTCGTCCCAGAGACCTTGCACCCGCCGCTCGAGGGTCGGGTCGTCGCCGTAGACCCGGGCCAGCACGGCGTGCTTCTCCCGGAGGTCGGTGTGGGTGGCGCCGAAGGCCGCCCAGCTGAGGTCGAGGGCGAGTGACGGTCCGATCACGGTCACCTGCCCCGGACCAGCCTGCTCGGTGTCTGAGATCTGCATAGGTACCTAACTATATAGATTCTTCGTTGATTTGTCTACTCTTTTCAGTTATGATCATCGCATGGGATTCGGACTGACACCCGAGCTGGCGCACCCGATCGTCGAGGCTCGCCAGGCCGAGCTGGGCAAGCTCGTCGGGCACCGTCGGCCCCCGGGCGACGTTGCGCCCCGCCCGGGGCGGCCGCGCGCCGTGCCGCGGCGGGTCGGCATCCTGCTGATCCTGGCGGGTCGCCGCCTGGCCCGGCCCGAGGACCTGGGACGCCTCCTCGCCGACGAGCGTCGCGCCGGGGCCTGGCACTCGATCGCCCGCACCTGAGCGCCGGCCGCCCGTCGTCGCACTGACCCCGGCCGCCGCTGGCGACCCTCCACTACCGTCGCGGCGGCGGCGGCCCTCGTTCCGGACCCCCCGTCCGGACCGGCCGTCGTGAAGGGAGGCCGCAGTGGGCGCGCTGGACGGCATCGTCGTCATCGAGGCAGGGCTCCTCGTGCAGGGACCGCAGGCGGCGGCCACGCTCGGTGCCTGGGGCGCCGAGGTGGTGAAGGTGGAGCTGCCCGGCTTCGGCGACCAGGGTCGCTGGATGACCGTCGCCCCCGGTGACCGGCGCTCGGCCTTCTTCACGGCGTGCAACCGGGGGAAGCGCAGCGTCACCGCCGACCTCCGGACGCCGGCCGGCCGGGAGATCTTCCTCCGTCTGGCCGAGCGGGCCGACGTCGTCATCACGAACTTCAAGGGCGGGACGATGGACGCCTGGGGCCTCGGCTACGAGGAGCTGGCGGCCCGCAACCCCCGCATCGTCTTCGCCGCCGGCACCACCTTCGGCCACGTCGGGCCGGACGCCGGCCGGGAGGGCGCCGACCTCGCCGGCCAGGCGGCCGGTGGCCTCATCAGCACGACCGGCGTCGACGGGGGCGACCCGACACCGGTCGCCACCACCATCGCCGACCACGTGGCCGCCCAGAACCTGGTGGCCGGGATTCTGGCCGCCCTCTTCGTCCGGGAGCGCACGGGGCGGGGCCAACTGGTCGAGACGTCACTCCTCGGTGGGCAGATCTGGGCCCAGGCCTGCGAGTACACGGCCTACCTCCTCACGGGCAAGGTGGCCGGTCGGGCCAACCGGGGCAACCCCATGGTCCCGGGCCTCTACGGCATCTTCCCCACCGCCGACGGCTGGCTGGCCATCGTCGGCGTGGTGGGCCCGGTACGCGAGGTCTTCTTCGAGGTCCTCGGCCGGCCCGAGCTGAGCGAGCAGTTCCCCCAGCTCCTCTACACCGAGGAGGACAAGGGCCGCCTGTTCCCCCTGCTCGACGAGGTCTTCGTCACCCGCACCACCGCGGCGTGGTGCGAGCTCCTGAGCGCGGTCGGCGTGCGCTTCGCCCCGGTGCGCGGCCACGACGAGGTCGTGGCGGACCCGGCGGTGTGGGAGAACGGCTACCTCGCCCGGCTCGACGGACCCTCGGGTGAGGTGCAGGCCGTCGTGCCGCCGGTGCGCTTCAGCGACACCCCCGCCGCGCCGGGTGCGCTCCCCCCCGAGCTCGGCCAGCACACCGAGGAGGTGTTGGTGGAGCTGGGCTACTCCTGGGAGGAGATCGCCGAGCTCGGCGAGGCCGGCGTCACCTGAACGGCCCCGCTCGGGTCGGGCCCGGCGGGCGCGTCGTCGCCGGCCGGCAGGGCGAAGCAGATCCTCGTCCCTCCGGCCACCGGGGGCTCCGCCCAGATGCGCCCGCCCTGGGCCTCGAGGAGCCCACGGGCGATGGCCAGGCCCAGCCCGGTCGTGCCCTGGGTCGGGGTGCGAGCCTGGTCGATCCGGTAGAAGGGGTCGAAGACCCGTTCGAAGGCCTCCGGGGCGATGCCGACGCCCGTGTCCTCGACCGAGACGAAGACCGACCCCGCGCCCTTGGTCACCGAGACCGTGACCCGGCCACCGGCCGGGGTGTGGCGGAGGGCGTTGGTGAGGAGGTTGTTGAGGACCCGTTCGACCTCGGCCGCCGAGCAGCGGGCCGTCGCGCCGGGGTCCCGAACGACGGTGCGGAGCTCGAGGTGCTTGGCTCGGGCCTCGACGTCGAACCTGGTGACGCAGGCCGACACGAGCTCGGCCACGTCGCGCTCCACGGGGTCGATGACGAGCGCCCCGGCGTCGATCGCCGCCAGCTGGAAGAGGTCCTCGACGAGCGCCGTCAGCAGGCGCACCTGTCCCTGCAGGGCCTCGAGGTAGTCGGCCGGCTCGACGACCCCGTCCTCGATGGCCTCGAGCATGGCTTGCAGTGAGGTGACGGGCGCCCGGAGGTCGTGGCTGGCCCAGGCGACCAGCTGGCGTCGGGCGTCGAACACCTCCTCCAGGTGCTCGGCCATCGCGTTGAACGACGACGCCAGCTCGGCGATCTCGGTCGGACCGCCGGTCGGGGCCCGCTCCCCGAGCTCGCCGGCGGCCAGGCGGACGGAGGCGTCTCGTACGCCGTCGAGGCGGCGGGTGATGTTGTGGGCGAGCGCGAGCGCGCCGATGAGCACGACGACGCCGGTCGTGACCGAGACGGCCACGACGCCGAGCTCCGAGCCCATGTGGAACATCACGAGGCCGGAAAGGAGCACGGCGCCCAGCGGGAGGGCGACGGCGACGACGGCGAGCGCGGCGAGCTGCATTCGCACCGAGGGCAGCCGGCGGAGCACCGCTGCGGCGAGGAGGCCGACGACGAGCGTCAGCCCGCCGGCGATGAGCACGTCGGCGATCACGGCTCGAACCGGTAGCCCACGCCCCACACCGTGCTCACGAGGCGCGGCTGTGACGGGTCGGCCTCGATCTTCTCCCGGAGCCGGCGCACGTGGACGGTGACCGTGCTCGTCCCGCCGTCGAGGCCGGCGTCGTATCCCCAGACCTGGGAGAGCAGCTGGGCCCGCGAGAAGACGACCCGCGGGTGGGAGGCGAGGCACCACAGCAGGTCGAACTCGATGGCGGTGAGCGGCAGCACCTCGCCGTCGCGCACCACCTCTCGGGTCGCCCGGTCGATCTCGAGACCGCCGGTACTGATCCGGGCCGGTGGGGTCGCCGTCCTCGGGGCCGATCGGCGGAGCACGGTCTTCACCCGCACGACCAGCTCGCGGGGTGAGAACGGCTTGACCACGTAGTCGTCGGCGCCGAGTTCGAGGCCCACGATGCGGTCGGCCTCCTCGCCCCGGGCCGTGAGGAGGATCACCGGGAGGTCGTCGTGCGAGGCCCGGATCCACCGGCACAGCTCGAGCCCGTCGACCTCGGGCAGCATGACGTCGAGCACTACGAGGTCGGGCGGCTCTTCCTCGATCACCCGCCGGGCCTCGGCCCCGTCGGCGGCCTCCCGCCACTCGAAGCCCTCGTGTTCGAGGTAGCGGCCGACGACGTCGCGCACGACGTCCTCGTCGTCGACGACGAGCACTGTCGGCATGGGCGCAGCGTACTGCGCCTTCTCCGCCCCGAACCGGGCGAGCGTGGCCACCCGAACAGCGTAGGAACGGCCCCACCGAGCCATGGGGTCGGGTCCGCGCATGTTCTCCTTTCGTAAGGATCTCCCCGCCATCGGGAGGAAACCCGGGGATACCGTCGGACGATGGCCGCCGAGCCGCCGGTCGAGGCCGAGGAGGGTGAAGAAGCGCTGCCCCGGGCGGCCACGCTCGTCCTCGGGCGTTCCAAGGCGGCCAGCGAGCGGGTGGCGGCGCGCTTCGAGAGCCCGCTCCACGACGAGTGGGTCGCCTCGTGGCTGGGTATCGCCCTCGGCGTGGCGTTCACCGTCTGCTTCCTGACGGGCCTCCTCGACTACCTGGCCCAGCACCCGCCGTCCTGGTTCCACCTGCCGGCGAGACCGGTCAACCTCTACCGCGTCACCGAGGGCACCCACGTGGTGACGGGCATCGCCACGATCCCGCTCCTCCTCGCCAAGCTCTGGTCGGTCTGGCCGAAGCTCTTCGCCTGGCCGCCGCTCCACGACGTGGCCCAGGCGCTCGAGCGCCTCAGCCTCATCCCGCTCGTGGGCGGATCGCTCTTCCTGCTCTTCACCGGCGTCGCCGACATCGACTACTGGTACTCGCCGATGCCGTTCTTCTTCCCGACCGCCCACTTCTGGACGGCCTGGATGGTCGTCGGCGCGCTCATCGTCCACATCGGGGCCAAGGCGGCCACGGTGCGCACCGCCCTCGCCCGCGGCGCCGCCGACTCCCCACCGGCGGCGGCCGCCGCCGGGACCGCACCGAGGGTCGGCTTGAGCCGTCGCGGCTTCCTCGGCGCCGTGTTCGCCGCGGCCGGGGTCCTCGTCCTGACGGTGGCCGGCGAGACGGTGGCCCCGCTGCGCAAGCTGGCGCTCCTGGCGCCGCGCAACCCGACGGTCGGGCCGGCGCACGTCCCCGTCAACCAGACGGCCGTCCAGGCTGGCGTGACGCGTGCCGCGGTCCACCCGGGCTACCGCCTGGCCGTCGAGGGCAACTGCGCGTCGCCGCGCTCGTTCACGCTGGACGAGCTGCGGGCGCTGCCCCAGCGCGAGGCGGGCCTCCCGATCACCTGCGTCGAGGGTTGGAGCGCCGCCGCGAGCTGGCGGGGGGTGCCGCTGCGGCTCCTCCTCGACCGGGTGGCGGCACCGCAGGGGGTGGCCGTGCGGGTGGTCTCGCTGGAGTCGGCGGAGCGGCTCTACTCGAGCTCGGTCGTCGACGGCGCCCACGTCGCCGACCCCGACACGCTGCTGGCGCTCGAGCTGAACGGCGAGCCGCTCGACCTCGACCACGGGTACCCGGTCCGGCTCATCGCTCCGGACCGGCCCGGCGTCCTCCAGACGAAGTGGGTGGCCAAGGTGGTCGTGCTGTGACCACGGCGCACCCGCCGGACCCTCCGCCGGCCGGCGAGCCGCCGGTGGCCGAGCGCCGGGGGTTCTTCTTCTGGGTCGGCCTCGTGGTCGGCTGGGGCCTGATCGTCTTCGCCCTGCACGGCCTCCTCACCGAGCACGGCACGAACCCACCCGCCCTCTTCCGACTCCTCATCGGCCTCAACGTGGTGAACGACGCTCTCGTCGTGCCGCTGCTCGTCGTGCTCGCGCTCGTCGTCCGCCGGGTGGTGCCCCGCTTCGCCATCGTGGCGGTGGACGTCGGGCTCATCGCCTCGGCGGTCGTGCTCCTCTACGCCTATCCGCTGCTCGGCGACTGGACCCGCACGACGAGAGCCGGTGACAGCCGGCTCCCGTGGGACTACGCCCACAACGTGGCCGTCGTCCTGGCGGCCATCTGGTTCGTGTGCGCCCTGCTGGCGCTCCTCTCGTGGCGACGCGGACGCTCGAACGCCCGCTGAGCGGCGGGACGACCGACGGCCGCCCGGCCATCGAACGGGCGGCCCGGGTGGTCGTGGTGGTGGCCTCGGTCCTCCCGATCGTCACCTACCTCTGGGTCGCGCTGCAGCAGCTCGGCTATCCCTACGAGCTCGAGTGGATGGAGGGCGGTTCGGTCGAGATCGTGAACCGGGTGGTCCACGGTCAGGCCATCTACGTCGCCCCCTCGCTCCACTACGTGCCGTACGCCTACCCGCCCCTCTACTTCTGGGTCAGCGCCGCCGTGGCCCACGTCACCGGGGTGGGCTTCCTCCCGCTCCGCCTCGTCTCGTTCACCGCGTCGCTCGGCTGCCTGGCCCTCCTGTACTCGATGGTCCGGCGGGAGACCGCCGACCCGGTGGCCGGCCTGCTGGCGGCGGGGCTCTTCGCCGCCACCTACGAGGTCGGCGGGGCCTGGCTCGACATCGGCCGGGTCGACTCGCTGTACCTCCTCTTCCTCCTGGCGGCGGTGGCGGTGGCCCGTCGGGCGACCGGCGTGCGGGGCGGTCTCCTCGTCGGCGGCCTCGTGGCGGCGGCGTTCCTCACCAAACAGAGCGCCCTCCTGGCCGCGGCGCCCCTCCTCGGCCTGCTCGTCGTCACCCGACGGCGGGTCGGCCTCGCCGCGGTGGCCACCGTGGCCGCCCTCGTGGTCGGGACGACCCTCGTCCTCGATGCCACGAGTCACGGCTGGTACGGGTACTACGTGCTGAGCGAGCTCGTGCACCAGGGCGTCGACCGGACGGCGGCCGTCCGGTTCCCGGTCAAGGACCTCGGGCCGGCGGTGTGGGCGCTCGCTCTCGGCGTCGTCGGTGCCGCCGTCGGTTGGCACCGGCGATCCGCCACGAACTGGCCCTTCTGGCTGGCGGTGGTGGCGGGGTTCGTGGCCTCGTCGTGGGTGGCCCGGGCCCACTCGGGCGGTGGGCGGGACGTCCTCATCCCGGCCTACGCCGCGGTGGCCCTCCTCGCCGGCCTGGGCTACGACGCGCTGCGTCGCTCCCCGGGCCGGGCCCGGGCCGTCGTCGGGGCGGCGCTCGCCCTCGTCGTCGTGGTCCAGGTCGGCCATCTGGCCGACCATCCCTCGCACCTCGTGCCCACGGCGGCCAGCGCGGCCACCGGCCGCCACTTCGTGGCCGAGCTCCGGGCGACCCCGGGCGAGGTGATCGTGATCGACCACCCGTGGTACGCCACGCTGGCCGGCAAGGGCTCGTGGGCCCAGGGCGAGGCCCTGCACGACGTCCTCCGGGCGGGCGACGGCCCGGCCCGCCGCGACCTCCTCCGGAGCATCGACGCCGCGTTGGCCTCGCCCCGGGTGACGACGGTCTACGTGGACACCCCGGTCGACACCGGTCCGTTCGCCACGGCCCTGCGGCGCTACTTCGTCCCGGCCGCCGGCCGGAGGGTGTTCCCGTGCTACCGCTGCTTCTTCCCCGTCACCGACGTGGCGACGCGTCCTTACCTCCGTTACGTGCGGCGTTCGTCCCACGGCGCAGCATCGTGAAGTGACGGTCGTCGAGGACGAAGCTCTCGAGCTCCTCGTAGCCGCAGTCGGTGGCGAGCACGCTGGCGTCGTCCGCGCCGACCCGGGCCCAGGCGAACCACGGACCGGTCCCGCGCGACGTCTCCAGACGGACCCGGAGCTGCTCGGTGGCCGAACCCGGCGCCTCGGTCTCGATCAGCACCAGCCCGTGGGGATGGAGGAGGTCCCGCAGGCGCCCGAGGAGCGCCCTCGGGTCCCCGCCGATGCCGATGCTCCCGTCGAGGAGGAGCGCGGAGCGCCACCGCCCCCGACCCGGGAGGTGGTCGAACACCGACCGCTGGAGCACCCGGGCGCCCCGCCGTCGGGCGAGGGCCACGGCGGTCGGCGAGATCTCCACGCCGAGCGCGGCCACGCCGCGGCGGCGGAGGGAGCCGACGTGGCGCCCCGGGCCGCACCCGACGTCGAGGACCGGGCCGACGACCCGGTCGAGCAGTCGTTCGTCGACCTCGTCGGCCGGCGCCATCCAACGGGCGACGTCGAGCTCGAAGACGCGGCCGTCTTCGGCCCGCAGCCGTGAGGTGGCGGTGAGCGTCCTACTCATCGAACGCTCCGACGCCCGCAACGTGGCGTGACCGGATGGCGGCGAAGGCCGCGGCGAACTGTGTGTCGGGGGCGACGTGGGCCACCGCGACGGCGTCGTCGAGCTCGTCGACGTCGCGCCGGACGGGGCCGACGCGCCAACGCAGTCCGAGATGGGCGAGGCGGCCCGAGAGCGCCTCCCCGGTGGTCGCCCGGCTCATCGGCACCCCGTCGAAGAGGCCCGGGACCGGCTGTCGCAGTCCGAGGAGCCAGAACCCCCCGTCGGCCGCCGGACCGACGACCGCATCGGTCCCGCCCGAGGCCAGGGCGGCTGCGGCCTCCTCCAGCAGGTGGGGGGTGAGCTGCGGCGTGTCCATGCCGACGAGAACCATGGGGAGTGGCGATGTGGCGTAGGCGTCCTCGAAGGCACCGGCGAGGCGGGCCCCGAGATCGCCCGGGCGTTGGGAGAGGTGGTCGCAGCCCGGCGGGACGACTCCGGTGGGGTCGCCATCGACGACGAGCACCCGCCGTCTGGCCGAGGAGCGACCGACGGCGACCATCGTGTCGGCGAGCGCTGCCGCGGCGAGGTCGGCCGCCTCCTCGGGGCTGAGCGGCGGGCACAACCGGGTCTTCACCCGTCCGGGCACCGGTGCCTTGGCCAGCACCAGGGCCTGCCAGGCGAGCGGGCTCACCGCAGGAGGGCGGCCATGTCGCCGACCGCCTGCACGGTGCCCCTGACCGTGCCCGTGACCTTCGACTTGCCGACGCGGGGACGGTAGGGGACGGGCACCTCGTCGATGCGCCAGCCGGCGCGCCAGGCGGCGAGCACCATCTCGAGCGGCCAACCCGACCGCCGGTCCTGGAGGGCGAGGGCGAGGAGTGCGCGACGGTCGGCTGCTCGCATCGGACCGAGGTCACGGAGCCGCAGTCCGGTACGTCGGCGCACCTCGGCCATGAGCACGCGGTTGGCCAGGCGGGCGTGCAGGGGCCAGGCGGCCGGTGCGGCGTGGCGGGCGCCGAGCACGAGGTCGGCCCGGTCGTCGAGCACAGGCTCGGCGACCGTAGGGAGGTCGCCGGGGTCGAGCGAACCGTCGGCGTCCATGAAGCAGACGACGTCGTCCACGGCCGCCACCAGGCCGGCCCAGCACGCCGCGCCGAAGCCGCGGACCGGCTCTTCGACCACCCGGGCGCCGCGGTCGCGGGCGACGTCCGCCGAACCGTCGCTCGACCCGTTGTCGACGACGAGGGGGTGGTAGCCGGGTGGCATCGCGTCGAGGAGGGCCGGGAGCGCGGCGACCTCGTTCAGGACCGGCAGGATCACCTCGGGCACCCTGGCAACGTATCGATGACCTGCGGTGACGCGACGGGGAAAGCGCTTACGAATCGCTAACTTCGCAAAGGGCGGTGACCGGCTCGCGGCGCGGTTCGCTACCCTGCGGCGGTGAGGGTGCTCGTGACCGGCGGCGCCGGCTTCGTCGGCTCCCACGTCGTCGACGGGCTCGTCGCCGGGGGCCACGACGTGGTCGTCGTGGACCGCCGACCTGGCACCTTCGCCAACGCCGAGGCCCGTTACGTCGTCGCCGATCTCGCCGACGAGGCGGCCTGGTCCGAGGTGCTCGGCGGCGTCGACGCGGTCAGCCACCAGGCCGCCCGGGTCGGGCTCGGCACGGGGTTCGGCGACGTCCAGGGCTACGTGACCGACAACGACAGCGCCACCGCCGTCCTCCTGGCCGCGCTCGACCGGACCGGCTTCGCCGGCCGACTGGTCCTGGCGAGCAGCATGGTGGTCTACGGCGAGGGGGCCTATCGCTGCGCGACGTGCGGACCGGTGCGGGCCGGGCCGAGGACCGAGGCTCGCCTGTCGGCCGGGCTCTTCGAGCCGCCGTGCCCGAACTGTCGGGACTCCCTCGTGGCGGAGGAGGTGAGCGAGGACGCGCCACTCGACCCGCGCAATGTCTACGCCGCCACGAAGGTCCACCAGGAGCACCTGGTGGCGGTCTTCGGACGCGAACGGGGCCTGCCGGTCACGATCCTGAGGTACCACAACGTCTACGGTCCGCGGTCGCCCGAGGACACCCCGTATGCCGGCGTGGCCAGCCTCTTTCTGGCCGCGCTGCGCCGGGGTGGGGTCCCACAGGTCTTCGAGGACGGGGGCCAGCGCCGCGACTTCGTCCACGTCCGTGACGTGGCCCGGGCCAACCTCCTCGCCCTGACGGCGGACGATGCCGGCGGCGTCTGCAACGTGGCGAGCGGCCGTCCCACGACGGTGCTCGAGCTGGCCACCGCACTGTCGCAGTGCGTCGGGGACGGTGGCCGCCGGCCGGTCGTGACCGGGGGGTACCGGCTCGGCGACGTACGCCACGTGATGGGTTCCACGGCCCGAGCGGCCCGGGAGCTGGGCTTCACCGCCTCGGTCCCCCTGGACGAGGGGTTGGCCGAGCTGGCGGATCAGGGCGAGCCCGTGGCCGCCGCGGAACCTTGAGCGGGCCTCGGCACCGGACGCTGTTCGCCGACATCGGGCGGTTCGCCGTCCGTCGGCGTTGGTTCTTGGTCATCGGATGGCCGCTCGCCACGGTCGTCGCGGTCGTGCTCCTGCCGTCACTCGGCTCGATCGTGAAGAACGACAACGCCGCCTTCCTCCCGGCCTCCTCGCCGAGTGTCGTGGCGGCGCGCCTCGCCGCCCCGTTCCTCGTGGGCGACCAGCAGGTCGGGACGATCATCGTCGCTCGGCACGACGAGCGGCTGTCCCCCCCCGACCAGGCCTACATCGACGGGCTCGAGGCCCGGCTCCGGCAGGTGCGGAACGTCGTCTCGGTGCGCGACGGCGCGGTGTCGGTCGACGGATCGGCCCGCACGGCCATCGTCGAGTTCGCCCCGGCCACGGCGGGCGGGGGAGCCGCCGGCTCGAACGCCGTCGCCGCGGTGCGCGCCGCCTTCGGTTCGGGCGTCCCTCCGGGCCTCTTCGTGCACCTCACCGGCCCCCTGCCCGAGCTCGTCGACCAGCAGCACGCCGGGAACCGGACGGCCAACCACGTCCAGATCATCTCGGCCATCCTCATCATCTTCCTCCTGCTCGTGGCCTTCCGGTCCCCGCTCGCGCCGCTCGCCACGCTGGCGCCTGCCCTCCTTGCCTTGTTCTTCGCCGAACCGCTGATCGCCGCGTCGGCCCATCTCGGCGTGCAGATCTCGTCGCTGCTCCAGCTGGTACTGACCGCCCTCGTGCTGGGCGCGGGCACGGACTACGGGCTCTTCCTCGTCTTCCGTTACCGGGAGAACCTTCGCCGGGGCCTCGAACCCCAGGCGGCCATCGAGGCGGCCGTCGAGAAGGTGGGGGAGTCGATCACCTTCTCGGCGGCCACCGTGATCGGTGCCCTGCTCACGCTGCTCCTGGCCGGCTTCGGCCTGTACCGGGGCGTCGGTCCTGGTCTCGCCATCGGGGTGGCCGTGGTCCTCGTGGTCGAGCTCACCTTCTTCCCGGCTCTCCTCGCCGTCCTCGGCCGGGCCGTGTTCTGGCCCGCCGTACCGGAGCCGGGCCCGGTCCGGCCCGGCCGCTGGGGCGCGGTGGCCGCCCGGGTCTCGGGCCAGCCGGTGACGGCGCTCGCCGTCGGCGTGACCGTGCTCGGGGCCCTCGCCCTGTCACTGCTCGCCTACGCCCCGTCGGGCTTCGACCCCGGTGGCTTCATCGTCGGCTCCGATTCAGGGATCGGCCAGGACGTCCTCGTCGCCCACTTCGGCCCGGCCTCGGTGGACGCCACCTACGTGCTCTTCCGCTACGCCGACCCGGTCTGGTCCGACCCCCAGGTGCTCGACCAGGCGAGCGACGGGCTGTTCTCGTCGCGCGAGTTCACATCGGTCACGGGCGCCCTGCAGGCGAACGAGGTCGGGCTACCGCCCGAGTTCCTGGGCGACCTCTACCGCCGGCTCGGCCCGCCGGGCGAGCTGCCCGCCGTCCAGCCCCCGCACACGGGCGTCGCACCTTTCGCCTACAACACCTACCGGGCGGTGGCCGGCTTCGTGAGCGACGACGGGCGCACCGTCCTCTACCGGGTGTCCCTGCGGGCCGGGTCGCCGGGCTCGACCGCCGCCCTGCAGGCCGTGCCGTCGATCCGGCGGGCGGTGGCGTCCGTCGGCAGCTCGGTCGGTGCCTTCACCACCGGCGTGGCCGGTCAGGCGGCGGCCGCGGCCGACGTGAGCAGCATCAGCGGCGCCGACATCGTGCGGATCGCTCCGGTGGTGTTCGTCGTCCTGGCCCTCCTGCTCGCCCTCGTCCTCAGGTCGCTCGTGGCGCCGCTCTACCTGGTGGCCAGTGTGGCGCTGTCGTACCTGGCGTCGCTCGGGCTGGCCGTGCTGATCTTCGTGGTGTTCGGCCACCAGCTCGGCATCAACTTCACGCTGCCGTTCTTCATGTTCGTCTTCATCATGGCGCTCGGTGAGGACTACAACATCCTCGTCATGAGCCGTATTCGTGAGGAGGCCGTCCGGCTCCCCCTCCGACCGGCAGTGGCCGCCGCGATCTCGACCACGGGGACCACGGTGACCTCGGCCGGACTCGTGCTGGCCGGGACCTTCGGCGTGCTCGCCGTGGCGACGTCCGGCCAGATCCGCCAGATCGGCACGGGGTTGGCGCTCGGCATACTCCTCGACACCTTCGTCGTGCGGACGCTCCTCGTCCCGTCGACCGTCGTCCTGCTCGGTCCCTGGAACTGGTGGCCGTCGCGGCTGTTCAGTGCGCCACCGCCGGCCGACGGACCATCGGCGGACACCGTGGCCCGCCTCGCCGCGGTGCCCACGGGGTCCGGCGGAACCTGACGGCGGCGCCGCCGGGCCGGCGCTCCTCTGCGTTTAACGCCAGCGCCAGCTGCTCGCGATCTCGCCCGCCTCGGCGCGGGCGGAGGCGGCCGTCGGGCCACTGACGGTGACGTTCACGATGAGATGGTGTCGCGAGACGTACAGCTGGACCCCGTGCACGGTGAGGGTCTTCTCGTGCAGGGTGTAGGAGGCAAGGAGGGCGGGCGCCGAGTTCAACGTGCCGGCCTTGGTGACGATGCCCGTCGCGCCGATGGACCCCAGCTCCTGGTGCACCGTGGCCGGTGCGAGCGCCACGAAGGCCTGGCCACTCGGGAGGTCCTGGGCCGGCGTGACGATGACGTTCACGTTGGGCAGGAACGAGCTGGCCGGGTCCAGCGGTCCGACGGCGAAGACCTTGACGCTGTGGCTCGAGGCGGCCTCCTGGAGCAGCGACGACAGCGACGACTTCACCTGCGGGGACAGCTTGGCCGCCTCCTTGAGGAGCGCGCTCACCCGGCTCTTCGTCAGAGCAACCTGTTGCCACCCGCTCGGCAAGCGGAACGAGTAGCCGTCGTGGGCGTCGGTCACCGTTGGCCCGCCGGCGAGGGCGGTGCTCGGCGTCATCGCCACGACCACCACGGCCAGCCCGACCGCTCCGAACCATCGCGCCCGGCGTCGTCCCATCCGGATCATCCTCCCCCTCGTGGCCGGCCACCCTAGTCTCGGGGCCAGCCGGACAGGGCCCGCCCGGGGCGTGCCTTGTCGACCGCTACCAGCCGCGCAGGTCGACGGGCCAGACGTCGAGCACCTCGTCGTCCTCGACGAGGAAGAGGCGCTCGTGGTAGGCGACCGTCGGGTCGACGTGGGCCGGCACGAGGAGCACCCGGTCACCGACCGGGCGCGGCGGGTCGAACGTCACGTGCTCGTCGGAGCAGAACCAGACGTTGCTCCCCGGGAGCGAAGGGTCGCCGTGGTCCATGCCGAAGGCCTTCAGTCCGGCGTCGGCCACCGACCACCCCTTCGGGGACGTCGAGATCACGGTGGCCAGGACGAACAGCGCCTGGCGGAAGGGGAGCCCGAGGCGCCCGTAGGCCGTGTCCATGAGCGCGTAGGAGCCGGCCTGCAACTCGGTGACCCAGGGGTTGCAGTCGTAGGTCCCCGTGCCGCCGCCCGAGACCACCTCGCCCCCGACCGCTTCGCGGGCGGCGGTGAGGATCTCCATCGAGGCCCGGCACTGGCTCTCCCGCTCGGCTCGGTCGGCGAGGCCGACGACGTGGCCCTCGTAGCCCATGACGCCCCGCACCGAGAGGCCCCGCTCTCGAGCCAGTGCGGCGAGCGCCGGCGCGTCCTCGGGTTGACAGCCGCACCGGGGCAGACCCACGTCCACGTCGATCAGGACCTCCCGCAGCCCGCCGCCGGCCGCCGCGGCGATGGTGGCCGCGGAGTCGACGGCGACCGTGACCCGGGAGCCCGAGGCGACGAGCCGACCGAGGCGCCGGGCGTCGAGCACCTCGTTCGCCAGCAACAGGTCCTCGCCGAGACCGGCCGCGGCCAGGCCCTCGCACTCGGCCACGGTGGCGCAGGTGAAGGCCCGGTGCCCGGCCGCCCACTGCCGGCGGGCCAACTGCGTCGACTTGTGCGCCTTCACGTGGGGCCGTAGCCGGTCGCCCGGCAGCGCCTCGGCCATCACCGCGAGGTTGTGGTCGAGGGCGGCCCGGTCGACGACGAGCGCCGGTGTCGTGAGCTCGCCGAGGTGCACCCGGCGAGCGTAGGACGGTCAGGTCGGCCGCTGGCGGGTCAGTCGCCTCCGTTGCCGACCGAGAAGCTCAACTGGTCGGTCGACTTGGCGTAGAGCCCCTTCTGGCCGCTGTACTTGATCGTCACGGTGTAGTTCCCCTGGGCGAGGTTTGCCGTGCAGCTCGACGTGGCATCGGAGCCCGACGGGCTGAGCGCCGTACAGGTGAACTTCTTCACCTTCACGGTGCCCGACGGCGCCGCCTGACCGCTCACCCCGACGACCGTCACCGAGATCGTGATCGGCCAGGTGTTGCCGGACTGGGACCCCTGACTCTCGTTCGCCTGGACCGACGTGGTGAAGGGCGGCTTGGCGTTCATCGTCAACGTGTTGCTGTCGGTCTCCTGGTAGGGCGGGCTGGCATTCGGGAGGAAGACCGCCTGGACGCTCGATGAGCCTGGCGGCAGGCTGAACGTCGCGGTGGCCGTCCCGCTGCTGTCGAGGCTGTTGTCGGCCACGCTGCTCCCGTTGACCTCGAACTCGATGTCGCCCGAGGCCACGCCGTCGCTGCCGCTCACGGTGGCCGTGAAGAGGACCGGCTTGTCCTGGTGGACGGTGGTCTTGGCCGTGGTCAACGTGACCGTCACGGGGAGGTACGACACGGTGAACGGCAAGGTGTTGGACACCGCTGGTGCGTCGGCGCCGTCGCCGAGGTAGAAGGCGGTGACGTTGTCCGTGTCGGGCCCGGGCTGCGCGCCGCCCGGCAGCGTCGTCGTCAGCGAGGCCGTGCCGCCGCTCAGGGCCACCGGGCTCCCGACGGCGCCGCCGTTCGACTCGAACTGGACCCAACCGGTCGGCGACCCCGACGACGTCACCGTCGCGGTCAGGTCGACGGACTGGGTGACGCTCACGCTCGAGGGTGACGTCGTCGAGAGCGTGACGGTGCTGGCCACCCGAGCGGGGGTGACCGGCGGTGGCCACACGGCGAGGCCGGAGGGATCGTCGAGCCCGCTGAGCAGGGTGGTCTGTACTCCGCCCGCCACCTTCACCACGTCACTCGAGCCGTCGGAGATGAAGACGTCACCGCTCGAGTCGACCACCGTCCCCTTGGCGTAGGAGACGGACCCGAATGTGCCCGTCAGGCTCGGCGAGCCCGAGTACTGCTCGTCGACGTCGCCGCCGAAGGTCGTGGCGTAGTAGAGGTCCCCGGCGCTGTCGAGCCGCAGGGCGAGCGGGGCCACGTTCTCGCCCAACGGCAGGGACTCGGAGGTGGTGGCGCCGGGCACGTCGACGTGGACGAAGGGGTCGATGGAGCCGTCGGTGAAGTAGATGTCGTTCTGCGAGTCGACGGCGATGCCCGCCGGCGTACCCGCGACCGGCAGGGCGGTCGGCGACCCGCCACCGAGCGGCACGCTCAACAGGTGCTCGTTGGTCGTGAACGAGCCGACCAGGAGGTTGCCCGAGTTGTCGAGGGCGACCGAGTCCGGGCAGAGGAGTCCCGAGATGACGACCCTCGAGCCACCGCCGGCGAGCTCCTCGGTGACGTTGCCGTTGTTGCAGTCGGGGACGAAGACGTCACCGGCGGCGTCGGTCGTGACGTCGTAGGGCTCGCCGAAGTAGACGTCCGACGTGGAGCCGTTCGGGGCGACCGCTTCGACGTAGCCGACGTCGCCCTGGATGCGGTCACCGGCCACGGCGACGAAGATCGTGCCGGGTGCCCAGGGTGAACCGGTCGCCCCGGCGGCGCCGCTCTCGGCGAGCAGGCCGGTCAGGAGACCCCCGGCGAGGATCGTGGCGGACACCAGCGTCAACGCGCGCGACTTCATGTCGTTCCCCTTGGTTCGAAGTTGGCCGTCTCCACGGGGCCCCGCCAACCTCGCGGGCGAGACGCTACGTCCGGGGGCCTCCTGCCGCAACCGCTCCGGGGTCAGGCGGGACGGCCGCCGGCGACCGCGGCAGCCGCTTCGAGGTAGGGCCAGGCGAGATCGGGCGGGATGCCGCCGGCCAACGGCTGGAGGGCCAGCGGCCGGCCGGCGGTGACGTAGCCCGCCGCCTCGTCAGGGGTGAGGATCTGGTACGGACCCCGCTCGGCCTTGAGCTCGGCCACCGTCGTGGCCCGCGACACCGAGGCGCTCAGCTCGCGCCCGACGAACCAGCGGCCGTAGCCCACCGCGTCGACGAGCAGGTACTGGCCGATCTCCGCCCAGGCCCGATCGGGATCGTCGGCCACGAACATCGTCGTCGGCAGGTCCTCGGACGGGAAGGCGCAACCGGGCGCCTCGATGCCGGCGGCCGCGGCGGCTTCCCGGTAGAGCTCCTCGAGCTCAGGGCGCGACTTCTCGGCCACGAAGAAGAGGCCGAGTCGGCCGGCCCGCCGGGCGGCGGCCGCGGTCCGGCCGCCATACAGGAGCGGCGGACCACCGGGCGTGAACGGCCTGGGCCGCACGAGGACCCGACGCCCGTCGAGCTCGACGGGCTCCCCTGACCAGGCCCGCCGGAGGAACCCGATGCGCTCCTCGACGAGGTCGCCTCGCCCCGACGGCTCGACGCCGAACATCGCGAGCTCCTCGGGGCGGTAGCCGACGCCGATGATGTAGGTGACGCGGCCCCGACTCAGCAGGTCGACGACGGCCAGGTCCTCGGCCAGCTTGACCGGCTCGTAGAAGGGGAGGATGAGCGCCCCGACCGAGATCGGCAGGGTCGTCGTCCGGGCGGCCATCGCCGCCGCGACGGGGACCGGGGAGGGGAGATAGCCGTCCTCGCTGGCGTGGTGCTCGGACACGACGGCGCTGAGGCAGCCGTGGCCCTCGGCCCAGGCGGCCATCTCGAGGAGCGCGCCGTACTGCTCGGCCCGCACCTGCGGGTCGTCGGTCGCCGCCCGCATGGCGAAGCGCATGAAGAACATCTCGTCACGCTACCGAGCGCCGCGGCGGACGGCGATGGCCCGCCTCCCGGCCGGGGCGGCTCGAAGGGCTCGGGTGTACGGTCCTCCTTCGTGCGCGAACTCGTGCATCCCGAGCTGGTCCGACGGCTCAACCTCTTCGGCGACGCGCTCGGCGATCCCCGCTCGGTCGTCGGGCTCGACGCCGACGAGCTCCTGGCGGTGGCCCGAGCCACGACCGGCCTCGACGACCTCGGTGAGTCGGCCTGGCCCGGCTGGACCGAAACGTACGAACGCCAGCTGCGGGCGATCGACGCCGAGTCCCGCCTCCACCTCCTCGGCCGGGTGCTCACGAGGAGCGAGGTGCTCCGGGTGCTCCAGACCTGGTTGCGGTTGCAGGCCGCCTGGCAGGGGACCCCGCAGGTGGCGGCCATCCCGGTCGACGCGCCCGTGTTCATCGTCGGTCCGCCGCGCACGGGCACGACCATCCTGCTCGAGCTGATGGCCCTCGACCCGCAGCTGCGGGCGCCCATGGCCTACGAGGCGCTCTATCCGCTGGCCTCGACGGGCTCCGTCGAGCGCCGCCTCGCCCTCTCCCAGTCCGAGCAGGAGCTGTGGTCGGACATCCACCCGCCGTTCCAGACGATGCACGAGCTGGCGAGCGACCTGCCCTGCGAGTGCGTCCACTTCCTCATGTACGACTTCTCCGGGCCGTACTGGCCGATGATCTACGACGCGCCGTCGTTCACCGGTTGGCAGCTCGAGCACCTCGAGACGCTCGGGCGGGTCTACCGTCTCCACCGACGGATGCTGCAGACCTTCGAGCACGAGGCCCCGCAGGCCGACGGGGTCCGATGGCTGCTCAAGTCGCCCTTCCACGTGTCGACGCTGCCCGCGCTCTTCGCCGAGTACCCCGACGCCCGGGTGGTCCACACCCACCGGGATCCCCGCAAGTTCATGCCCTCGCTCGTCAGCATCCTCTCGGCGCTCCGGTTCATACGGAGCGACCACGTCGACGTGGGCGAACTGGCCACCATCATGACGATGACCTACGAGATGTTCCTCGACGGCGCCATCGCGGCACGCGCTGACGGGAGCGTCCCCGCCGACCGGATCGTCGACTCCCACTTCACCGACCTCATGGGCGATCCCGTCGGCTCGCTCCGGGCCCTCTACGAGCGGCTGGACCTCGCGTGGCCCGAGGGCCACGACAAGGTCGTGCTCGACTACCTGGTCGCCAAGCCCAAGGACAAGCACGGGGCGCACGCCTATTCGCTGGCCGACGTGGGCCTCGACGAGTCGAGCGTCCGTGAGCACTTCCGCCACTACGTCGACCACTACGGGGTCGTCGAGGAATGACGGTCAGAGCTCGTCCAGCTTGACCACCGCGGCCTGGGGCGTCTCGATCTCGCCCTCGGGGAGGAAGTACCGCCAGAAGACCAGCCCGAAGGCCCGGCCCTCCGTGTCGAGCCAGTTCGGCCGGCCCGGGTCAGCGTGGGCGAGGACCATCGTGAAGCGGCCGTCGGGCCCGGTCGTCGTCTGGGCCCGGTTCAGCGACACCCTCCGGTGGAGGTAGTCGTAGGTCTGGAGATGACGGTTCCAGAGCGACACGCTGGCGCAGCGGCACACCGGCCACCGTCCCGTCATGACGAGGGCCTCGTCCGGCCCGAGCAGGTAGGGAGCCAGGCTGTAGCTGGCGTCGGCCGCGGCGAGCGCGTGGTCGCCGGGCGGCACGGGCTTCGAGAACACGTTGGGCTCCCGGGAGACGAAGCCCGGTTGGTCGGCCTCGCCCGGTTTGGCCTGCTCGAGGGAGCGGGAGCGGACGTAGCGGGCCACCCGGCGCAGGCCCTCGGCCACGGATGCGTCGGACGGCGGGGGTGGCGGCGGCAGCGGGTCGACGAGCTCGATCTCGAGCGCCGGGTCGGGTGACGGCGGCACGGCCGGCGAGCGCTCCTGTTCGAAGTAGTGCCGGGTCGTCACCCGTGAGGCGTCGGAGTCGAGGGCGAGCCAGTTGCGCTCCCGGGGCGGGCCACCGAGGTAGATCTCGAAGCGGCCGTCGGCGTCGACGTCGAAACCGGTGTCGTTGAGCACCCCCGCCGTTCGCTGCGGGAAGCGTCCCACGGCCCCGCCCGCCTCCACCGTGAACGACACGTAGACCGCCCCGGCCGTGCGGCCGCGAACCCGATAGGCGTACTGCGAGGACACGGGGGCGTCGAAGTAGAGGGCGTCGGCGTTGTCCCCGAGGCTCTTGCGGGTCGCCGTCACGATCTGGCGGAACAGCGGTTGACGGGCGTCGTCCTCGAAGTAGCCGACCAGGCCGCCTTCGAGGAGGTTGGCGACGACCCGCAGGCCCCCGGCCACGTCGTCGGGGGCCAGGAGGCCCCACTCCGCCCCGGCGAAGCGGGTGCCCGCTTCCTGCAGCGTGTCGAGCAGCTCGGCGAAGGCGACCCGGGCCTCGCTCACGTCGTCGGTCATCGCTCGGCCTCCTCGGTGTCCACTCGGCGGCCCTCGGGTCAGGGGGTGACGACCGGGAGGTGCTCCCAGCCACGCACGGTGGACGTGTGGGTCCGCTCGGCGTGCTCCCAGTCCACCTCCCATTCGGGGAACCGCTGCAGCACCTCGTCGAGAGCGACGCGCCCCTCGAGGCGGGCGAGCGCCGCCCCGAGGCAGAAGTGGATCCCGTAGCCGAACGTGAGGTGGTGCCCGATGGTCCGGTGGATGTCGAAGCGGTCGGCGTCGGGGAACTCGCGCTCGTCGCGGTTGGCCGATGCCGTCAGCAGCACCATGACCGAGCCCTCGGGCACCTTGGTGCCGTAGTGCTCGACGTCCTCGGCGACGTAGCGGCTCTGGACGGGCGACGGCGCCTCGTAACGGAGCAGCTCCTCGATGGCCGCCGGGACGAGCGATCGGTCCTCGACCAGCTCCCGCCGCTGGTCGGGGTGCTCGGCCAGGACCTTGCCGGTCCAGCCGATGAGGCGGGTGGTCGTCTCGTTCCCGGCGGCGGCGACCAGGCCGACGTAGCCGAGCACCTCGTCGCGCCGGAGCTTTCGTACCGTCCCGGTCTCGTCCTCGAACTCCGCGTTCAAGAGGTCCGTCATGAGGTCGTCGGAGGGGTGCTCGGCCCGCCAGTCGATGTAGTCGCCGAAGGAGTCCCCGCTGGTCGGGTTGAACGACCGGTCCTCCGGCTGGGGCATCGTCCCCTCGTCGAGGCGGAGTCCGGCGTCGATGCGGTCGCGGATGGCCTCCTGGTCCTCCTCGGGTATGCCGAGCAGCATCCCGATGGTGCGCATGGGCATCTGGGCGCCGAGATCGGTGATGAAGTCGAAACCGCCCGACCCGACCAGTCCGTCGAGGCTGCGGGCACAGAATGCCCGGACCTGGGGCTCGATTGCCTGCATGCGTCGAGGGGTGAAGACCCGGCTCAGCAGACTGCGGTGCAGGTCGTGGGCGGGCGGGTCCTCGAAGAGGATGTTCCCGGGCGGGATGTCGAGCCCGCTCTTGATGAGCTCGAGCACGGACCCCCGGCCCGACTGGTAGGTCCGCCAGGCGACCGAGGCCTTCTCGACGTCGTCGAAGCGACTGAGCGCCCAGAACTCGTACTTCTCGTTCCAGTAGATGGGGGCCTCGTCGCGCAGGCGCCGCCAGACCGGATACGGGTCGGCGTCGATCTCGAAGTCGTAGGGGTCGTAATAGATGTCGCGGCCGAGATCGGTCATGGCGGCTCCTCGTCTCCGTCGACCGCATGGTAGGCCGCGCCATCTCGAACCGCAGATGGGCGGGCGACTCCGAGTTGCACCGTTGATCCGCCGACGGTCCTGGTGCAGGACGGCGACGTGGCCGACCTCCCGGACCCAGGGACCGGCTCCCGTTGGCCAAGGGTCCCACGGGTGGAGGCGTCGGCCGCGGGGGCGTAGCGTCCGGGGCGGATGGTGGATTACGGCGTGGGTGAGGCCGCAGGCGTCCTCGGCGTGAGCTCGGACACCGTGCGCCGTTTGATCGATGCAGGCGCTTGGAGGCGACCCGTAGCGCGTCGGGCCGCCGTCGGGTCAAAGGGACAGCGCTCGCCAAGTTCGCGCGGTCCCACTACCAGGTTGCCCAGCACGGCCTCACCCGGGACTCGGCTCGCAACCACCTCTACGGCATCGTGACCCGGGTGGTGAAGGACAAGGTGATGGCGCACGTGGAGGTGCAGGCTGGACCATTCCGAATGGTGGCGCTCATCAGTCGTGAAGCAGCCGACGACATGGACCTGACACCCGGCGTGATCGTCAACGCCGTCGTCAAGGCGACGAACGTCTCCATCGAGCGGACGACCCGTCCGCCCATCCCGGTGAAACTCGCCCGAACTGCTGCTGACGACGTCTCATCGTTTTAGCGCCGACACTCGTGACCGGCAGCCTGGTTGCCCGGTATGGTTTCGGCGTGTCCCAGACCGTTGCTCGGAGCTCGCACGATCAGTCGCCCGGATCCGGCCCGCGTCGGCGCGACCTGTTCGCCGAGTACGCGCGGAACCAGGGTCCCGTTGGCGTCGCCCTGGCCGTCTTCTGGTCGTTGCTCGCGGTCGCCCTGGTTATCCTCCTGGTGCTCTTCGACACCGCGCAGCTCATGTACGGACAACGGGGCGGGGAGGCCATCCTCCTCACGATCCTCATCATCGGTCTGCTCTGGCTGCTTTCCGTGGTCGAGGGCTCCGAGTTGGCCGTCGCCCGCCTCTTGCACACCGATCCCCGCCATCTCCCGGCCACGTCGGCGGGTCAGACGCTCGAGCGGGTCCAGCGAGAGCCCAAGACGTTCTTCAACGGCCGCCAAGCCCTGGTCGTCACGAGCATCGTGGTGCTGACGTTGTCAGTCGCCCAGATCGCCAAACTGCATCGGCCGCCCGTCGGGCCGGGCGACCACCTGGTGTGGTTTCTCCGTTCTTGGCCGATTCAGCTGCTCTTCGTCTTCGGGTTCCCGAACTTCATCGTCCTCTGGATCTCGCAGCTCTACCCGAAGCTCCGGGCGGCCAGCGACGCCCCCGGCCGCTTCATGCTCGCCTCCTACCAAGCCGTCGTCCGGGCCTGCATGTGGATCGAACGCACGACCCGTCTGGGTGCACCGACGAGCGTGCTCGGGATCGTGCGCGACCGGGAGCTCTTGACCGGGGTGGCCGCGGACGCGGTGGCGATGGAGCCGCTCCCCGACGACCAGGTCCCGGACGGGCCCCCTCCGGCGAAGGAGTCCCTGCCCACCAACGGGGACGCTGCGGGGTAACCCGCGGCCGCGGGGGAAGATCAGGAGTTGGCCCGGGGGGCCGGCGGGCTCCCGGCCTTGAATCGGCCGCCGCCGCGACCCGTCCCTCCGCCACCGCCCCGGCCCCCGCCAGGGGCGGCGATCTCGGCGGGCTCGGGCTCGTCCGGCGAGACGGCATCGTGCGCGGGGCTCCTTCGGCCGTCGGCCTTCCGGTCATGCTCGGCGAACTGGGTCCGGTAGAGGTCCGCGTAGAGCCCTCCTTGAGCCAGTAGCTCGGCGTGGGTGCCACGGGCCACGATGCGGCCGCTGTCGATCACCAGTAGCTGATCCGCCTCACGAATCGTGGAGAGTCGGTGGGCGATGACGAGCGAGGTCCGGCCGGCGAGGGCGACGCGCAAGGCGGCCTGGACGGCTGCTTCAGATTCCGAATCCAGATGTGCGGTGGCCTCGTCGAGCACCACGACGTCAGGTGCCTTGAGCAAGAGCCGGGCCAACGCCACCCGCTGCTTCTCGCCACCCGACAGCCGGTAGCCGCGCTCGCCGACGACGGTGTCGAGGCCGTTGGGCAGTTGCGCGATCATGGGCATGATCTGGGCTTTTTCGAGCGCCGCGGTGAGCTCGTCCTCCGTGGCGCCCGGCCGGGCGTAGAGCAGGTTGGCCCTGAGGGAGTCGTGGAAGAGATGGGGGTCCTGGCTGACCACGCCGACCGCGTCCCTGAGGGAAGCCTTTGTCGCCTCGCGGACATCGACACCGTGGATCCTCACGGCACCTGCGGTGGTGTCGTAGAGCCGAGGTACGAGGTTGGAGATAGTCGTCTTGCCGGCGCCCGACGGCCCGACGAGGGCCACGAGCTGTCCCGGCTCGACGCGGAACGAGACATCGTGGAGTACCTGGGACGGCGTGTCCTTCTCCAGCTCGGCAACGATCTCGAGCGAGGCGAGGGAGACGTCCTCAGGCCTCGGATAGGTGAAGTCCACCAGGTCGAACTCGATCGAAGCCGGGCCCCGGGGGATGGTGACCGCGGCCGGGCGCTCCGGGATGGACGGGACGAGATCGAGCACTTCGAAGATCCGCTCGAAGGAGACGAGCGTCGTCACGACGTCCAGGTTCACATTGGAGAGCTGGGTCAATGGGGAGTACAACCGGGCGAGATAGGCGGTTATCGCCACGACCGTGCCCACCGACAACGTGCCGTTGACGGCTGCGATCCCGCCGAAGCCGTAGGCGAAGGCCGTCGCCAAGGCCGCGGTCAAGGTCAAGGCGACGACGAACAACCGTGAATACAAGGCCGTGGCGACGCCGATATCGCGTACGCGAGCGGCCTTCTCGTCGAAGTGGGACACCTCGGTCTCAGGATCGCCGAACAGCTTCACCAGCATGGCCCCGGACACGTTGAACCGCTCGCTCATGACCGTGTTCATCTCGGCGCTCAAGTCGTAGGACTCCCGCGTCATGGAACCGAGTCGTCTGCCGACGTAGTGCGCGGGGATCAGAAAGACCGGGAGCAGGATCAGGGCGACGAGCGTGATCTGCCAGCTGAGGATGAACATCGCGATCAGCACGATCAGGACCGTCACGGCGTTCCCCAGCATGTTGGAGAGAAGATCGGTGAAGGCCTGTTGCGCACCGATCACGTCGTTGTTCAGACGGCTGATGAGGGCGCCGGTCTGAGTCCGAGTGAAGAACGCGAGGGGCATCTCTTGGATGTGGCGGAAGACCTTGGAACGCAGATCGAAGATGAGGGCTTCGCCGATGTACGCCGAAGCTCGTCGTTCGTAGAGCGAGAGGCCCGCATCGACGAGGGCGAGGCCGGCGGCGAGCAGGGCGAGCCCCACGACGAGCTGGGAGTTGTGGCCGAGGATGCCGTTGTTGATGAGGGAACGAAGGATCAGTGGGTTGATGGCCACGACCGCGGCGTCCAGCACCACGACCGGCAGGAAGACGGCCAGGATCCGCCGGTAGGGGACGGCGAAGCGGAGCATCCGCCGAGCCGTCCCTTGCTTGATCTGGTGCTGGAGGACGGAGCGGTCCTGGCGGAAGGAGCGCATCCCCGTCCACCCGAGCCCACCCATCCCCATACCGGCCCGACCGGGCGGGGGCATGGCGCATCTCCTCGTGAAGGGTCTTCGATCGAGCCTACCGTCGAGTCGTTCGGTCCCCCGGGCCCCAGGTGGCGGGGCCGGGGGACCCACCGTGCACAGGCGTGGGTTCTGTCCCGGCGTCGCCACCAAAGGTGGAGGCCGACGAACGGCGCAAGCACCACTTGCGGAAGGCAATGAAAAGGCACCATATGCAGGGAGAATGGTTGACACCACCGGTGGCGCCCGACTAGCACATCGACTATGCGCGCCTCTCGACTGGTTTCACTCAGCCTCGTCACCCTGGTCCTCGCCGGCAGCATCACCGGTGTCGGCATGGCTCTCGTCAGCACGACGGCCACCTCGTCGCCCCCGCCGCCGCCCAAGGCCGGCAACTGGCGGGTGGTCCAGTCACCCGACTCGTGGACGTACAACTACACGGGCGCGACGTGTGAACCGGGCACCCAGACGTGCTTCCTCAGCGGCGGCACCTTCGGCGCCGTGGCGCGCCTCACCGAGACCACC
>Ga0116216_10000556_pt1 | contig 29399 bp, 26 predicted proteins | sample Sb_taG_11_FD_89696 | JGI IMG/M metagenome (GOLD analysis project Ga0116216, IMG submission 89696) | Peat soil microbial communities from Weissenstadt, Germany - Sb_50d_3_AS metaG | ecosystem: Environmental > Terrestrial > Soil > Wetlands > Peat | place: Germany: Weissenstadt | collected 2010-09-21
GTGGCCACTCCGGGGTAAGGCAGGGTGGCGATGTCGACGCTGTGAAGCCTGCCGGTCGCGGTGGCACGAAGACCCTCGGGGATCTGTGTCACCTCCAGGCCCATTGCAGAGAGCTTGCGTAGGAGCATGTCCATATGGTCGGAGCGGGCGTCTTCGACCACCACGTCGCCGCCCGCAAGCCCGACAGCGGCGAGGAACGTCGCGGCCACGACCCTGTCGGACACGACGCGGTGGGTGGTGGGCGACAACTCGTCGACCCCTTCGATCTCGACGCGCGAAGTGCCGGCGCCACGGACGCGCGCTCCCATGTGGTTCAAGAAGTCCGCGAGGTCCACGACCTCGGGCTCTCGTGCGGCGTTCTCGATCACGGTCGTCCCCTTCGCCAGCACCGCAGCCATTAGGACGTTGTCCGTCGCCGTATGGCTGGGGTACTCGAAGACCACCCGGCTTCCGACGAGGCGTCCGGGCGAGGCCGATCCGTTGCGGACTGTGCCCTGTATGTAGCCGTGAACGGTCTCGAACGAAGCGCCCATCGCGGCGAGAGCGTTCAGATGGATGTCGACCGGCCTGTTCCCGAAGTCGTCGCCGCCGGGCAGGGAAACGCGGGCTGACCCGCAGCGGGTGAGCAGCGGTCCGAGGACGACGATCGAGGCGCGCAGCTTCTCGACTAACTCGTAAGGAGCCTCTGCGACCAAGTGCGGAGGCGTGTCGATCACGAGGTCGCCCGAGCCGAGCCTCTCGACGCGCGCGCCGATAGCGGACAACAGCTCGGACATGATTTCGACGTCGACTATCCGCGGCACTCCGGACAGCACGTGACGGCCCTCTGCCAACAGGCAAGCGACCATGAGTTTCAGCGCAGAATTCTTCGCGCCACCCGCGCGAACGGTGCCATGCAGTGGGCCGTTCGCCCTCACGACGAAACGGTCCTGGGTCCCCGAGTGTTCTGCTGCAGGTTGATCCACTTTGAGATGTCTCGAGGGGTTCGAAGGGCTCAGAGGACCGGATCCTCCGCCCATCGCCCGAATACCGACGCAAGCGCTCCGACGATCTCGCCCACGGTGGCGTAGCTCCGCGCGGCCGCGAGAATCGAGGGCACGAGGTTCACGTCCGGACGCGCGGCGACCGAGGCGATCTCGGCCAGGGCAGCATCGACGGACTCCGAGCTGCGCCGGTGCTTCACCGACTCGAGACGCTTGCGCTGGGCCTCGTCCACCTCGGGACCGATGAGCAGCGTCGGAGGGGCGGGTTCCTCGTTTCCCTCGGTGAAGGCGTTAACCCCGACCATGAGGCGCTTACCGGACGAGATCTTCCTCTGGAACTGATAAGCGGATTCCGCGATCTCTCCCTGGAACCAATTCGCCTCGATCAGGTTGAACACACCCTCGAGCATCGATCCCTCGCCGCGCTCCTCGATCCGGGAGAAGATTTCCTCTGCCTGTCGCTCGACCTCGTCGGTGAGCGACTCCACGAACCACGAACCGCCCAGCGGGTCGGCCACGTTGGTGACTCCGGTCTCGTGGGCGATCACCTGCTGTGTGCGGAGGGCTATTCGAGCTGAGCGCTCTGTGGGAAGGGCGAGCACCTCGTCCATGGAGTTGGTGTGCAGGCTCTGAGTCCCGCCCATGACTGCGGCAAGCGCCTCGATCGCGGTCCGAACGATGTTCACCTCCGGCTGCTGAGCCGTTAGTGAAACCCCGGCGGTCTGGGTGTGGAAGCGCAGCTGCATCGAGCGCGGTTGGCTCGCCCTGTACCGACCGGCCATCCATCTGGCCCAGATCCTGCGCGCAGCGCGGTACTTGGCGATCTCCTCGAAGAAGTCGAGGTGAGAGTTGAAGAAGAAGCTCAGCCTGGGGGCGAATTCATCGACGTCCAGGCCCGCGGCCACTGCTGCCTCGACGTAGGCGAAGCCGTTCGCGAGCGTGAACGCCAGCTCCTGCACGGCCGTCGAACCTGCTTCGCGGATGTGGTAGCCCGAGACCGAAACCGGATGGAACCGCGGCATCTCCGCCGCGCAGAAGCGGATGACGTCCACGACCAACCGCATGGAGGGGCGCGGTGGGAAGATGTACTCCTTCTGAGCCTGGTACTCCTTCAAGATGTCGTTCTGCAGCGTGCCCCCCAGAGCCTTTCGAGCGGTCCCCGAAGCCTCGCCGGCTGCCACGTACATCGAGAGGAGGATGGAGGCGGGAGAGTTGATCGTCATCGACGTGGTGACGCTCCCGACGTCGATCCCGGCGAACAGGTCCTCCACGTCGGCCAGGGTGTCCACGGCGACCCCGCAACGGCCGACCTCCCCTTCGCTGTGGGGGTCGTCTGAGTCGCGCCCCATGAGAGTCGGAAGGTCGAAGGCCACCGAAAGGCCACCGCCTCCGCTACGCAGGATCTCTCGGAACCTGACGTTGGTGTCCTCCGCCGTGCCGAATCCGGCAAACAGACGCATGGTCCAAAGCTTCGAGCGGTACATCGAGGCGTAAGGGCCGCGCGTGTAAGGAGGGCGACCCGGCCAGCCGAGCTCGCTCGCCACGGCGTCGAGATAACGCTCCTCGCCAATGGGTCGATCCGGCTCTGCGCTCGGGTCGGCCGCGCGAGGTCCCGGCCACTCACCAGGCCCGTAGACAGGTTCGAGGGGAATGCCCGACATAGTCTCGAAGTCCTCGTCGAGGATCTTCGACGCGTCGAAGTCCTCGCGCCACGCTGAACGTCCCTGGTCGAGGTCTTCACGGGGTGCTCGGTCCACGAGCCCAAGCCTACGGGAGCCCGGGAGCACGGAGCCGATTTCTGCTCGTCTTTCTGCTTCTTTCTGCTCCGTCTTCGGCGATGTCTGCGGCACCCTGCGGGAGCCGTACGAGACCGCTATGGTCGGCACGTGGCCGCGACCCCTCAGGCGCCCGACCGCAACCTCGCGATGGAGCTCGTCCGGGTGACCGAAGCCGCAGCTCTCGCGGCGGGCAGGTGGATGGGTCGGGGTGACAAGGAGGGGGCCGACGGCGCCGCGGTCGAGGCGATGCGGGTGGTGCTCTCCACCGTGTCGATGGACGGCCTTGTGGTGATCGGCGAAGGCGAGAAGGACCAGGCGCCGATGCTCTACAACGGCGAGAGGATCGGCGACGGGTCTCCGCCGCTGACCGACATAGCTGTCGACCCCATCGACGGAACCACTCCCACATCTCTTGGACGAGGGGGCGCACTGGCGGTCATCGCCGTGTCCGAGCGCGGGACGATGTTCAACCCCGGCCCCTGCGTCTACATGGAGAAGTTGGCGGTAGGACCCAAGGCGGCCGGAGCAGTCGACATCCGCCGGACCCCGACCGAGAACCTCGAAGCTGTGGCGAAGGCCCTCGGCAAATCCGTCCGCGACGTGACCGTCGTGATCCTCGACCGCCCTCGCCACGACAAGCTGATCGCGGAAGTGCGGGCGAGCGGGGCCCGCATCAGGTTGATCACGGACGGAGACGTCGCGGGAGCGATCTCCACCGCGTGGCCGGACTCAGGCGTGGACGTCCTCTACGGCATCGGCGGGACCCCCGAGGGCGTTCTGGCGGCCGCCGCCCTCAAGTGCATGGGCGGGGAGATCCAGGGAAGGCTCTGGCCTCGCGACGACGCCGAGCGGAGCGTCGCGACAGCGGCGGGCTACGACCTCGACGAGGTGCTCACCACCGAGCACCTGGTCTGCCGCGACAACTGCTTCTTCGCAGCAACGGGCATCACCGACGGCGAGCTGCTCCAGGGCGTGCGCTATCAGGACTCCGGGGCCACGACCCAGTCGCTCGTCATGCGATCGCGATCGGGGACCGTGCGCTTCATCAGCGCCCGTCACCAGCTGGACAAGCTCCGGGAGTTCAGTCAGATCGAATTCGGCTGAGTCGAGTTCAGGCGGTCCAGGCGGTCCGCACCCGCCGCTCAGGCGCCCCCGGCGTTGGGCAAAATCGACGTCGAAGTCGAAATCGTGATAATCCTGGCCTCCCCACGGACGCGCCGGCAGGTCGAAGAAGGCGCAGATCAGGAGACGAACCAAGTGGTCAGGGTCGACGACGACCCGAGGACGCAGCACCTGCTGAGCGAGCTGGGGCACGCGGTCACAAGAGTCGGCGAAGAGCTTCACGGCACGGCCTCCGTGGTCCCGGAGATGCACGTGCCGGGGACGTCGCATCTGCGGACTTCGATCCTCGCGGTGTGGGCCGACACGCTGACCGGGCTGCTCGTCGCGGCCACTCTGGCACCCAGGGTGCCGGTGACGCTCGAGTTGGACGTGCACTTGTACCGCCCGGCCCCGTCTTCAGGCATCGTTCGTGCGGTTGCCAGGACGATCAAGACGGGCCGATCGGTGTTCGTGGCAGGCGTGGAGTTCGTGTCGGACAGCGGAGAGAACGTCGCATTTGCTGCAGGGTCGTTCATGACTGCCCCCGACCCGAAAGTCAGGTTTTCCTAGAAACTGAGCATCGACTTGCCTGCATCTCGAACACGACTCTCGATGCCCTTCGCGGAGCGGGCCGGATGTGAGCGCCGCGAGCCGGGTGTGGCAACGCTCGCCCGCTCAGAAGACGGCCTCAACTCGGCCAACACGGTGAACGGCGGACTCATCGCCTTGGTGGCCGAGGAGGCAGCGCTGTCGCTTTCCCCAGGTGCGACGTTGTGCTCGCTGGGACTTCGCTATCTCCAGCCTGTGCCAATCGGACCGGTGGTAGCGCGTGCCAGCCAGCACAACGGGCTCGGTGTCGTGGAGCTGCGCGACGAGGGCAACGGCGATCGCCTCTCTGCGATCGCGACCACGAGAACCTTCGACTGAGCTCCTGCCCTCGGAGGAAGGAGAAGGCACGATGAAGACACCTGACCAATTGTTCGACCTCACCGGCAAGGTCGCGATCGTCACTGGTGGCAGCCGCGGGATCGGGCGCGTCGTGGCCGAGGGTCTTGCGTCCGCCGGTGCAGACGTGGTCGTTGCCAGCCGAAAAGTCGACAACTGCGAGGCGGCCGCAAACGAGATCGCTGAGGCGACGGGTCGCCGCACCCTTCCCGTCGGATGCCACGTCGGGAAGTGGGAGGACTGCGATCGCCTCGTGACGAAGGTCTATGACGCCTTCGGTCGCTGCGACGTGCTCGTGAACAATGCCGGCATGTCACCCCTCTACGACGACCTGATCTCGGTCACCGAGGAGCTGTACGACAAGACCCACGCCGTGAACGCTCGTGGTCCGTTCCGCCTCAGCGCTTTGGTGGGGTCGCGCATGGCTCAGGGCGACGGAGGCTCGATCATCAACGTGACGACCGCAGGATCGTTGAGACCGAACGCCGTGGACTTGCCGTATGCGATGGCAAAAGCCGGCCTGAACGCGTTGACACTGGGCCTGGCAGGCGCATGGGCACCCAAGGTCCGCGCGAACCTCGTGTTGCCAGGTGCGTTCGACACAGACATCACCAAGGCGTGGGCACCGGGCATGAAGACGAAGGCCGGCGAGATCAATCCGATGAAGCGCATCGGACATCCACAGGACATGGTCGGCGTCTGTGTCTTCCTGGCGAGCGACGCTTCCAGCTACGTGAACGGGGCCCAGATACTCGTGGACGGCGGATTGTTCCGCACGCTTTGATAGACCGTCTCGGCGTCCGGTTCTTGGCGACGCCTGTTCGCTACGAAGCCGAAGAAGGCTCCGCCTCCGGAACCAGCACCACCACTCGCTTGGGCTCGACGTGCACGAGACCACCGGTGACCTCGAAGCGCTTCTCGGTGTCGTCCGGTCCGGTGAACCGCACAAGGCCCGGGACGACGGAACCGATGAGTGGCGTGTGCCCGGGCATGAACGCCGCGTCGCCATCGTCGGTTCGAAGGATCACCGACTGCACTTCCTCCTCCAGGAGGACGCGCTCGGGGGTGACCAGGTAGGCGGGGAAAGTGGCCATGGTCGGGCTACTCGGCCCCAGCCTCGATCTTCTTGGCCTTCTCGAGCACCGACTCGGCACCTCCGACGTTCAGGAAAGCCTGTTCGGGGACCTCGTCGAGCTCTCCGTTCAACAAAGCCTCGAAGGACTCGACGGTCTCGGCGATCGGGACCGTCACGCCTTTCAAGCCCGTGAAGACTTCGCCGACGTTGAACGGTTGTGAGAGGAAGCGCTGGATCTTGCGAGCACGGTTGACGGTGAGGCGGTCCTCCTCCGAGAGCTCGTCCAGGCCGAGAATGGCGATGATGTCCTGGAGCTCCCTGAAGCGCTGAAGCACGCTCTGCACCCGACGGGCCACCCCGTAGTGACGCTCGCCCACGATCTCCGGCGTCAGGATGTTCGAGCTCGACGCTAGAGGGTCGACCGCCGGGTAGATCCCGAGCGAGGCGATCTGGCGGCTGAGCTCCGTCGTGGCATCGAGGTGTGTGAACGTCGTGAACGGCGCCGGGTCGGTGTAGTCGTCGGCCGGCACGTACACGGCCTGGACCGAGGTGATCGAGCGTCCTCTGGTCGAGGTAATGCGCTCCTGGAGCTCGCCCATCTCGTCGGCGAGGGTCGGCTGGTAGCCGACCGCAGAAGGCATTCGGCCGAGAAGCGTGGACACTTCCGAACCCGCCTGGACGAAACGGAAGATGTTGTCCACGAACAGAAGCACGTCCTGGTTCTTCACGTCCCGGAAGTACTCGGCCATCGTCAGAGCCGCCAGGCCCACCCGAAGGCGCACGCCCGGAGGCTCGTCCATCTGCCCGTAGACGAGCGCGGCCTTCTCGATGACCCCGGACTCCTTCATCTCGAGCCACAGGTCGGTGCCCTCGCGGGTGCGCTCGCCGACCCCGGCGAACACCGACACACCGCCGTGCTGCGTGGCCACCCGGTTGATCATCTCGAGGATGATGACGGTCTTGCCGACTCCGGCCCCGCCGAAGAGGCCGATCTTCCCACCCTGCACGTAGGGCTCGAGAAGGTCGATGACCTTTATCCCCGTCTCGAACATCTGCGATCGCGGCTCGAGGGTGTCGAAATCGGGCGCGGGGCGGTGTATCTCCCATCGGTCCTCGATGGCACCGATGTCCGCTGTGTCGAGCGACTCTCCAAGGACGTTGAAGACGTGCCCGAGCGTGGCATCACCGACAGGAACCGACAGGCCGTGTCCGGTGTTACGAACCGGCGTGCCACGCGTGAGCCCGTCGGTGGGCTTCAAGCAGACGCACCGGACTCGCCCCTCCCCGATCTGCTGGGCTACCTCCGCCGTCACGGTCACTTGATCGCCCTCGAGGGTTAGGTCCATCTCCACGGCCATGTTGATCTCGGGTAGCGAGTGGGGAGGGAACTCTACGTCTACGACCGGCCCGGCGATCGCGACGACGCGCCCGTCGGGTCGCGCGGTTGCCGGTGTGGCGGGCTCGGTGGCTGTGGTTGTCATTCCTCTTCTTCCTGTCCGTGTTGCTCTTCTCGATGATGTTGTCCCGGACGCACGTCAGGCTTTGGCAGCAGGGCGGCGCAGCGCCTCGGCACCTCCGACGATCTCCATGATCTCGGTGGTGATGGAGTCCTGCCTGGCCCTGTTCATCTCCCGGGTGAGTGTCTTCGTGAGCTCCTCCGCGTTGTCGGTGGCGGCCGCCATCGCCCGCTGCCGCGCAGTGTGCTCACTGGCCGATGCTTCGAGCATCGCACCGAACAACGCCGCCTCCACGTACCTCGGCACGAGCTCCACGAGCAGCACTGGCGATTCGGGCTCGAACTCGGTGTAACCCGGCGGGCCGCTCTGCTCGGCACTCTCGCCCTCGGCATCGGTGGGCTCGGGGAGCGGCAGGAGCTGGCGGGTCTCCACTGCCTGCCTTCCCGCCGAGTAGAAGCGGGTCGACACCACGAGGACCTGGTCGACCTCCTCGTCCAGGAACGGCGGTGTGATTACCTCGGCAACGGCCTTCGCGTCTTCGAAGGTCGGGCGATCGGAGAAGCCGCTGTAGGACCGCTCGACCTCGACGCGCCGGAACCGGAAGAAAGACTGCGCCTTGCGACCGACGGTCACGAGTCGGTACTCGATGCCCGACTCGCCGGAGGATCGAATCATCCGCTCGGTCGGTCGGAGCACGTTCGCGTTGTACGCGCCACACAGGCCACGGTCCGCGAGGATCGACACGACCAGCACCCGTCTCGGCGACTCAGGCACGCCGAGCACGCGTCCGGCGGTACTGCCGGCGTCCTTCGCCGCCTCGGTGAGCACGCTCGCTATCCCGTCCAGATACGGGCCAGCGCCCGTCATGCGGTTCTGCGCGCGGGCGATCTGCGAGGTCGCGATGAGCTCGAAGGCGCGCGTGATCTTCTGCGTCGCCTTGACCGTCCGGATGCGCCGTTTCAGGACGCGTTCGACACCACCGGCCACTGCTCAGTCACCCTCCAGCTTCACGAACCCGTCCTTGAACGCCTTCAGCGCCTTCTTGAGCTCCTCGGGCTCGGGCAGGCTCCCGGTGCTTCGTATGTGCTCGACGAGCCCGGGTTGGTTGGCATGCAGGAACTTGAGCATCTCGGATTCGAATCGGCGGACGTCCCCCACCGGCACGTCGTCCACCCACCCGTTGGAACCGGCGTAGATGGAGAGGACCTGGTCCTCGACTGCCATCGGCTCGTTCTGGGGCTGCTTCAGGATCTCGGTGAGCCTGTACCCGCGGTCGAGCTGCGCCTGGGAGACCTTGTCGAGCTCGGACCCGAACGTGGCGAAGGCCTCGAGCTCGCGGAACTGCGCGAGGTCGATCTTGAGCGTCCCGGCGACCGAGCGCATCGCCTTCACCTGGGCCGCACCGCCGACGCGCGACACCGAGATGCCGACGTTCATGGCAGGGCGCACGCCTGCGTAGAACAGCTCCGATTCGAGGTATATCTGGCCGTCCGTGATCGAGATGACATTGGTCGGGATGTACGCGGAGACGTCGCCTCCCTTGGTCTCGATGATCGGGAGGGCGGTGAGCGACCCACCACCGCGCTCTTCGGAGAGCTTCGCAGCGCGCTCGAGCAGGCGGCTGTGCAGGTAGAAGACGTCGCCGGGATACGCCTCACGTCCCGGCGGCCTGCGCAACAACAACGACAGCTGGCGGTACGCCTCGGCCTGCTTCGAGAGGTCGTCGTAGATGATGAGGGCGTCCTCGCCGTTCTCCATCCAGTGCTGTCCCATGGCACATCCCGAGTAAGGGGCCAGGTACTTGAACGGTGCGGGCTCCGAAGCCGCGGCGGAGACCACGACGGTGTACTCGAGAGCTCCGTGACGGCTGAGGGTGGCAACGGTCTGGGCGATCGACGAACCCTTCTGTCCGATGGCCACGTAGATGCACTTCACCCCCTGCCCCTTCTGGTTGATGATCGTGTCCACGGCGACCGTGGTCTTACCGGTCTTTCGGTCACCGATGATGAGCTCGCGCTGGCCGCGCCCGATCGGGGTCATCGAGTCGATCGCCTTTATGCCCGTCTGTAGCGGGTTCTTGACCGGCTGACGGGCGACGATGCCCGGGGCCTGGACCTCGAGTCGCCTGGTGCCCTCGCTCGCAATGGGTCCCTTCCCGTCGATCGGCTGTCCGAGAGGATCGACCACACGACCGAGCAGTGCGTCTCCCACCGGCACCGAGAGGATCCGTCCGGTGGCGCGTACGAGCTGCTCCTCCTCGAGGTGCATGTCGGTGCCGAGGATGACCGCACCGATTGTGTCCTCGTCGAGGTTCAGCGCGAGCCCGAGCGTTTGGTCCTCGAACTCGAGCAGCTCGTTGACGGCGGCCTTCGGCAGCCCGGATATGCGGGCGATCCCGTCTCCCACCTCCGTGATGCGACCCACCTGCTCGGTCGAGACCTCGGGCCTGTATTCCTCCACGTGCCTTTCGAGGGCGGCCGCGATCTCCCCCGCGTCGATGGTCAGCTCTGCCATTTCAGTGCACTGCTCCTGTCTCTGCCGCCTCGGGTCCGAGGAGGTGGTCCTTCAGTTCGTCGAGCCGGTGGCGGGCGCTCGCGTCCACGAGCAGGTCGCCCACCTGGATCACGGCACCCCCGAGCAGCTCCGGGTCCTCGAGCACGTGCAGCTCCACTGGGTGCCCGGTGATCCGCTCCATCGCTTCGGAAAGGCTGCGGCGCTCGCCATCGTTCACGGGCCGCGCCGTGTGCACTCGCGCCACTCGCCAGCCGCGCGCTCTCGCCGCCAGCTCCGAGAGGAAGTCGAGAGCTCCCACGGCGTCGCGCACGTGACCTTCGAGGGTGATCTTCGCCACCCGCAAGGTCGCCGCCTTGACCTTGCCTTGGAGGAGGCCGTCTATGAGCTTCCTCCGGCTGTCCACCGAGTAGTTCGGGTCCACGAGAGCCCTGCGAAGAGACTGGCTCGCCTCCATTACTCGTGCGAAACGGAAGAGCTCGTCCTCGATCTCCTCGAGATCGTCCGGTGTCGAATCCTCGAAGACGGCCGTCGCGTACCCCTCGGCGAGGTCTCTCCATTGGCCACGCGTAGATATGGGCTCCTGCGCCAACAGCTCCTTCTCGCCCATGTCGTGCATGTGGATCGCCAGCTCGTAGAGCTCGTGCAACGATGTGGCGAGCTCGTCCGCGCGCTCGATCTCCACGGCGCGAAGGGCGAGCCGCAAGGCGATGGGGTGCACTCGCGCTTCGAGGAGATCCCGAAGCACCGCGCGGCGTGCGGGAACTGGAACGGTGAAGTCGGTCATCACCACAGCGAGGCTCGCAGTGCGCGAGACCAGGTGTGCGATCGCGGTCAGATCGTCGGCGATCTGCTGGCCGACGGGCTCCCTCGCCATGTCGCCCACTACCGCCGTGGTGTAACCACGCAAGGAAAGACGCACTCTTACCGGTTCCTCTCGTTCCTCTTCCTCGCCCTCGGGCTGATCAGGCCCGCGACCCCGAGGAAGGGGACTGCGCGGAACGAAGCGCCCTCACTGCCTCGTCGATGAGGTCGCGGTGGCTCGCCGCATCTATCTCACGCCCGACCACCTGGCGAGCCGCCGACAGCACGAGCCCGGCCACCTGGTTGCTCACTTCTTCCACCGCACGCTGGCGGGCCAGACTGATCTCGGTCTCGGCGCTCTGAAGCATCCGCTCGTACTCCTGACGGCCACGCTCCTCCCCGTCAGCCCTCATCTGCTCGGCGGTGCGGTTGGCCTGAGAGAAGATCTCGCGCGCCTGGGCGCGGGCCTCGGCGAGAATCCCATCGCGCTGGGCCCGCGTCTCCTCCGCCTCGCTTTTCGCCTCGTCGGCGGCCTCCAGCGAAGACTTGATCTCCTCCTGTCGCTTCTCCATCGCTCTGTTCAACGGTGGAAGGATCCACTTCGCGATGATGCCGACGATCAGCACGAACGCGATGAACTCCGCGACGAACGTCCCGTCGGGGACGAGAAAGTTGCTGTTTGAGGCGACCATCTCGGACCCCTGCTACTTCTTGTAGAGGACGAAGACGAAGAACGCCATGAAGGCCAGGTTGATGAAGTACATAGCCTCGACGAGGCCCACGGTGATGAAGAGGTAGAGCCGAGCTTTCGCTTCTACCTCCGGCTGTCGCGCCACCGCGGCGATCGTCTGGCTGCCGGCAAGGCCGTCACCGACCGCTGCGCCCATTGCGCCCCCGGCGAGCGCCAGACCACCTCCGACCATGGCCCCGGCCAACTGGACCGCTTGACTGGTTACTGCTGCCATTACTCGTTGCTCCTCTCACTGGAATTTCAAGAATCGACTTCGTGAACCTGAGTGTCGCCTGCGGCGATCGGCCCTACATGTCCTTGGCCACCACCTAGTGCTCTGCCTCGACGGTCGTCGCCATGCCGTAATAGACGATCGTCAGCAAGGCGAAGATGAACGCCTGGATGAAGCCGATGAACATGTCGAACAGCTTCCACGCGACATCCGCAACCGGGACGACGAAGATCGGCAGCAGGGCGGCGATGAGAAGCAGCATCAGGGTGCCTGCAAAGAGATTTCCGAAGAGCCGCAGGGCCAGCGTGATCGGCTTGGTGATCTCCTCGATGACGTTGATCGGGAAGAAGAAGGGAAACGGCTGAAAGTAGTGCTTCACGTATCCGCGCACTCCGCGGGCGCGGATGGAGGCGGCATGAACGATCACGATGACGAGGAGCGCCAGCGCGTAAGTGAGGTTCACGCTCGCCGTCGGAGCAGGCAGGTACTCGGTCTTCCCTTCCTTCAGGATGCTTGGTATCACCTCGAGCCAGTTGGCTGTGAGGATGAACAGGAACAGGGTGAGGGCGAGAGGGACGATGCGCACACCGGCGGGGCCAACCGTGGATTCCACCAGCTGGTTCACCTGGTCCACGACCGTCTCGAAGAACAGCTGGAGCTTTCCCGGCACCCCCGCCGTCGAGCGCCGCGCGGTGAGAATTCCGAGCGCGATGACGATGGCACCGGCTATGAGCGTCGCCCAGACGATGTCGAGCTCGATGGACAGTCCGAAGATCTTGCGAGTGACGTGGTTGTTGATGTTGATGTTGGAGCTGGTTGCGAGAAAGCTCGTGACCAGCACGTGCGTCGAGCCGAGGACCGGCGTCACGAGCGCGGCGTCCCTCGGAAGACCGCAGAGATCATGCTCGACAGGAAGGCCGCCTGATACAGGACGAGCCCACCGAGAGCCCCGAAGCCCATGGGGGTGACGAGGATCAGCAACGCCAGGACGCAGGCGGTGGTGAACCCCAGCCGTACGAGGGTTCGCATCGCGAGAGGACGACGCGCAGCCTTCGCACCACCAACGTTCTGGAGCCGGGCGACCGAGGTGTCCACCCATCGAGTGTTCACACCACCGAGGATCAGCCCGACAACGATGCCGAGCCCGGCCTCCGGGTAACCGACGACCGAAGCGACGACGAGCCCTATCACGCCGAATACCACGGCGAGGATGCGGGTCCGCCGCAACGCGCGCCCAAGGCGAACGGCGTCGAGGTCTATGAATTCCTCAAGCACAGGCGCCAACCGAATCGATTCGAGGGGAAGCGGGCCCCCTGCCCGCTCGATCTTCGGCCGAGCGTGCCGGGCAAGGCAGCACGACACAGCCGGCGCAGCCTACAGGAGCTTCTTGATCTCGACGTATGCCGTGGCCACGGCCATCGCGATGCCCACCACGAGCCCGGTCAAGGTGAAGAGGGGAGAGTGGTGCGTGACGTCGTCGAGGTAGATACCCAGCCCAACTCCGATGGCAATGCAGATTGCGATGGAGACGCCGAGGCCCGTAAGGGCGAGGAAGCTCGGCGGCGTCGGTTTCTCCATGGTGGGACGCGGGGCGCGCGGCGCTCAGGCCGTCGAGGGCTTGCATCGCCGGAGCTCGCCCGCGGTCAGGCGGCGGGCAAAGGTCCCGCGAAGGTCGCGATCGCAACGGAAAACCGCTCGCGGACCTCGGCGGGAGGGGAGAGGCGCACACAACCATTTTGGCACCGGGAGCTTGTGCACGGCAAAACGAGCCTGGCCAAAGGCCTCCAAGCAGGGGCACCGCCCACCTCGAGCCCTGCTCGGCCAGCGCGCCGGTCCGCCGAGGCTTGCCGTGGCATCCCGGCCCGAGACCGTCGGCCAATTCGCTTCCAAGTCCTCGTCTTCCTTGCGTCAGGGCCTGCGTGAGCCCGTGGGCGAGGACGACGGCGAGCCCTTCGGGAACGACGAGGGGCGCCGGTCCGGCGGGGGTGGCGGCGGCCCTATGTCATGCCCGGGGCCGGGCCCGCGTCTGCGGGCGCCGTTACCGGACGCGGCCGATTCGGCGCCACCGTCCCCCCGGGTTCGTGGGACGGCTGCCTCGACCAACGCCCCGCCTCCCTCCTCCCCCGTTCCCCCGGCGGCCGGTTCAACGCCCTCCATATCCTCGGTGTCCGTCGCGTTCTTGCGAAGCCCCGGATGGAGCAGGGTGAACAGGGCCAACGCGAGTGCGATCACGCCGAAGGGGATGATCGCATTGGCCTTTGGCCTGAACAGCGGGTACAGCAGGAAGCCGGAGAGAACGGCTGTCCACGCCCACAGGATCACGACCGTTCGCCTCGGGCCGTGCCCCAAGCGGAGCAGACGATGGTGCACGTGGTCCTTGTCGGGAGTGCCGAACCCCGTCCCCTTAGCGGTTCGGCGCACGAACGCGAATGCCAGGTCCGCGATCGGCACCCCGAGTATGAACACCGGGATGAACAGTGGAGCAAAGAAGAAGAACGTCTGACCGCTCACGTCGGGGGTTCGCCCGCCGATGACCATGGTCGCTGCTGCCATCAGCAGCCCGAGGAAGAGCGCGCCTCCGTCTCCCATGAATGCCTTGGCAGGGTGGAAGTTGTGCGGCAGGAAGCCGATGCAGACCCCGAACGCGATCACAGCGATGAGCGGTCCCAGGTTGTCCGCAGGCAGGACGCCCAGGTACACGAGTCGGAGCCCATAGACCGCCAGAGCGCCGGAGGCGATCGCCACGATGCCTGCCGCAAGTCCGTCGAGGCCGTCTATGAGATTGACGGCGTTGGTTATGACGATCACCCAGGCGGCGGTGAGAAGTGGGGTCACGTCGGGTGAGAGGACCAAGAACCCGACGGTGGGGATCTTGAACTGGAACATGGTCACGCCCATGAAGACGAAGACCATCGCGGCGAGCACCTCTCCGGCCATCTTTGCGGGAGCCGACATGTCGCGGACATCGTCGATCGTGCCGACGATGAAGATCACGGCGGCTCCCAGCACCAGCCCCAGAGGCTCGGAGGATCCCTGGAACAACCCCTGTAGTTGGTGGAGCTGGGAAGCGACCATCATCGCCACCAGGAAGGCGACGAACATGGCAACGCCGCCCCCGTAAGGGGTTGTGCGGGTGTGGATCCGCCTCTCGTCGGGAAGCGCAACGAAGCCGATGCGGGTGGCGAGCCGCCGGACCGGGAACATCACGAGGAACGTCCCGATCGCCGAAATCAGCGCGACGACCCCATAGGCCCCCAAGGGGGGCACGGTTCAGCCTCCCCCGATGCCGGCGCCCACCAGGTCCGGGTAGGGAGGGAACCGGTCACACAGCTCTCGCACCTCGCGCTGAACCTCGCTGAGGACCGCCTCGTCGTCGCGTCCCTCGAGGGTCTTACCGATCAATTCCGCCACCGTCCTCATCTCATCGACTCCCATGCCGGCGGTGGTCTCTGCGGCAGTGCCCAAGCGGAGCCCCGAAGTAGTGAAAGCCGATCGAGGGTCGTCGGGAATCGTGTTGCGGTTCAAGGTGATCCCGGAGAGGTCGAGCACCTCCTGAGCCTGCTTGCCCGTGAGATCCGGATCGAAAGGCCTCAGGTCGATGAGGATCAGGTGGTTGTCGGTGCCGCCCGACACCAGTCGAAATCCCTGCTCGGCCAAAGCCTCCGCGAGGGCACGCGCGTTGGCGACGACCGCATGTGCATAAGCAGAGAATTCGGGTCGAGCCGCCTCGGCGAAGGCGACCGCCTTCGCGGCGATCACGAGCTCGAGCGGGCCACCCTGCAGGCCTGGGAACACGGCCGAGTCGATGGCCTTGGCGAGGTCCGACTGGCAGAGGATGACGGCACCTCGTGGGCCTCGAAGCGTCTTGTGTGTGGTGAAGGTGACGACGTCGGCTATGCCGACCGGGCTGGGATGGGCTCCTCCGGCGATCAAACCTGCGGGATGAGCGACATCGAACATGAGCCGAGCTCCGACCGAGTCCGCGATCTCCCTGAAGGGCTCGGCGTGGATCAGACGTGGATATGCCGTCGCTCCCGCGACGATCAGGCTTGGCCGCTCTCGTTTGGCGACATCTGCCACTTGGTCGAAGTCGATTACCTCGCCGGGGTCCTCGGCGTCGTCGCGAGCAGGTGTGAGCCCGTACGACACGAAGCGCCAGAACTTGCTGGTGATGCTCGCCGGCGAGCCGTGGGTGAGGTGCCCGCCCTGGTCGAGGCGCATCGCGAGGACCGTGTCCCCCGGCTCGAGCAGAGCTTGGTAGGCCGCCAGGTTCGCCGACGCTCCGGCGTGTGGCTGAACGTTCGCGTGCTCGGCGCCGAAAAGGGCTTTCACCCGGTCGCGCGCCAGATCCTCCACCTCGTCGATGACCCTGTTCCCGCCGTAGTAGCGACGACCCGGATAACCCTCCGAGTACTTGTTCGTCAGCACGGATCCCGTGGCGGCGAGCACCGCCGGCGAGGTGAAATTCTCCGAGGCGATCAGCTGGAGCGTCCTCGACTGGCGATCGGCCTCGTCACGAAGCAATGCCGCCAGCTCGGGGTCCCCGGAGAGCCACGAGTCGAAGGGAGAAGAGGCGAGTTCGCCCATCGGCGAAGCTTATCCACGCCTGGGCGAGCGGCCCGGACGGCTCAATCGAAGAGCGACTGCACATCTGCAAAGGGGACCGCCCCTTCGCGCAGGCATCTCAACTCGCCTCCGGAGACATCGACCACCGTCGACGCGAGTCCTTTGAGTCGGCCGCCGTCCACGACCAGCGCGACCTTCTCACCGAACGCTGCCCGGATCTCCTCGGCGGTGCACAAGGGAGCCTGCCCGTGGAGGTTCGCGCTCGTGGCTGCGAGCGGCCCGACTCGCTCACAGAGATCACGCGCGAGGGGATCGGCGGGGCACCGCAGACCGATGGTGGCGTCGTCGCCCCCCAGCGCCCAATGGACTCCTTCTCCGCGACGAAGCACCAAGGTGACCGCGCCGGGCCAGAAATCGGCGGCGATGCGCGAAGCCAATTCCGAAAAGCCCTCTTCACAGAGTGATTCGGCCTGCTCTGTCCCCGAGACCAGCACCGCTGTTTGAGAGGATGTCGGCCGGGCCTTGACGGAGAAGAGAGCCTCGAGAGCACCTTTGCGTCTCGGATTCACGGCGAGCCCGTAGACGGTGTCCGTCGGGATCGCCACGACCTGTCCGGCTACGAGAGCAAACGCCGCTCTCTCCAGCAGCACTTCGGGCACCGGCTCCGATCGCTTGCGCTCCACGTCGCGGGAGATCGGTTCAGCCAACGCCGCGTCGCGCTATCAGGGCTCTCGGGCGCCCGCTCAGATCGGGGAGCACCATTACTTCATCGAACCCTGAAGCCGCAGCCTTGTCGGCGATCGAGCGGGCTTGTGAGGGCGCCAGCTCCAACACGAGCGCGCCCATCGGAGCCAGCCATCTCGGCGCCTCGGAGACGAGCAGCTCGAGCACCTCGCGACCGGTCTCGCCCGCGACGAGCGCGTGCGCCGGCTCGTACTCGCGCACGACCGGGTCGAGGCTCTCCCATTCGGAGGCCGACACGTACGGCGGATTGGACACGACCAGCTGTATCTCGCCACGAAGGCGCGACGGCAGCGCGTCGAACCAGGAACCCAACCTCAAGCGCACCCTGGCGGCGACTTCGGGACGTCTGGCGCCCAGTGTTTCCAGGTTCGTGCGCGCGACTGCGAGAGCGTCGCCGGAGAAGTCCGTCGCCCACACCTCTAGGGGACGATCGTTCCCGAGCGAAGCCTCGAGAGCGATGGAGAGAGCGATCACTCCCGAACCCGTCCCGAGATCGACCGCGACGACGCGACGACCACGGCCGGAAGAGGCTGAGCGCTCCGACGCGCCGCGGAGCTCCTCGAGAGCGAAGCCCACGACCTGCTCTGTCTCGGGGCGAGGTACGAGAACGCGTGGGTCGACCCGGATCTCGAGATCACGAAACGCCCAAGTGCCGAGGACGTACTGAAGCGGCTCGCCGCCTCGCCTTCTCCGGACCATCCGGTCGATCTCTTCGGCGACGCTCCGAGAGACATCGCGTCGGAGCTCCGAAGGAGAGTGAAGGCGGCTGCCGTCCCATCGTGTCGCCGTCTCTACGATCCAGCGAGCCTCGGTCACCGAGCCGAGAGAAGAAGTGGCTTCTTCGAGCAGCTCCGCCGCCGTGCGAAGAGGGTCGCTCCTCTGGCTCCTCTGGCTCTCGATCACGTTCACCTCGCGGAACCGTCGGTACCGTCCGACCCGAGCTGGCGCTGGCGTTCGTCCTCCAAGAGCGCGTTCACCAGCTCGTCGATTTCGCCGTCGAGAACGCGGTCGAGCTTGTGAAGGGTCATCTTCACGCGGTGATCGGTGACGCGGTTCTCCTTGAAGTTGTAGGTACGCACCTTCTCCGAGCGTCCTCCGCCCCCTACCTGGCTGCGTCGCTGCTGGGACTGCTCTGCGGCCTGACGCTCGGTCTCGAGCCGGTGCAGCCGGGATCGCAGGACGACCATGGCGCGGGCGCGGTTCTGAATTTGACTCTTCTCGTCCTGCATGGAGACGACGATCCCGCTCGGGATGTGCGTCACGCGCACCGCGGAGTCGGTCGTGTTGACCGACTGGCCTCCGGGCCCCGTGGAACGAAAGACGTCGACTCTCAGATCTGCAGGATCGATCTGAACATCGATCTCCTCGGCTTCAGGGAGCACCGTCACCGTGGCGGCCGAGGTGTGTATGCGCCCCTGCGACTCGGTGACCGGCACTCTCTGGACGCGGTGGGTGCCTCCCTCGTGCTTCATGCGCTGCCAAGCGTCGGCTCCCTTGATGATGAAGGTGGCCTCGTTCAGACCGTCACGCTCCGAGGGGCTCGTCGAGAGGACTTCCATGCGCCAGCTGCGGCGCTCTGCGTACCGGCGGTACATCTCGAACAGGTCGCGTGCGAATAGATTCGCCTCTTCGCCACCCTCGGCTCCTCGGATCTCGACGATGACGTTGCGACCGTCGTTCGGATCACGCGCCACGAGCAGGGTACGAAGTTCCTCCTCGAACGTGTCGACGTCCGCCTGCGCGTTCTCCAACTCGGCGCGAACGAGCTCACGGTCGTCGGACGATGCCTCGGCGAGCATCTGGCGAGCAGTGGCGAGATCGGCTTCCGCATCGCGCAGCCGGCGCGCCGTCGTTATAAGCGCATCGAGCTCCTTCTCACGCCGAGAGGACTCCTCGAGGCGCGAACGGTCGGAGACGACGTCGGGATCGGCGAGCGCACGCAGAACTGCTTCGTGCTCGTTCTCCCAAGCTTTCAGACGTTCAGGTTCCACGGCCGGTCAGGAGATCGGCCGGCGATGCACCGGCCCGCAGTCAGCGGCGCGCCGGGGCCGGCGCGGGTGCCGAAGCACTCTTGCGGCTTCGCGATCCCCGCTGACCGTAACGGCGCTGGAAACGCTCGACGCGTCCTCCGGAGTCCACGAGCTTCTGCTTCCCCGTGAAGAAGGGGTGGCACTCGTTGCACAACTCGACGTGAAGCTCTGCCTTGGTCGAACGGGTGGTGAAGGTGTTGCCGCACGAGCAGCGAACGTGGGCCTCCACGTATTCGGGGTGAATTTCGGGCTTCATGGTGCCTCCATTGTAAGGCGCGGTTCTCGGATCGGGTCCTCAGACGGGAGGGGCAGGGCCCTTGGCGATCTCCGCGAGGAACTCGTCGTTGCTCTTGGTAGAGCGGATCTTGTCGATCAGGAGCTCGAGGCCGGCGGCCGCGCTCCCGTCGGCTGCTAGCGCGTTCAGCACACGACGCAGCTTCCAGACCTGCTGCAACTGCCCGCGCTCGAAGAGCAGCTCTTCGTGCCGGGTCTGGCTGGCGTTCACGTCGATCGCCGGGTAGAGCCGGCGCTCGGCGAGCCTGCGGTCCAGCCGGAGCTCCATGTTCCCGGTCCCCTTGAACTCCTCGAAGATCACCTCGTCCATCTTCGACCCGGTCTCCACCAGTGCTGTGGCGAGGATCGTGAGGGACCCTCCCTCCTCGATGTTGCGCGCGGCGCCGAAGAACTTCTTCGGCGGGTAGAGAGCACCCGAGTCGACGCCACCGGACATGATCCGGCCGGTCGCCGGCTGCGCGAGGTTGTAGGCCCGGGCGAGCCTGGTGATCCCGTCCAGGACGATCACGACGTCCTTTCCGAGCTCGACCAGCCGCTTGGCCCGGTCGATCGTGAGCTCGGAGATCGACGTGTGCTCGTCCGAAGGCCTGTCGAAGGTCGACGCCACGACTTCGCCCTTGACCGAACGGCGCATGTCGGTGACCTCTTCCGGCCGCTCGTCGACGAGGAGGACGATCAGGTGCACCTCGGGGTTGTTGGCTTCGATCGAATGCGCAATCTGCTTGAGGACGGTGGTCTTACCGGCCTTCGGCGGGGAGACGATCATCCCGCGCTGTCCCTTGCCGATCGGCGAGAGCAAGTCGATGATCCGCGTCGTGACCTCGGCTGCTCCGGTCGTCTCGAGCCTCAGTTTTTCGTCGGGGAACAACGGGGTGAGGTCCTCGAAGCGCTGGCGGTTCCTGGCTTCGTCCGGCGTCAACCCGCAAATGGTGTCGATGCGGATCAGGGCGGGAAACTTCTCGTTCGAGGCCGCCGGACGGCTCGCTCCCTCGACGTAGTCGCCCTTGCGAAGGGCAAATCGCCGCGCTTGGCTGATCGACACGTATATGTCGCGCGAGCTCGGCAGGTAGCCCTCGGCGCGCACGAAGCCGTAACCCTCTTCGCGCAAGTCGAGAAGGCCTCGCACCGGCACCAGCTCGCCCGAGTACTGCGCTTCGGAGCCGCCGCCCTGCGGTTCGCGCTCACCGGCGTGGCCGGGCTGACGGCCGCGCCTGCGGCGGCCGCGGCGGTTGCCAGGCTCCCCACCTGCCTGTGCCTGGGTCTGGGCTTGCCCGCCGTACTGTCGGTTCTGTCCGGAGCCTCGCTGTCGCTCAGCTGTCGTGGCCTGTTCGGACTGGCCGTTGGAGGCCACGGAGTCGGTGCGACCGACCGTCGCAACATCGGAGTCCGAGCCTGCATCGTCGGATGCGTCGTCCTGCTCCTCGGCCACGGCGCCCCCGTCGGCATCCCGGGTCGCGGCAGAACCCGAGACGGCCTTTCGACGTGAGCCCGCCGGGCTCCCCCCGTTCGTCGAACCCGAGCGCGCGACTTCGACCCCCGCAGCACGCAGAATCTCGTCGATGATGTCGGCTTTCTTGGTTCGCGAGCTCATCTCCAGCGACATCGCCTCGGCGATGGCCCGGAGCTCGTCTCGCTCCTTGCGTTCGAGTACGGACCGCTCGAGCTGTTGCTCTGCAGCCATTCAGCACCTCTCTAGCGTTGCGTCCGGTCCCGGCGAGCAGGGCGTCAGAGAGCCCAGGCGCCAGAGACACTGGACAGAAGGTAAGGCGCCGGACGTTTCTTCGTTACCGGCTCCGCCACGTTCCCCCGAACCAACGGTAGAGAACCGCCTCTGAGCGGCTGCCTCAGGAGGTCATCCCTCGAGAAGCCTTGTCGCCCACGACGCTCCTACGGCTTGCAGGGGGGCGGCGGTGACTCAGACTCTACCGGACGCCGGCGCTCAGTGGCAACAACACTCCCTCTCAGGCTTTTCTTCCCACCTTGACACTCCCGCGGGAGGTCCCAACTCAGAGACCCAGGGCGTCGAGGACCGCCGCGTAGTCCGCCTCGATGGTGGTGGGCACCGAGATCTGGCTGATCGCAAGATCCGGGTCCTTCAGCCCGTGGCCGGTGAGCACACAGACGACGGTGGAGGAGGCTGGGGCGCCCACCTTCATGAGCCCAGCTACCGACGCGGCAGAGGCAGCCTCGCAGAACACCGACTCCTCCGAGGCGAGAAAACGGTACGCGTCGAGAATCTCGTCGTCGGTCACCGCGGTGATCGCACCTCCCGACTCGCTCGCGGCAGCGGTGGCCGCGTACCAGGACGCCGGGTTGCCGATTCGGATCGCGGTGGCCACGGTCTCGGGGTGCTCGATCGGATGACCTTCTACGATCGGGGCCGCCCCGGCGGCCTGGAAGCCGAGCATCCGAGGGAGCCTCGTCGAGCGCCCCGCATTTCTGTACTCGCAGTATCCGCGCCAGTAGGCGCTTATGTTCCCGGCGTTTCCGACAGGGATGCAGTGGACGTCGGGGGCATCGCCCAGGGCGTCGACGACCTCGAAGGCACCCGACTTCTGCCCTTCGATCCGGTACTCGTTGATGGAATTGACCACGGTCACCGGCGCCCTGTCGCCGAGAACCCTCACGATTGCGAGGGCCTCGTCGAAATTCCCTCGCACTTGGAGCACCCTTGCCCCGTGCACGAGCGCCTGCGCCAGCTTGCCGAGAGCGATGTGGCCCTCGGGTATCAGCACTGCGCAGGTGAGCCCGGCGCGCGAGGCATACGCCGCCGCGGACGCCGACGTATTGCCGGTGGAAGCGCACACCACCGCTTTGGCTCCCTCTTCGAGAGCTTTGGAGATCGCGAGGGTCATCCCGCGGTCCTTGAAGGATGCCGTCGGGTTCAGCCCCTCGAGCTTGAGAAAGACACGAGCTCCCACTCGAGCCGACAGACGAGGAGCCTCGAGAAGAGGGGTGTTGCCCTCGAGCAGCGTCACGACTGGGGTGGACGAGGTCACGGGGAGGAAGTCGCGGTAAGCCTCTACGACTCCGGGCCAGTTCCCCGTCACGACCCGGGCTCCTCGTCCTGCTCGTCGCCCAGGATGCGAAGCACCCCTCCGACATGGTCGACGACCTCGAGACCCCGGAGGCCGTCCAGAGTCTTCGTGAGATCGCCCTGACGCGCGACGTGGGTGACGAAGATCAGCCGTGCTTCCGCCCCCATGCCGACCTGCTCCATCGAGCGGATCGACACCGCGTTCTCGCCGAACACCGAAGCGACCGAGGCCAGAACCCCTGGTCGGTCCGCCACGTCGATGTTCAGGTACCAGGCACTTCTCAAGTCGTCGGCTGGGTGGATGCGTGCTCGCGGCCGCGGCGAGGAAGTCGAGGAGAACCCGCCGCGCAGATGTCGAGCCGCGTCGATCAGGTCACCGAGCACCGCGGACGCCGTCGGCATCCCGCCCGCCCCCCGGCCATAGAGCATCAACTCCCCCGACGCCTCCCCTTCCACGAACACCGCGTTGAATGCGCCGCGGACCGCTGCGAGCGGATGGTTGCGGGGGAGCATCGCCGGGTGAACGCGCACCGAGACCTCTGGTACCTCTTCGGTTCTCTCGCCGATTCGCTCGGCCACCGCGAGCAACTTCACCACGTATCCGAGCCGACCCGCGAAGTCGACGTCGACCGGGTCGACCGAAGAGATGCCCTCGCGCTCGACGTCCGAGACGACGATCTCGCAACGAAACGCGAGGCTCGCGAGGATCGCCGCCTTTGCGGCGGCGTCGTGCCCGTCCACGTCGGCAGTCGGATCGCGCTCGGCCAGTCCGAGGCGCTGAGCTTCTGCTAGGGCCTGGGTGTAGGAGGAGCCATGCTCGGACATGGTCGTAAGGATGAAGTTCGTCGTGCCGTTCACGATCCCCATGACGCGCTGTATCTCTTCACCGGCGAGCGACTCGCGAAGCGGGCGGATGATCGGGATCGCTCCTGCCACCGCCGCCTCGTAGAAGAGGTCGACCCCGGCAGCCGATGCCGACTCGGCTAGAGCGGCACCGTGCTCTGCCAACAGTTCCTTGTTGGCGGTGACCACGGGCTTCCCCGCAGCGATGGCCGCCTCGAGAAGCCCGCGTGCCGGCTCGATCCCCCCGATGAGCTCCACGACCACGTCGACCGACGGGTCGGTCACAAGACCCTTGGCGTCACCGGTCACGAGCTCGGCAGGTATCCGCGGACGAGGCCGCGAGGGTTCTGCAACTGCCACACCTGCGACCTCGAGTCGCACCCCACAGCGGCTCGCGATGGCGTCGGCATCCTCAAGCAGGAGCGCCACGAGGGCCTTTCCGACGTTGCCTGCCCCGAGCACGCCCACTCGAACGGGTTGCGGCGCACCGATCACCATCCGCCCACGCTATCGCCAGCTATCGAAGCCGCCTGAGATGCAAAGTCCGGGCGCGCGGAGCGCGGCACGTCTCAGCCATCCAGCCGCAGGAGGTCGTCGTCCTCTTCTCTTCGCACCACGACTCTGTATCGCCCGTCGGATACGAACACGACTGCGGGCCGGGCGACTTTGTTGTAATTCGAAGCCATCGAGTATCCGTAGGCTCCTGTCACGGGCGTGGCAAGGAGGTCGCCCACGGACAGGTCCTCGGGCAGCCGTGCGTCGGAGACGACGACGTCGCCGGCCTCGCAGTGCTTGCCGACCACCCTCACCGCGAGAGGCCGAGGCGAACCCGTCGAACGGGGAAGAAACGCCTCGTAACCACTTCCGTAGAGAACGGGTCGCGGGTTGTCACTCATTCCGCCGTCGACTGCCACATAAGTGCGGATCCCCGGGAGCTCCTTCACGGTGCCGACCCGGTAGACGGTCACACATGCCGTTGCGACGATCGCTCGCCCGGGCTCCGCTGTGACACGCGTCGAGGCCGGCACACCCGCCGCGCCACAGGCGTCGCGAACTGTCGTCGCCCATTCGGCGATGCTCGGTGCGGACTCGCCGGCGACGTAGGGAACACCGAGCCCGCCTCCGACGCAGAGCTCGGGCAGGTCGAGCGTGTTGAAGAACTTTGCGAGCACCTCTACCTCCTCGGAGAAGGACTCGGCGCGAAACACCTGACTGCCTATGTGGGCGTGGACCCCGACGAGCTGGACGGCGGGCATCGAGCTCAGCCGCTCGACGGCCATCGACGCCGCGCCCGAGGACAGGCCGAAACCGAACTTCGAGTCCTCCTGACCGGTTCGCACGAACTCGTGTGTGTGAGCCTCGATCCCGGGTGTCACGCGCAACATGACCGCGGCGGGCTCGCCGGTGACCGGACCTCCGGTCATTCGGTCGAGGCGGTCGATCTCGTCGAATGAGTCGACAACGATACGGCCGACACCTTCTTCGAGAGCTCGAGTCAGCTCTGCATCTGACTTGTTGTTGCCGTGGAGCACCAGGCGCGAGGCAGGCACACCGGACGCGAGTGCCACGTGCAGCTCACCGGCGGTCGAGACGTCGAGCCACATTCCCTCTTCGTGGGCGAGCCTCGCCATGGCCTTGCAGAGGAACGCTTTCGTCGCATACGCGACGCCGTCCGCCCATACTTGGACCGCCTGACGGCAGCGGTCGCGCAGATGGGTCTCGTCGTAGACGAACAAGGGGGTGCCGAGCTCATCGGCGAGACCAACCACGTCGACACCACCGATCGAGAGGTGGCCGTCTGCTGAGACCTCCGAAGTCATCGGCAGCAGTTCTCGGGCGATCGGGCCTTCGTCGGGCGGCGGCGCGACCGACACGGCTTCCACCAAATGCACTCCCGCTTCGTCGTCGAGAGGTCCGCCGAATTGCTCCCTCATCCGAGAAAGGCTAGCTGCGAGTTCGACTGTCGCCGCATGGTTGGCGCACTCGACGCGGAAGCCCGTCGGCTCGGCCGCTGGCCTTCGCGATCAGACCGCGTGTGGAATCCTGCGCCCCGAAACCCTTCGATCTTGGACTTGTCGCTCGGCATCTCTCCACCAGGAGACGAATTCATCGGCAGGCATCGGACGAGCCCAGAGGAAGCCCTGTGCCAGGTCGCAACCCATCTCCGAAACCAGGGTCCGTTGGTGCTCGCTCTCTACTCCCTCGGCTACGACACCCAGACCCATGGCATGGCTCATCTCGACGATGGCGCGGATCACCGGCGTGGAGTCGTCTTCGCCTCCGAGGCGACAGACGAAGGAGCGGTCGATCTTGACCGTGGTGACCGGCAGCGTGTGAAGGTAGGCGAGCGAGGAGTACCCGGTCCCGAAGTCGTCGATCGCGACTTGCAGCCCCAGGTCCTTGAAGATCCTAAGTGAGCTCCTGGTGGACACGTTGTCCTCCATCACGACCGACTCGGTGATCTCGAGGGCCGCGCGAATCGGTTCGATTCCGTAGCGATCGAGCACGTCGCCGACCATTCGCGGCGTCTCGGGGTCGTCCAACTGCCGGGCAGACAGGTTGACGGAAAGCACATGCAGGCGTGGGCCGTCTTCCAACGCATCCCACGAAGCCAGTTGGGACATCGCATGCTCGAATACCCAGTTCCCGATCGGCTTGATGAGCCCCGAGTCCTCTGCCACCGGGATGAACTCGAGTGGCGGGACGAGCCCGCGCGTTGGGTGGTGCCAGCGGATGAGCGCTTCGGCTGCAAGGGGGCGGCCTGTCGAGGGTTCGACGGCTGGTTGGAAGTACAGCTGGAATTCCTCATTTACCAGTGCCTTCCGCAACTCGCTCTCCATCTCGAGGCGAGCGACCGATCGATGATGCAGGTCCTCGTCGAACAGAGCACATGTGTTGCGACCCGCTTCCTTGGCCTTGTACATCGCTGCGTCGGCGTCGCGCAGGATCGTCCCGGCATCCATACCCGCACTTGGGATGACGATGCCGATGCTCCCCGAGACCCTCAAGTCCTGACCCGCGTAGTGAATGGGTTGCTCCAGCAGGGCCAGAATGCGTTTCGCCGCGGCGATTGAGTCCTGGACCTCTCGGATGTGCCGGACGATGAAGATGAACTCGTCGCCGCTGAAACGAGCCGCCGTCTCGCCCGCCCGCACGGCACTCATGAACCGTGCACCGACTTCCTTGAGCACGGCGTCCCCGGTCTCGTGCCCGAGACTGTCGTTCACGATCTTGAACTGATCGAGGTCCAGGAAGAGGACGGCGATCTTCGAGCCCTCGCGGCGCTGCCGCGCCAATTCCTGGTTCAGTCTGTCGAGGAACAAAGCACGATTCGGAAGCCCGGTGAGGGAATCGTGGAACGCCTGATGGGCGAGCTCATGCTGGGCCACGACTTCTTCGGTGACATCTTCGACAGTCACCACATAGCCGTCGTCGAGCTTCGCGCCGCTCGCCGACGCCGACATCCTGACGTGGCGGACCTCACCGTCGGGACGCAGGATCCTGAACTTCGTCGTCAAGTCCTCACGGTTGGAGCGTGCGCGCTCCACTATTGCGAGCAGAGCCGGCCTGTCGTCGGGATGCACGGCGTCGATCCAACCCATGCCCATCAGCTCTTCGGCGACCCTGCCGGAGATCTCGGCTGCCCGCGAGTTCACATACTCGACGGACCTGGTCGACGACACCTCCAGGATGCCGATCGGCGACGACGAGGCCAGCACCCGAAAGCGCTCCTCGCTCGCCTGAAGTGAATCGGCATCACGAAGCCGGCTTATGCCGTAGGCGAGAGCGGCTCCCAGCTCGGTGAACAGCCTTACCTCGGAGGGTCCGAAAGCTCCCAGTTCTGCGGCGTAGATCGCGAGCGCGCCGATCACTTCGCCGCCGACCTCGAGAGGCAACACACAATTGGTGCGGAAACCGTACCTGGCAACCGCGGCCAGGCTCTCGGCGGAGACTCCTCTCGTGTGGGGTAGGTCCTCGGCCACTTGCACGGTGCCCGTGCGAATCGCCTTGCCGATAGGGCCTTTCCCGTATTCATTGTCCGCCCAGCTGACATGGACCTCGTTCAGGTATTTCAACTCTCCGGAGGACGCCACCGGACGAACGGTGCATCTCACATCGTGTTCGACGTATCCGACCCACGCCAGTCTGTAGCCACCCGCCTCGACGATGGTCTTGCAGGTGTCGACGAGCAACGAGGTCTCACCGGAGGCATGCACGAGCGCGTGGCTGGCTTGACCGAGGGTCCGCAGCGCCCTTGTGAGGTTCGTCTGCTCGGTGACGTCGCGCGCGTTAATGACGAGGGCGGCGATCGACGGGTCGTCCAGGCAGTTGGTGGCGGTGACTTCGAGATAACGCCACTCCCCTGCCGCGGCTCGGAACCGGTAGACGGCGGGAGGATGGATGCCCGGCACTGATATGTCACGACTGAACGCTGCCACTACGGCCTCGAAGTCGTCGGGATGGACGAGCTCGAGCATGTTGCGACCTTCGTGCTCTTCGGGATCCAGGCCGAGCAGGCGATGTGCGGCAGGGTTCGCGTAGATCAGTTCCGCCTTGTCGTTGACCACGGCGATCAAGTCACTCGAGCTGCCCACCAGTGTGCGAAAGCGTTGCTCGCTGGATCGCAGTCGCCTGGTGGCTCGATCCACCTCGCCAAGCGCTCGGCTGCGAGAAGTCGACTGGCTGGCCATCAGCGCGGCGAGCAGGCCGACGGCCAGCAGACCGAGGACGAGCAAGGCGGTGGGCCCGCTCCAGCCTCCGCCTGTCTCGGGGAAACCGGGACCTGCCCGGAGCCGGATCGTCCAAGGCCCGTAGGCGCTGACCCGTTCGACCACCGCCCACGAGCTGCCATTTTTCACGGATGCCGGCGAACGCAGGATCGACTCGGCGTGTCGAGTCGCCGGGGTGCCGCTCGAGACGAGGAATTGAACACCCGGCTTGAGTGCAATCGACTTGAGCAGCCCCGGTCCGTTGACTATCGCGAGAGCCCACCCGGTGACCTGGCTATCGCGCTCGGAGGCCGATGCGGGCGTCCCGTTGTAGACGGGTTGCACCAGCACGAAGTCGGACTTGTACAGCGGCCCGAGCGTGGACCCCGCGATGACCTGCTGCTGGCCGCTGCTGGTGGCACGAGCAAGGACCTCGAAGAGCGCCGGGACGGTGCAGAAGTCGTAGCCGTATAGCGGGATGGTCACGTTCAGCTTGCTCCAGTCGGCGTAGCTCCCGAGGCAGTACTGAGAGCGCTCGCCGGCCGGGGCGATCGAGGTGACCGAGATGCCTTCGGCTTGCAGCGAAGCGAGGAACCCCGGCACATCACCTGCCGGTACCACCTGGATCAGCCCGGCGCCCAGCAGCCCTTGGAAAGGCGCCGACCCGAACCCGAGGGCTTGGAGATAGGCGTCGTACTGGCCGCGACTCACGACTCCTTGGTGGAAGAGTGCCGCCGACCCCGAAACCAGGTTTCCGTACTGAAGCAGCGTCCTCGTGACGTCCGCCGACACGTCTGCAGACGTGGTCCGGAGCTGTTCCCGAGTCTCGGAGACGTTGCGGGCATGCCAGTACCAAGCGCCAGAGCCCACGACGACCGAGCCGACGACTGCGACCAAAACGATGGCTGCGGGTCCCCCACGGCCGAGGAACCTGCGAAGCGATGTGGCTCGGACCCGGTGCGGACCGTCGCCGTCTTCGAAATCAGCATTTGCACGATCGGCAGGGCCAATTGCTTTGACCACACATCATCATCGAAGCCGGGAGTCCCTGGAAACAGGCTCCAAGGTCACGAAAGGAAAGGCATAAGGTCACATACCGCAAGTCGGTGGCCGGCAGCGGTCGCGTCGGGCCACAAGAGCGCCCCCGGCAGGACTCGAACCTGCGCACCCGGCTCCGGAGGCCTGAGGGCTGCTTGTGACTATATGCTGGTCATAGCGTTGCCTTCTCGTGGACCGGGGCAGCCCTCCCAAGGTCCTCCCATTCCGCCGTCAGCGAGTCTTTTGGGAGGTCCCCGAGATGGCCCGACCCGTCCAGAACGTCAAGATCTTCGGCGTACAGAATCGCCAATCCTCCAACCGAGTAAAGCAACCATGGATCGCGCGCTGGAGCATCGAAGGTTGCCAGCACAGCCGGTCCTTTCGTACCAAAACCGAGGCCGAGCGGTTCCGGGGGCTACTCGTGCACGCTCAGACCACCGGTGAACCATTCGACACCACCAGTGGAGAACCCCTGTCGTGGCTTCCTGCTCCCGCTGACATTCAGGTCCACAAGTGGGCCAA
>Ga0116216_10000557_pt1 | contig 29373 bp, 32 predicted proteins | sample Sb_taG_11_FD_89696 | JGI IMG/M metagenome (GOLD analysis project Ga0116216, IMG submission 89696) | Peat soil microbial communities from Weissenstadt, Germany - Sb_50d_3_AS metaG | ecosystem: Environmental > Terrestrial > Soil > Wetlands > Peat | place: Germany: Weissenstadt | collected 2010-09-21
GTGGGCGCTGCCTCTCCATCTCCTCGGACGAGATCCCAAGGGGTCTGGTTGACGCGCGCCTTTGGAGCTGAGCACGGAGCGCCAACCCCATCCCCTCGGGCAACCCTCGCGCAGGGGAGAGGCGCTCGGTGCGCAGCCGAGTGGCCACGCAAGCGCGCGCTCGTGTCCGCTCAGATTGCGGCGAAATCCCGAAGCCTTCCGAGATCTCAACCCACGCTGCCTACCAGGGGCAAGTGCTAGAATTCAAACGGTTGGGGGGGGCGTGAGCGCTCACGCAGCAGGACCGATCCAATGCCGATCAGCTACCAGATCGAGTTACCGCGCGAGCTCGTCCGAACGAAGGCGACAGGCTCGGTGACTTGGGGCGAGGTCGCGGATCACTTGCGTCGCCTGGAGGCGGATCCGCAGTTTCTGGCGCCGCTCAATGTGCTTCTGGATCTCACCACCTGTACCTCCCTACCCGACCGCGATCAGCTGGAAGGGGTCGCGAACCAGCTCAAGAATCTCGGCGGTCGAGAGCGCTTCCAACGCTGTGCAATTGTCGCCAGTCGAAGCGCTCTCTACGGGATGCTACGGATGTTCGAAGTCTTGGCCCAGGAGCAATTCGTTGCGACGCATACGTTCCATACCGTACCAGAGGCCGAGCTCTGGTTGAGCGAGGCGAAGCGTTCGTCTCCTAAGAAATGACGATTCTAAAAGACGCTCCCTGTCGGCATTCTGCCGCGGGGAGCGAGGTGCAATCGGAACCGACAATGAATCCGCTTGTTAGCTACCAATCCGCAGGACTCGTCGGAACGGTGACGATGGACGATGGCAAAGTCAATGTCATGTCCGCAGCGATGCTTAAAGCCTTGCACGACGCGTTCGACCGCGCTGAACGTGAAAAGTCGATCGTCCTTCTGACCGGGCGAGAAAAGATCTTCTCCGCTGGCTTTGATCTCAAGGTCTTCGCCAAGGGCGGGGCGCAGGACATCTACGACATGATGAAGCTCGGTGCGGAGCTTGTCCTGCGCGTCATGGCGTTTCCCACGCCTATCGTGGCGGCATGCAACGGCAACGCCTTTCCCATGGGCGCATTTCTGCTCCTGGCCTCGGATGTTCGGGTGGGGGCGGATGGCCCGTTCAAAATCGGGCTCAACGAAGTGGCGATCGGGATTGCGGTTCCCAGTTTTGGGATCGAGCTCGCGCGCCAACGACTCACGCCCGCCCACTTCAACCGGAACGTCGTGACGGGAGAGATGCTTGAGCCGCGCGAAGCAGCGGTAGCGGGTTTTCTCGATCAGGTGGTCGCTCCGGAAGAATTGCATGCGACCGCCGACTCAATCGCGACTGCACTAACGAAGATCGATCTTGCTGCGCATGCAGCGACCAAAGAGCGCGTCCGTCGTCCGGCCATCAACGCGATTCGAGCCGCCATTGACGCGGAGATCACCCTCGAGAACTACCGGAGGATGGTGGTTGCTCGTCGTTCCGCGTAGGCCCACTGCGACCTAGGGCGGCGGATGGTCGTGCCGAAGGGCGGGTCGGGCGCGGCAACTTTCTCCAAGTTGCCCGAGGCCGTCGCTCCTAAGCTCGAGGTCAAGGAGGTTTTCTCATGGTCGACCACGTTTCGTTGCAAGTGAAGAGCTTTGCCAAGGCGCTGTCGTTCTACACCGAGGCGCTCGCGCCGCTCGGGTATGTTCCGCAGCACGTCGACGAAGCCGGAAAGAGCGCGGGCTTCGGTTTGAAAGGCGACGGGCCCCCCTGGTTCGCGCGGGGCAGTCTATGGATCGCAGAGGGCCAGCCACCAGCGAAGATCCACCTGGCGCTCCGGAGTCCGAGCCGCGAAGCCGTTGCTGGATTCCACGCCGCGGCCTTGCGCGCGGGGGGGAAGGACAACGGGAAGCCTGGTTTGCGCCCCGACTACCACGCGAGCTACTACGCCGCGTTCGTCTTCGATCCCGACGGGAACAATGTGGAGGCGCTCACACACGACCCAGCGTGAGATGGGGGCCGGGTGGTGTTCGTGCACCACCCGGCCGCTGGGTCACGTCTGCCCTGAAACGTTGAGACGCAAGCGCTCTTTGCTTTCGGCGGTCCAGACTTCGTCGATCTTGTAGGCATCCTTGAAGGCGCGCACACCCTCCGGAAGCTCGAGCCACGGGACTTTGCTCCTCGTGAAAATATGAACGTCCGGGCAGACCGCTCCCGGCGTATCGAGCGTCCCGGCGCGAACGAACAAGGCGTCGCCGGGTGCGATCTGATAGCGGCTCCAGACGTATGTCCCACAGGTATCGCAGAAGAACACATCGTGGTGCTTCTCCGTGCCTCCAGCCAACCGGAAGGACTTCGGAGCAGCGGAACCCACGTTCACGAATCGCCTCTCGATCCAGACATTGATGACGAACGCGCTCCCCGTCAGGCGCTGACAGTCCAGACAATGACAGGCGTGGACGATCAGCGGGCTGGCGGTCAAGGCGTATCGAATGATTCCGCAAGCGCATCCGCCCTCTAGCTTCGTTGTGGTCTTGCCCATGGGCCTCTCCAGTGGCACGTTTTGATCGTTCTGGTTTAGCTCCCGCCCCCTTCGGAGACTTGGAAAAAGTTGCTCTCGTCGCTGACAACCTCTTCGAATCTGCTCGCGACAGCGCTCAGGCGCAAGGCCCAAACCGGTGAGCCGGGCGTTGCCGAAGGCAGGCCTCTCGCGACGGGGGACGGTTGGCGGGTTCTCGATATCGTTTGTACGTCCGGTCCGGAGGATCGACCTTTCGAAGAGCGACATGCCTCGGCATCGATCTCGCTCGTTCTGTCCGGCACCTTCGTCTATCGGAGTGATCATGGTTCGTCGTTGATGGCACCCGGCGCGCTCCTTCTGGGCAACCCGGGGCATACCTTCGAGTGCTCACACCAACACGGTGAAGGTGACCGCTGTCTCTCCTTTCAGTTCGATCCTGAGCTGTTCGAGCAACTCGCGCACGATGCGGGGAGGTCGGGCGGTTCGTTCAGCCTGGATCGGCTTCCCCCGCTTCGGGTGCTTGCACCGCTCACGGCCCGGGCCAGGATGGCGATAGCAAGGCCGGACTCTGTGGAGGAACTCGCTCTTGAGCTGGCCGGGGCCGTCGTTCAGGTGGCCGACCGTACGCGACGAGGTGGGATCTTGGCGCGGGACCCCGCTCGAATCGCCCGCGTGCTGCGGCACCTGGAGTCTCGAATCGTAGAGCCCCACAAGCTGGCCGACCTCGCTCGCATCGCAGGTCTGAGCCGATACCATTTCCTGCGCACCTTCAAATGCGTGACCGGCGTAACACCCCATCAGTGGTTGCTGCGGGCGCGTCTTCGCGAGGCAGCGCAGCGACTGGTAGCCAGCCGGGATCCGGTCACAGAGATCGCCCTCAACGTAGGCTTCGAAGACCTGTCGAACTTCATTCGCAGCTTCCGAGGAGAGTTCGGAATGTCGCCAAGGCGGTATCGCGCCACGGCTTGAGGCGCTCGCCGTGGATCCCTGGCGCTCGGCCGCCTAGGCCTCGTTCGACGCGATTCCAGGATCAGGTTGCGAATCTTTGACGGCTGTTGAGAGCTTCGCGAGCACCTCTTCTGGCCCAGTCCCGGCAGAAGCCCTGTCGGTACCCGCAGATCAATCCAGAGCGATCCCCAGAGTCGAATGAGGGCGAGCGCGTAGCGCCATCCTGGTCCAGAGCGGCGCGAACAAAAACCGAAAACCCTCCCGGCACAACGATTTTCGCTTGACATGATGTAAGTTATCACTTACGGTAAGTTATGACTTACGGTACGGCACTCACGGCACTGGCCGACCCGACCCGGCGGCGGGTGTTCGAGAGGCTCAAGTCCGGCCCAAAAGCGGTCGGCGCAATCGCACGGGGTCTGCCGGTCAGCCGCCCCGCCGTGTCGCAGCACTTGAAGGTGTTGAAAAAGGCGGGTCTCGTGACCGACCGGCCCGAGGGAACGCGGCGCGTCTACTACATCGATCCTCAAGGGCTCGGAGCACTGCGCACGTGGCTCGACCAGTTCTGGGATCAGGCATTGGCCGCATTTCAAGCCGAGATGAAACGCGGGCCGAACAACGGGGAGGACGAGCAGACATGACACAAGCGGTCACGATTCCGCCGGTACGGAAGAGCATCCGCGTCCATGCGAGCCAGGCGCGTGCGTTCGAAGTCTTTACATCCGGCCTCGGCCGCTGGTGGCCGCGCAAAGCGGGGATCGGCAAGGCGCCGATGAAGATCGTCGTCATGGAGACGTACCTAGGCGGGCGTTGGTTCGAGTTGGCCGAGGACGGCTCGCAAGCCGAGGTGGGAAAAATTCTGATCTGGGAGCCGCCCAACCGCTTCGTCGTCAGTTGGAATATCAACGCCCACTGGAAGCCTGATCCGGCCATCGGCTCGGAAGTCGAAGTCCGATTCGTCGCCGACGGGCCGAATGCGACGCTCGTGGAGCTCGAGCACCGAAAGTTTGAGCTCATGGGTGCGGAAGCCGGCGCTTCGATGCGCAAGGATGTAGATGGCGGCTGGCCCGGCATGCTCGAGCACTTCAGGAAGGAAGCCGAAGCATGAGGATCGGGCCGATGGACGAAGGCGGCCGATTGCACAGATTCAACCCTGAAGCCCCAAGGAGCATCTCATGACGATCGAACTCTATGTCTTTCCGCCGAGCCCGCGCGCCTTCAAGGTGATGGTGGTCGCGAACCAGCTCGGCCTCGACTACACGCTGCAGATGGTCGACTTCCGAAAGGGGGATCAGAAAACACCGCAATACGCCGCGCTCAATCCCAATATGAAGATGCCGACGCTCAAGGAAGGCGACTACGTGTTGTGGGAGTCGAACGCGATCACCCAGTACCTTGCCTTGAAACGGCCGGAGAGCGGCCTTTTGCCCAAGAACGAGCGCGCGCGGCTCGATGTCACGCGCTGGCAGTTCTGGGATCTCGCGCACTGGGATCCGGCCTGCGCAGTCTTCGCCTTTGAATACGTGGCAAAGCGGATCGTTCTCGGGATAAACGAACCGGACATGGAGGCGATCGCCAAGGGCACCGAGGCCTTCCATCGCGTTGCCAAAGTGCTGGACGGTCAGCTGAAGAACAGGAAGTTTGTCACTGGGGACCGCTTGACGCTGGCGGATTTTTCCCTTGGCGCGGCGATGAACTTTGCCGAGCCGGCGCACTACCCGATCGAACCCTATGGCGAGATCAAGCGCTGGTTCGCGACCTTGAGAGCACTGCCATCCTGGCAAAAGACACTCAACCAAGCGGCGACCGCTGCGGGCTGACGCGAGGATTCGATATCGCGTTCCGGGAAGGCTCTTCCGCAATGCAGGGCGGGCGGGGGAGCTTGCGGTGAGGCACGAGATCCGCGTACGTCCTACCGTCAAGGCGCCTGGCTTCGGGCGCACGGCATCTCCCCACTCTCAGCGCCTAGATCGCATCGTCGAATCAGCGATCCCTCTCGACCTTCGGCCTCCGCCCTCCGGGCGTCGCGGAAGTGCCGGCGAGCCGCGTCCCGGCGCGTTTCTTCCCAGAACATCCTGAGAGCGCTTGACAGGCCCTGGGGGGAAGTGTATTTAACCTTCTGGATACTTAACTAATAGGTTAAATCTGATGTCCCCAGACCGTCTGAGCACCACCTTCGCCGCCCTCTCCGACCCGACTCGGCGTGCGATCCTTGCTCGCCTCGCCTCCGGCGAGACCTCGGTCACCGAGTTGGCCGAGCCGTTCGAGATGAGCCTTCCTGCAGTCTCCAAGCACCTAAAGGTGCTGGAGCGCGCCGGGCTGATCGCACGCGGTCGCGAGGCGCAGTGGCGGCCCTGCCGGCTCGACGCAGCGCCGCTCAAGGAAGCTGCGAATTGGATGGAGCAGTACCGACGCTTCTGGAGCGAGAGCTTCGATCGGCTCGACGACTATCTGCGTGAGGTTCAATCAGCCCCTAAGAAAGGGAAGAAACATGCCCGCAAGTGACGCTGGAAATGCAGCAGATCGAGAGATCGTCACCACGCGGGTTTTCAATGCGCCGCGCGAGTTGGTCTTCAAAGCCTGGACCGAGCCGGAACACCTGAGGCGATGGTGGGGGCCGAAGGGCTTCACCTCCACGTTCCACGAATTCGATCTCAGGCCGGGCGGTGTCTGGCGCTTTGTCATGCATGGCCCGGACGGCACGGACTACAAGAACGAGAGCGTCTTCGTCGAAATCGTGAAGCCTGAGCGGATTGTTTTCGACCACCTGTCGGGACCGCGATTTCGCGGCACGGCCACCTTCGAGGATCTCGGCGGAAAGACCAAGATCACCTTTCGGCAGCTCTTCGAGTCCGCCGCGGCTTACGAGAAGGTCAAGCCCGTCGCGGTCCCGGGAAACGAGGAGAACTTCGACAAGCTCGCCGGGCATCTCGCCACGATGGGCCTGAACCGGAACGAGCTTACGATCACACGCGTGTTCGACGCGCCGCGCGCGCTCGTCTTTAAGGTCTGGACCGATGCGCGGCACCTTGCCCAATGGTGGGGGCCGAAGGGTTTTACCAATCCGCGCTGCGAGACGGAGCTGCGGCCGGGCGGCGCCATCCGCATTGACATGCAAGGACCCGACGGTGTCACCTATCCGATGACGGGCGTCTTTCACGAGATCATCGAGCCCGAGCGGCTCTTCTTCACCACCTGCGCCCATGCGGACGAAAATGGAAATCCTCGCCTCGAGGTCCTCAACACCGTCAGCTTCGCCGAGCGCAATGGCAAGACAGTAGTCACGCTGCGGGCAGTCGTGGTCAAGTCGACCCCCGAGGTGCTCGCGGCGCTTGAGGGTATGGAGGAAGGCTGGAGTCAAAGTCTGGACCGTCTCGCAGCCCATGTGACACGCGAACGAAGGGGGCCGGTATGAAGAGTTTTAACGTCAGGCCCCTGTACGCTCGGGGCCGATCCGTGGCGGGTGACGAGGATCGCCCGACGCTCGAGCCAAGCCGATTCCCACGATCCTACGCTGGGTCTCAACCTCCGCCGCAAGAAGCAGTATCGAGCAGAGAATTCCCTGGCATCGATCCCATCGAGGAGACTCTTCCATGACTGAAATACCTGTTCTCACCCCCCCGGTCGTGCCGTATCTCACTTTGCGGGACGGAAACGCCGCCGTCGCGTTTTATGAGAAAGCGTTCGGCGCGACGCTCATTCAGAAGTTGCCAGCCCAAGACGGCAAGCGTCTGCTGCATGCTTCGCTCCGCCTCGACGGTGGCGTTCTCATGTTGTCGGATGCGTTCCCGGAGATGGGAGAAGGGGGTACCAAGGCTCCACCCACCCTCGGCGGCACGGCGGTTACGATTCACCTCGAGGTCGACGATGCCGACCGCTGGTGGAAACGTGCCGTTGACGCCGGCGCGAGCGTGCTGATGCCCCTCGACAATATGTTCTGGGGCGCCCGCTACGGAAAAGTCAGGGATCCCTTCGGCCATGTCTGGTCGATCGGTGGCCCGGTGAAATGAGAGCGGCGATGGGCACAGGAGGACTGTCCAAGGCGCGGCTTGCCCGCATGCACGACGTCATGGCCGGCTATATCGAGCGCGGTGAGGTGCCCGTTATCGTCACGCTGCCTACTCACAGATTGCTCGTTTTCGAGCGATTCGCCCCTGAGCCGTCGGAAGCAAGTCCAAGGAGAAAAGACATGTCCGCAGGCAGTAGCGCCGCCGCACAACCGGAAGGGCGGGTGCTCCGGATCACGCGCGTCTTCGATGCGCCGCGCAGCCTCGTCTTCAAAGCTTGGACCGAGCCCGAGCGCCTGGTGCGCTGGTGGGGTCCGCAAGGCTTCACCACGCCTTTTTGCAAGATGGACGTCTGCCCGGGCGGTGCCTATCGCTTCGGCATGCGCTCAGCCGAGGGCACCGAACACTGGTTGCACGGCGTCTATCGCGAAATCCTGGAGCCGGAGCGACTCGTCTTCACCTGGGCCTGGGAGGATGCGCAGGGCAAGCTCGGCCCCGAAACCGTGCTGAGTTTGGATTTCGCCGAGCACGCGGGGAAGACGAAGCTCACTCTCCATCAAGCCTTGTTCGAGACGGTCACGGCGCGCAATGCCCATCAGCTGGGCTGGACCACGGGGCTCGACCGCCTCGCCGATTACCTTGCGAAGGTCAAGGGCGAAAGAGTATGACCAATCAAGAAGATCGCACAGCGCATCGCGACCGAATCGGTGATCGGGACGAATGGCTCGCCTCGCGCAAGGAGTCCTCGAGCAAGGCGAAGGAGTCCAGCCGGCTGCCGGAGGTGCTGGCATACTACGCGACGCCCGGACCCTTCACGGAACTCGCTGCGCACGCCTCCCGAGTGCGCGAGCTGCCCGAGGTGCTGCCGGAGCTGTGCCGCGTCGTGCAGGGGCTCGTGGTGCATCCGTTTCTCGCCCATCTCTATGGGCTCGATCCCCAAGCGCTGCGGCAGGACGATTTGCAAGTCCGGCACGCCTCCCAGATGCTCGATCGGATCCTTACGCTCGACGCGAAGCCGCTTTCTCAGGCACGATCTCCCGAACGTCGCTTCGTGGGCAACTGTCGCCATTTCACCGTACTGCTCTGCGCGCTCTTGCGGGCTCGGGGCGTTCCAGCGCGGGCGCGCTGCGGCTTCGGCCTTTGGTTTAACCCCCAAGGGTATGAAGACCACTGGGTCTGCGAGGTATGGAATGCGGCGCGGGGCGTGTGGCACCTCGTGGATGCCCAGCTCGATGCGATCCAGAGCGAGGCGTTTCAGATCTCGTTCGACCCGCTCGACGTGCCGCGCTCGCAGTTTCTGGTCGCGGGAGACGCCTGGCAGCGCTGTCGGAGCGGGCGTGAGGAGCCGCAGCGCTTCGGGATTCTTGACATCCGGGGCCTCTGGTTTGTCCGCGGGAATCTCGTTCGGGACCTCGCCGCATGCACCAAACGGGAACTCTTGCCCTGGGACGGCTGGGGTCTTGCCGACAATCAGGGCGACTCGAACGATTCAGGCGAGCTCGCACTCCTGGACCGGGTGGCGGAGCTCACGCAGGCAGACAACGCCGCACACGAGGAGCTGTTGGAGCTCTACGCTTCACAGGTCCGCCTGCGCGTGCCGCGCGTCATCATGAGCTTTGGACCGGGAGGAAACGTTCCCGTCGACCTCGGGCCCCGCGTCACCGACTGAGGGAAGGACGAGGCATGGGGACTTGGCCGCAGCGCGATGCCGGGGTCTCGCGCTCAAACTGCGCTCTTGGCGGCGCTGCGGGCTCTTCCCCTTGGCATTCGTGCATCGCCGGCCTTCGGCCCAGCCGACTCGTTTTGACGAGCGATCAGCATCTCCTCTTTTACAATGACTCTGATTCAGTTGCGCGCGTTGAGCTCGATCTCGAGCACGGAAATGGCATCCATTGTGTGGGTGTCGATGGAGAGGTTCTGCATGGCCGCAAGTTCGTCGTGCCTGCGGGAACAGTGCTGGACTGTGAAGGCCCGCCCACGAACGTCGACTACCGAGTGTTCCGGATTGGAAGCGGCTCGGTCGCAAAGTCGGAGGGACGGATCGAGGTCGATCAAAGCCCGCGGGCGCTAACATTCCAACGATCCCGAGGTGAGATCCAATCGCCGAACGCGAGCATCCCGATCCGCCTTTGCAGTCGCTGGACTGCGCGGCCGGCGGAGGAGGGTCTGCCCCGGGCGCCGAGCGAGGGTTTCGAGGCGGAGGCTCTCTTCGAGCGGGCGCTAGGACCAAGGGCCGCTCGGGGCCCTAGCCGAGCTCTGGACCGCTCGTCCCCGGAACGGGCTGCGTTTGCCGAAGCGAACAGGGGCGCCTCGTCCGTTCACGGGAATTGTCGGCCGAGGGGACCGCTGCTGCGCCCTTGGGCGCCGCCCGCGCGAACCGGGCCCGAGCGCACCGAATCATCAAGGATTACAAGGCTGATCGGGCCTTGTCTGCGTGGGCCCGCGGGCCTGCGCTCGAAACGGAGAGGCCCTCGCGCGGCCTTTCTCCCTTGCCTTCTACCGCCCGGACGCATCTAATCCGGACGGGCCGCAATGGATGCTCTGAACGGTGCGGGTGAGAGAGGGCGCAAGGCCAATCCATCCGCCGCTGCCGCGGAAGGGAAGCTCATGAAATCCAAGGCAATCGTCGTCGCGAGTTCGCTCTGCTCTTTCCTCTCGTGGGCTGTATTCGCACCGACAGCGGGTGCGCATGGTGACCTCCGCAAATTGAATCACGTCATCATCGTGATGCAGGAGAACCACTCGTTCGACAATTATTTCGGCGCGCTCCCTTATGTGCCGGGGGGTCCGTATCACGGACCTCGTCACCGGGAGGAGGAGGAGGAGAAAGAGGGCGACGGGAAGGGGTGTAGCAAGCACGACCACTCCTGCGTCGACGGCCTCACCTGCAGGGTCGATTCGCTTGGAAACTTCAGCTGCGAGAACTCGAACCTCGATGACGACGGCAGTATCGTGCACGCCTTCCATGACGCTCGGTACTGTACGGGACCCGATTTGGATCACTCGTGGTCCGGCAGTCATATCGAGGCCAACTTCAACCATCCGGCGGAGACGATTCTCTCCAGCCCCAACGATGGCTTCGTGCTTCGAAACGACAGCACCTCCCAGGGGCAGCCGGACAATAGCCCCGAGAGCCCGACCGGCGACGACACGATGGGTTTCTACACGCAGGCCGATTTGCCATTCTATTACACCCTCGCGCAGACCTTCGCGATTGACGATCGCTACTTCTGTTCCGTCATCGGACAGACCTTCCCCAACCGGTCCTATGCGTTGGCGGCGACTTCCTTCGGTCATTTGACGACCGCGGAACTTTTGCCGCCATTTGGTGGCTACAAGCCCATCACCGGCACCTTTTTTGATCTGCTCGATCAGCATGGCGTTTCATGGACCGACTATTTTAGTGATTTGCCCACCGCGTTCATCTTTCGCCAGTCGCCGAACGCCAAGCCAGCGTCTACATTCCTTGCGGATGCCGCAGCCGGAACACTCCCTCAGGTTTCGTTCGTAGATCCGAATTTCGGGATTTTCAGTACTGAGCTCGAGAACGATGAACATCCTCCTACCGACATCCGCAAGGGTGAGAAATTCGTTTCGGATGTCGTGAACGCAGTGCGCAACGGCCCCAACTGGAAGGACTCGATCATCTTCATTACCTACGACGAGCACGGCGGCTTTTATGACCACGTTGCCCCCGCTCGCGCGCCGCAGGGAGGAGCCGTCAATCCAGACGGGATCAACCCTGGCCAATGCGCTGATCTATCGAATCCGCCGGCGAGCGAGCAGCCGGGGGGGGGCGCAAACTGCGGCGTGAGCCAGATGGAAGCGCTGGCGATCTGCCCGAAGTTCACGAGCACCGGCCCCTATCCTGCCAACTGCCCGAATTTCGATCAGCTCGGCTTCCGCGTCCCGTTTATTGCGGTGTCGCCATTTTCGAAGCCGCATTACGTGTCGCACACGGTCGGGGACCACACTTCAATGCTTGCGCTGATCGAGAAGCGGTTCATGAGGAGCAATAAGGACCGCGAAGAAGAGGACGACCGCGACAACCCGCCGCATCCGTCCCTGACGGCGCGTGACGCAAATGCGGATCCGCTGGAGGACATGTTCGATTTTTCGGGAGCACCATCGATGAACACCCCGGTTCCAACGGCGCCGGGGGACAGCCCGGATGACCCGGGATGTCCGTTCGTGGCACCGGGACAAAATGGCTGACGGCGGATCCGCCCGCGGAGGGCGCGGGGTGCGGCGAACGGATCTTTGACGAGAGGCTCGTCGCTTAGCGAACTAAGAGGGGTTGCGCTTCTACGTCAGAAGGCTTCGGCGAGGCCGGCCTGTCAGCTCACCCAGACGATGTTCGCGTCTGCGGCGCGAGGCGTTTTCACGGCGAGCACCGAAAGCTTGCGCGCAATGCTGCCTGCGAGCTCGCGGAATGCATGGGCGGCTTCCGACTCGGGCGCGTGTACGAGAATCGGCTTCCCGGCGTCTCCCCCCTCGACGACGCGAGGATCGATCGGCACCTCGCCCAAGAAGTCGACGCCGAGCTCGTCGGCCGTCCGCTTTCCGCCCCCACGGCCGAAGATGTAGTAACGGCGGTCTGGCAGATCGGGGGGAGTGAAGTACGACATATTCTCGATGATGCCGAGGACCGGCACGTTCACCTTCTCGAACATCTTGAGCCCTTTTCGCGCGTCGATCAGCGAGAGATCGTTTGCCGTCGTGACGATCACCGCTCCCGAGAGCGGAGCCTGCTGCGTAAGCGTAAGTGCAGCATCTCCCGTGCCAGGCGGAAGGTCGATTACGAGGTAGTCGAGCTCCCCCCACTCGACGTCGGCGAGGAACTGTCGAATCAGGCCGTGCACCATGGGTCCGCGCCAGATGACCGGGGAATTCTCGCTCACGAAAAAACCCATCGACATGAGCTTTAGGCCGTAGCCTTCGAGCGGAAAGATCCGCTTGTCCTCGCTCACCGGGCGCCCATGAACACCCGTGAGAAGCGGGAGCGACGGGCCGTACACGTCCGCATCCATCAGCCCGACCCTGGCCCCGGACTCTCGGAGGGCAAGCGCGAGGTTGACCGCTGTCGTGCTCTTGCCGACGCCTCCCTTGCCCGACGCCACAGCGATCGTGTTCTTCACACCGGGGAGCGAGACGCCCTGAGGTGCGGGCGCCTTGGCTGCGCTGCCTCGTGTGTTTGAAGTCATCTCGACCTCGACCCTCTCGACCCCGGGGAGCGCAGCGACCTTTTCGCGTGCAGCGCGCTCGAACTCCGCCTTTACAGGACAGGCTGGCGTCGTGAGCTCAATTTTGAACGAGATGCGTCCTCCTTCGATCTGCAGGTCCTTGACGAACCCGAGGTCGACGATGCTTTTCCCGAAGTCGGGATCGACGATCGGGCGGAGGGCGTTAAGCACTTCGCTCTCAGACACACGAGATGCCATGCCAAGGCTCCTTCGGCGCGCTGGGGGTCGAGTTCGCGAGGCTAGCGCAGGGCACGGCTCCGCGTGGCGCCCATGCGGCACCGCCGCGCCAAAGCCTGCCTTAATGGCTGGCGAGCACGAAAAGCGCGCGGAGCCAGGGATGGAAGGCGTCGTCGAGGAGCCCTCGGGCCGCGAGGACGTCGCCGTCCGCGACGAAATCCTGCGCGCGCTCGCGGGCCCGCTGGCAGTCTGCGTCCGCTTGACCACACGCGATCTGCGGAACCCCCCGGTCCACCGTGGACCCCACGGCGTGAAGGAGCTGGTCGTCGAGATCGTCGAGTGCTCCCCTGAGCAGCGGCAGACGAAGCGCCATCTCGACGGTCCGGAGGAGCGCTACCCCGGCCCCATCCCGGCCATCGCTGAAGAGCCGGAGGGTGAAGCGCAGCAGCGAGGAGAGATGGTTCCTCACGAATTCTGCGCGCTCCTCCCGAAACCCCGCGCTCCGCTGCTCGAGCTCCAGGTCGATCGATTCGAGCGCCCAGATGAGGCCCGCGAAGCGGTCCTGCGTGGCCGCCGTCGGCAGCACCCCGGAGGAGAGATTCTTCGTGTGTCGCCGATCGCGGCCGAAGCCCTGCCAGGGAATGGCGCTTGCCTTCGCGGGGGCCGGTGTGTCCCACACATACAAATTTCCCTCGCGGGAGGAAGCCACGACGGCGATCTTGCCACTGCCGTCTACATCTCCGGGTGTCGGGGATCCGATCATCCAGCCGTGTGTGAACTTGGGCCAGCCCGCGGGCTCACTGCCATCGCCGCGGAAGGCGTGCACGAGGTACGCCCCGCTGCCCTGGATCACCTCGGGAATGCCGTCCCCATCCACGTCGGCGATCGCCGGGCTCGCTAGGAACTGCATGTCGTCCATCTTGCGCGGGTAGGCGGGCAAGAGTTCGCCCGTGCGCGGATTCCACGCCGTTACGCTGTGGTCGCTGTAGCTTTGATTGCCGGGCACCGAGATGTCGAGCAGCTTGCGCAGACCGCCCGTCGGCGCAACGTATTCCGGGAGGCCGTCGCCGTTGATATCGCCGAAGGCACCCGCTCCGAGAGCCCCGAAGAACGGGGCGTCGCCCGATCCGGCGGAGAGCGGAACCTGTGGGAACCCACCGTTCGGGAAATCCACGGCGAGGACCCGCGGTGCGTTGTGGCGCTGGGGATCGCCGCCCAGCAAAGGGTTTCCATCCTTGTCGAGGAGCATGACCGGGCCGATCGCGCCAAAGATCGCGATGGCGAGGTTTCCCGTTCCGTCGAGATCGGCGATGGCCGGTGAGCCGGGGGTTCCGGTGGCCACGGTCGGCAAGATGCCTGGCGCGAGCAGCGGGATTGCGACCGGCCAGCCCGGCCGGAAGGGACCGCCCGGGTGCTGGTTGCCATCGTGCTGGACCACGTAGACCCGCCCGGCCGTGTCGAGCGATAAGCCGCCCGCCACGATGCCGCTTTCCAGCACCGTGAGCAGATTTGAAGCCGCGGAGAAGCCGGTGGTGTAGCCTGCGAACTCTTCGTTCGTCGCGATCACGAGCTCCGGGAAGCCGTCGCCGTCGAGGTCCGCCACGGCGGGGGAGCTGATGATCTTCACCTGACGATTGCGCACGGAACTGTTCTTGGGTGTCACTTTGCCGGTCGCCGGATCGACGTCGACCTGCGAGGGATCCGCGAGCCGCACCGGGAAGCCGGGGACCGCAGAGCCATCCGGTCCCCAGGCGTAGAGATGGCCGTCAAGGCCGGCCACGACGATGTCGAGCTTTTTCCCGCCGCCCGGACCCGCGAGGTTCACCAGCGTCGGTGCGCTCGCGAAGCCCGGGTCGGAGTCGTTGAACTGGTCGCGGTTCGCGGGATTCGAGAACGCCGGGTTGGAGTTCACGGGGAATCCGGGTCTCCGCCTCCCGTGGTCGTCGAATACATAGACCTTGCCTTCGGTCGACGCCGCCACGATCTCCACGCGACCGTCGCCGTCGAGGTCGTCGGCGGCCACCGCGCTGACGATCGCCTCTCGCGGCGCAGTTTGCTTGCCCGTGGCGTACGCGGAGCTGCCGGAAGTAGGGACAGGATTGAAGTCGGTATACGCGGGGAAGCCTGGGAGCTCGCTGCCGTCGCTGCCATGGAACACGTGCACGACCCCCGCGGCCGTGCCCACCACGATGTCGAGCACACCGTCGTGGTCGATATCCGCCAGCACCGGAGACGCCTCCCCGGAGGCTCCGAGATGCTTCGGCGCGAAGCGCAGCGAGGCATCGCTGTGGATCGCGACCTCGCGGCGGTCCTCGCCGACGTTGCCGGTGGCGTCGGTGACACGCAGGCGCAGCTGCACGGTGTGCGCGTCGGGGTCTTGGATCTGCGCTGCGGGATCAAAACCGCATGCGGCTGCGGTGGCGGCCGGGTCCCAGGTTCCGAGGGTGGCTCTCTTTTGCCGGCCGATCCCCGAGCCGCTGCCAATCTGCAGGAAGCTCGTCGGCTGAACGCCGCATCCCACCTCGAGCGTCCAGCTGAAGCCGCGGCCTGTGCGCACCCGTTCTCGCTCGGCCGCGACCGAGCCCACGATCGGGACTTTCGGCGTGCGCTTGGGATCGATCGTGTCGAACCACTCCACACTTCCGGAAAGGTCGGCTTCGGGTGGAATCGTTTCGGGCGAGATCGCGAGCAGCTGCGTCGCATCTGGCCGTCCAAAACCCGTGAACTCATCCCAGCCCGCCTGGGTGGGGTAGTCCTGCGATGAGAACACAAAGCGCGGCGGTGCGCTCAACACGCTGTTGATGAGCTGTCCGAGCCCAGTGACGGGAAGCTCGAGGTTCGCCGACTGGTTGATGTCGTCGGCCGAACGGCGGAAAATCTGACGCACCTCCTCCGCGGAAAAAGGTGCCGAAAGGCCGGGATAAGGCTGCAGCAGGCCGCGGTCGATGAGGTTCTTCCCATAGGAGATGAGCAAGGCCGTGAGTCCCGCGGCCTTTCCGGTCGCCTCGGATGAGCACGAAGCGGACGAGATCGTGACCCACGCGCGCCCGCCATAGTTCGTGCAGCCGTTCAAGATCGTGTAATCGTCCGTCTGTGCGACGAAGGTCCCGTCGCCGTTGCGAATGGAGTTGACCCAGATCGTATGCTCGAAGTTCGCGGGGTAGTTGTGGTGGCGGCTCTCCTCGTCCGCCGCACTCGCGATGATCGGGATTCCGCGCTCATGGGCGTAGTTGATGGCCTGTTGGCTGGTCGGGCTCACCGACACTGCCCCGAGGGCCTCGGAGATCAGGTCGACGCCGAGGTCCGTCGCATACACCACAGCGCGGGCAAAGTCGGTGTCCACCGCCACGAAGCTGTCGGCGACCTTGATGGGAACGAACATCGAGCTTGGCGATACTCCCGGGAAGTCGGTTCCGAAGTTCGCTTCGCTGACTTGGTCGTGTGCCTCGCCCGTTCCGTGGCCGTAATCGACATCATCCACCGGGTCGTTGTTGTTCTCGTCAAAGTTCCATCCCGCGATGTCGTCGACGTATCCGTTTCCGTCGTCGTCGACGCCGTTGCTGTAGAAGTGGATCAGATCCTCCGCGTCGAGGACACCGTTGTGGTTGTAGTCGGGAACGCCCGCCCCAGCGAAATCGTCCACGTTCACCACACCGTCCCCGTTGCAATCGTAGGGCTTGAACGCGGGCATCTTTTCCGGGCAGGGATTCGGGAGCTCACCCAGATTTAGGCGAACCTTCAGCCGAAGGGCTGGGTCGCTCCAAAGAATGCCGCTGTCGAGGATGGCCACGGCGACATCGGGCCGGCCGGTGCTCAGGGTCCAGGCGCCGACGATGTTCATCCCCGTCCCAGGGTTGTACTTCCAGGCGTCTCCTGAGGCCGGGTTGAAATTGCTCGGCAGCTGACCGGGCGCGAGAAAGAGATAGGAGGCGTAGTCGTAGGGATTGGTGCAGGCGGGAGCGACGCATCTCGGATACGGAACGTCGGCCGGGCTCGAGGTGGAAAGCAGTGCGGCCGCGAAGGTGCTAGCAAAAATGAAAAGGTGCGGCAGGGGCAGGCGCATAGTGACCCCAGGTGCGGCGCAATCGGCGCAGTCTATCACGCGGCGGAGTGCGATTTGGCAAGTGAAATCGCGTCGGAGAAGCGAGGGGGATGGGCAGGGACGGCGCCGGGGATGAAGTGGGCTTCACATTCGCCGGGTTGTAGCGCCCGGTTGCCTCCGGTATTTAAACCCTACCCCTGCTCTTCGCTTTCCGCCGACGCGCCGACGCCACCCTGACCAGGAGTTCCGCAAAGCGTGGACTGGAGCGATTCGATCGCGTGGATCGTCCTTGGCCTCATGGGCAACGCTGCCTTTTTCTCGCGTTTCCTCGTGCAGTGGCTCGCGTCGGAGCGCGCGCGAGAGAGCATCATCCCGCGGTCCTTCTGGTATCTCAGCATCGTCGGAAGCCTTCTGCTGCTGGCGTACGCCCTCCACAAGCGGGATCCGATCTTCGTTCTCGCCTACCTCCCCAACGCATTCGTGTACATCCGCAATCTCGTTCTCATCCGGAGGAAAGAGAAAGTAGCGGGCGATGCGGAAGCCTCCGTGCTGCACCGAGACGTTCCGGTCGATTCCGGCTAGACCCCCCGTTCCTGGTCGTCCGATGCCCAGGTCTCGAAAACCGCATCGATCCGCGCGGCACGCCGGCGCAGGATCTCACGCTGCTCGGGGTGCGTGAGGATGTAGAGATCTTGGCGCTCGATTCCCCGCGCCACCTTCGCGGCGACGCTCTCGGCGCTCACCGTACCGCCCCGCATGGCACCCGCGGGCGGTGCGGAGGGCGCAGCCTCTCTCTCGGGACGTTCGGCGCCCGGACGTAGGCGCTGTGAGTTCTCTCCGATCTTGGTGGCGACAATCATCGGGCACAGGACGCTCGCACCGATCGAGTATGGCTTGAGCTCGCGGTGCAGCGCCTCGGTGAGGCCGACCACTGCAAACTTCGCAGCGCAGTAGATGCCGAGCCACTGCATGCCGACAAGTCCTGCCATCGAGGCTGTATTCACCACGTGGCCCCCTTCGTGCTGGTCGATCAGGCGGGGCACGAAGGCCTCGACGCCATGGACGACGCCCCAGAAGTCGACGTTCATGGTGAACTCCCAATCCTCGTGGGGCGCTTTGGCGATCTCGCCCAAAATGGCGATGCCGGCGTTGTTGCAAACGATGTGCGCGGCACCAAAACGCCGCCAGGTGGCGTCTGCAAGAGCGCTGACGCTCGCCCGCTGCGTGACGTCGGTAGGGACACTGAGGGTGGGTGTTCCTGCGCTCGCGAGCTCGCGCTCCATCGCTCCAAGACCCTGCTCATCGATGTCGGCGAGCACGATCTTGGCCCCGCGGGCCGCAAAGGTACGGGCCATCGCCGCGCCGATCCCGCTCGCTCCTCCCGTGATGACCGCCACACGATTGCGAAATGCGTCCATTTCGTCTCCTTGGACCTAACGAAGAGTGCAGCCGAGCCCGTCGTGGTACTCGGCCCGCGCACCGCGCACGAGCAGCGCTCTCGTGTCGACCACGCGCCCGGCGAAATCCACGTGCGCTTCGAAAAGACCCGTATACGCGCCGAGATCTTCGCGGAGGCACGACGCGGTGTCACGGCCAGAGACGAAAACGCAAGAACAGAGCGCCTTGGCGGTATAGCCCGAGACGATCTCGCCGCCCCGCCACGCCAGCCACGCGAAGACGCAAAACGCGAACGTCGCGAAAAGCGCGACCCCGGCGACGATGCGTCGAGCCGTGCGATGCATGGGCTTTGTGGGGTCCTTCGTGCGCGTTTTGTGCCGAGGGTATCATGCACGCTGCGATGGCTCTCTTGGCGAATGGCTCGCGACACAGGTTTTGGCTGTGCGCGTTTTTTTACCCGCTGGCGGCTGTCGCTGCGGGACCGGCCCTCGTCCCGCTCCCACGGCAGCCGGCCGGCATCGCGTTCCCGACGACCGACTGGGTGGTGACGGCGCCCGCAAGCGACGGCGACGCGGCGCGCCTGTCCCGCGCGCTCGACGAGGCCTTCTCCGAACCCGAACTCGCGCGGCTTCGCCGCACGCGGGCCGTCGTTGTCGTCCATGGTGGGCGCATTGTCGCGGAGCGCTATGCGCCGGGCTTCGGGCCGCAAACGCCTCTGCTCGGCTGGTCGATGACAAAGAGTGTGACCAACGCACTCTGCGGGATCCTCCTGCGCGAGGGCAAGCTCGAGCTCTCGATGCCCGCGCCGGTGCCCGAGTGGAAGGGCGTCGGAGACGCCCGCCGGGAGATCACCGTCGACCTGCTGCTGCGCCAATCGAGTGGCCTGCGTTGGAACGAGGTCTACGAGACCTCTCCTTTCGACTCGAGCGTGATCAACATGCTGTACGGCCTCGGCCACCGCGACATGGCCGCATTCGCCGCGTCGCAGCCCCTTGCTCATCCTCCGGGGACTGTTTGGTCCTACTCGAGTGGGACGACGCTCATCCTCTCGCGCATCTTGCGCTCGTTGATCGGGAGCGACTCGGACTATCACGCATTTCCGCGTCGCGAGCTCTTCGAGCGCATCGGGATGAAGAGCGCGGTCATGGAGCCCGACGTCGCAGGAACCTTTGTGGGCTCTTCCTACAGCTACGCGACAGCGCGTGATTGGGCGCGCTTCGGGCTGCTCTACCTCCGCGACGGCACATGGGAGGGCGAACGGATCCTGCCCGCCGGATGGGTGGACTACACGCGGACACCGGCACCCGCGGCACCGCATGGAGAGTACGGAGCGCACTTTTGGTTGAATGCGGGTGCTGCGGAGCGTGGCGCGCCCTCCCCAGACCCGCGCGCCCCTGCCGATCTGTTCTATGCCAGCGGTCACGACGGACAGGTGGTCGCGATCGTGCCGTCGCGTGATCTTGTGATCGTGCGGGCCGGTCTCACACCGGACGACGGACGCTACGACGTCAACGGCTTCGTGGACGAGCTGGTGGCAGTGTTCTCCCCCGTCGCTCCCTGAAGTGCGGCCTTAGCCCTTCGCGGCGAGGCTCACGAAGTCACCCTCGGTCAAAATTCCCACGAGCTTTCCCTCCTCGATGACCGGAAGGCAACCGAGTTTGCGCTGGGCCATGAGGCGCGCCGCCTCGGTAAGCGGCGTGTTGGGGGTTGTGGTGACGAGTTCGGTCGTCATCACCTCCTTTACGACCAGCATGTCGAGCAGCTTCTGCTGCGCCCGCGTGCCGTAGCCGAGCGCGCGCGCGAGCGATCCGCGAAAGAGATCGCGCAGGCTCACGAGCCCCACGATCTTCGTCTCGTCCTCGTCGTCCACCACGGGGAGATGACGAACTCTGCCAAGACGCATGACGTCATCGACCAGCGACAGCCGGTCATTGCGCCGCACGGACGTAACCTCGTGACTCATGAGGTCGCGAACGTACATCGGCGAACTTGCTTTCAACGCCACCATGGAACCAGTCTACGGGATCAAAAGGGCGGCCGCTGCGTCAGGGCGGTCTCCGTCGGGCCAAGAGTCGGCGTCTCGGCTGCGCCGTTGGGGCGGGAGGACGCAAGGCGCAGCACCGCGGGATAGCCCGTGGTGATGCATGCCCCTTCCAGCGCGCCGCGCTGCTGCAAGAGACGATGCAGCCTCGGCAGGTGGTAGTGCGGAACGGTCATCAGCAGGTGGTGCTCGAGGTGGTAGTTCACACGGTTCGGCGCAATGAAGAGCCGTTCCCACCAGCGGGCGAGGGTGGTGCGGGTATTGCGCAGGTCGTCGGCCGGGTCGGGCACCATGCCGTGCTCGGCGATGGATCGGATCCGCATGACCAGGCTGTAGGTGGTTAGCCACGCTGCGGGCCAAAGCAGGTAGAGCGCGGGATAACCGGCCAGGGTGCAGAGGCCAAACAGCCCGGCGTTGGTGATCGCAACGCCGCGCAGGTTCGCGAGGCCGGCACCGTCGCGTCGCCGCACCTTTCCGCGGGAAAGCCCGAGATCCCGACGCAGTGTGGCCACCGCGCGCTTGACGCCCGTGCGACCGGCAAGATCGCGCAGGACCTTTCGGCGCAGGCTCGCACGGGTCACCGGGAACGGGGCCGCAAGGCCGAGATCGGGGTCCTCGGCGGTTCCGGTCTTGGCGTGGTGCTGGAGGTGGTACGCGCGGTACGGGTGAAGGTCGCCCCATACGGGATAGGCACACAGCCAGTTGCCGACCCAATCATTCAAGCCGCGGTTTCGAAAGAGCGTGCGGTGGGCGGCCTCGTGCATGAGGACGGCGAGACCAAGTTGGCGCCCGCCGATCACAAAGAGGGCGAGCACCACGGTGAGCGGGTTGGGCCAGCGGGCGACCAGCGCGAAGGATGCGGAGATCAGGCTCCAATCGGCGAGGAGCGAGAGCCACGAGTGCCAGTCTTGCAGTTCGAGCAGCTCCTCCACCTCTTCACGTCGGAGCGAGCGAAGCCACGACTTCTCCGCACTGTCGCTCAGCGCGGCGGTTGATGAGCTCATGACCACCCTCCTGCCACCGAGAGCGTCGCGGCGGCATCTGTCATCCGTAGGTCCTGGGCGCCACGCGAGTGGCGCACGCCGTAGTGATCGAGAAACTCCGCCCACGCTGCACGGCCGATTCGGTCGTAGCGGCGCATTTGCTCGAGGAGCGCGCTCCGGCCGGCCGACGGGCAAATCTCCTCGGGGAGGAGGGGGTCAAGGGCGAGCTGGCGGATCACCCGGCCGCCCCACAGGAAGGATTCGACCATGGCCTCGCGCGCGCCGAGCGAAGAGAGGCGCTCGACACTCCGCCCGAGCGCTTGGCAAGCGTCCCGATAGCCCGTTTGGAGCGCGCGGCTGTCCCAGAGCTCTTGCGCCCTTGCCTCCATTCCAGGATCGAGCTCCCGGATCTGAGCCACGAGAACCCCTGAACCAAGACCGAGGCCCGCTAGGCTTGCGCGAGTTCCGGCAACTCCGCCGACAAGGTTGTCGGGGCGCACGCTCAAACCCGGTGCGAGCGCGCGGAAACCGAGGAAACGAAGGGCTCGCCCGCTGCGACGGCCACTCCCGCGCTCACTGCTCTGACTCGGTACCCCGTAGGCTGCAATCCAGCCGCCATCCCAGAGACGCGTCTTCTCTTCCAAGCGGCGCCACGAGGTCACCTGCCGCCCGATCGCTCCTGCCGCGGACCCAAGGCGGTAGAGACCGCGCTCGTCGCGCTCCACAAGGCCTCGGGCGAGCAGTCGCGCGAGCGCGACCCGTACGCTGTTGCTCCCGATCCCAAAGAGCCCACCCGCCTCCACGAGGGCGCGCACCGGCATCGAGCCGCGGCGCAGGGTCGAGAGGAGGTCGAGCACGAGGCTCCCGGCGCGCGGTGCCAAAGGGCTCGATATGGTCTTGCCTTGGGCCATCCCGGACATATTACGTATATCGTAAGAAAGTCGCAATCACTGTAATAAATGCGCCGGTGACCCCCGGAGGACCTCCATGGACGAGCTTCTTTTCACGCGAGACGGGCCTGTTGCCACGCTCACGCTCAATCGTCCGGACCGGACGATTGACCCCCTAGCGAAAGCATCGTAACTACCTTCCACAGCAGGGTTTTTCGTCAAGACTGAAAACGGCTCTGCGGGCTCAGCGGCAACCCAGCGGCAAATCAGTGGTCGGTGGTGGGTCCCTTGCGCTTTCCCCGAGGCCGCATGACGGACACAAGCGCCTGAGAGGACCATCGCGCATAGCGCTCGGTCATTTTGGTGCTGGTGTGCCCGAGCAAGCGCCGGATCTTCTCAAGCTCGGCGCCCTTTCGCAGGAGGTCTGTCGCCGTCGAGTGACGGCTCGCTTGCCGCAGCGAGACGACGGGCACGCTCGCGTACACGCACGCACGCCGCCAGCGCCTCCAGAGAGCCGAATGCGAGAACATTCCTCCCAGTGGACTCGGGAAGAGGAGATCGCCACGCAGGCGGGCTTCGCGCGCCACGTAGGCCTCAATCCAGGCGATGAGTCGCTCTGTCCCTGGAATGCGACGTGACCGCCCGGTCTTTGTGCCACCGACAGGCGCCACCTTCGTCGCGCCCTTCGCGCCCTCCTCGATTCGTACCCAGGCGGGCGGGTCATCGGGGCCAGGTGTCTCTACGATCTCGACCGCGGATGCGCGCAGGGCACGTGCCTCGCCGGGGCGAATCGCCAAGTCGACCATCGCGATGTAGATGCCGCGCTCCGCCTCGGGAATGGTCTCGAGCGCGGCGTCTTGCTGCTCAAGCGCCAGTAGCACCGGCTCACGCTCGGGCACCGTCACCGTCGGGAATCTCGGTACCTTCGCAATCTCTCCGCGGTCCTCGACCCAGCGCAGGAATGTGCGGAAGCGCTTGAGCACAGACTGGCGCGTACCTGGGGCGAGCCCCTTTGCGGCGAGCTCGATCGCCCAGGCGTCCAGCTCCCCCTTCGTGACTGAGTGCACCGGCACACCGCTCCATCGCGGCTGCCAGTGGTTTGCGACGTCGCATCGGATCGTCGCGAGGAAGGCAGGCGAGAGATCGCCGACCCCGGATCTTTGATGGAGATGCTCGAGCCACTTGGCGGCGCGTGGCAGAACGTGGACCGCAGCGTTGCGCTTGAAGGCGGCTAGCGCGACTTCAATCGGAACGCCGTCGGCGAGCCTTGCACGGATCGCCTCGAGCACGCGCTGTGCCATCCCTTCGTCGGAGAGCGGGATCGGCCCCAGCTCCGTCGGGATGCTGAAAACGCGCCCGAAAGGCCGGAAGTCGACCTCGAAGCGGGTTTCGCCGTTCGGCAGAACCTTGCGCTGTAGCCGGCCCTGTTTCCCCACAGCGAGAAACGCAGTACCACGGCCGAAGGGCGCGAGTGAAGCGCAATCGTGGGCGGGGCCCACGCTCAAGCGCTGCCCCCTGTCTCGCGGCGGCGGGGCCGCTGAGCGGTCACTGAATCAGCCTCGCGCTCGCGGCCAGGCGGCGGAGCTCGTCGAGTCGCTCGGCTGCGCACGGAATCACCTTCGCGGCCCCAAATCGGCACGGGGCGGGAAACCGGCACGCGGTTTACCCCCCCGTAGGGGTACCGAAATGCACGAAATGTAAGTGCTTGATTTGTAAGGCGTTTGATTCGGCACAGACTCGCCGTGCCGATTTGTTTCCTGTGCCGAATCAAGTCCGCGAAACGAAAGGGCTTTAAATCGGAACGTGACTCGCCGTGCCGATTTGTGCCGAATCATCAAATCTTTCCCTTGAAGCGGGTTTGGTCGCGTCGCGGTGCCGTGTCGGAGGGTCTGAAGAGAGTCTTCTTCCGGCCGCTCCGTTTCTCTTCGCTGGGCGCTTGCAGCGCTCCGCTCACGACGAGCCCGTCGGCCCTGAGCCGGGTCCGCGCCTTGCGTGCATCGTGGATCGAGAGCGGCGGGTCGAGCTCCTGACACGCCTTCTCCCAGTCCTCGCGCGAGAGCGGCCCTTCAGCCTCGAGCACACGGAGCGCGCGTTCGGCATTGAGGTCGGCGGGGCGCAAGGCTTCGCGTGGGATCAGGGCGCCCCCCGCCATACGTTCAAAGATGAACGGCTCGCCCAGGGCCGGGGAGTAGTTCGCCTTGGTGAGCACAAGCGAGACGTAGCCGTACCTGGAGAACGGGTTCAGTCCGTACTTCACGATCTCGTCGCCTTCGACAGCGTCCAAGGCGAGCACAAAGCGGGCCAGGTCCTCGAGCATCTGACTTCCCGTCGCTGATCCTGCGGTCGCCTTCCCGTCCTTGACGGCTTGTTTGTTGACGTGGTGGGCAACGAGCGTGGTGCAGTCCGCCTCGTGCACGATGACGTCGAGCCACTCATGCACGAGGCCCGCGCCTTCCTGGCTGTTGAGGCTCACCAGGTCCTCGGGAAGCAGCTTTCCCAGTGGATCGAGAATCACCAGGCCGGGGGCGTGGAGCCCTTTCACTGTTTCGACGATTTGGCGCACAAGCGCGTCACCGAGGCGCGCGCCCCTCACTCCGAAGAGATCCACGAATCGAAGATTCTCGCGGAGGCGGCGCACCTGCTCCAAGTCGAGCCCGCTCGGAAAAGCTGCTCGGCTCCATGCGCCGAATCGCCGCTGCAGCTCTTCGCGGTCGTCTTCGCGTGAGACGATGACGACGCCACGAGGGCGCTTCACGGCGAACGATCCGAAGTGCACACCCAAGGCGAGCGAGCACGCGAGGGAGACCTCGAAATGCCCTTTTCCGGTTCCGCCCCGCGCCACGACGAACGCAGGGACCTCCTCTGGGATGAATTCCTCCACGAGGTACTTGCGCTCGGCCACGGGGCGGAGCGCGCCGCTCTCATCGAACCATGTATCAATGCGCGTCTCATCGTCTGAGAAGCGCAGGGCCAAAGCGTGGGCCCGGGCCTCCGCGTGGTCCTCGCCGTCCTGCGACTCCGCCTCTTTGGCGCTTTCCTCAACCGACGGAAGCGTGGATGGATCGAGTTCGATCGCATCGTCTGGCCGATAGCCGACCGCGATGTGGTCGAAGGCGTCGGCCTTGTGGGTCTCGACGCGCGACTGGACGACGCGAACGCTCCGGGCGACGCTGACAAGCGTCCGATACGCCCGTGCGGCGCGTGTGAGCCCTTCCGCATCGCGATCCGCCCAGATGAGCACGTCCTTATCGCGCAGCGCGTCGGCGAAGCCGGGTTCCCACTTCGGCGTCGGGAGACACGTTGCGCACGCTCCCCATGCCTTGCGGATTCGCTCCGCGCCCTTCTCCCCTTCGCAGAGGTGAACTTGCTCGGACTCGAGCACTTCTGGCAGGTTGTAGAGCACGTGCGGATTGCCTTCGCCTTTTCCGCACTTCACCCATCCGCCGCGGCCGTTCGGTTTCTCCCAGAAGAATGTTTTCTTGTCGCCCTTGTACCCGGGCTCGAGGCGCACTTTTCGGCGAAGTGGCTCTCCGTCTCGGTCGACGTAGAGATACTCCGCGACGCGATGCGGTTTGTGGCTTCCCGCGCTGTCATTCCCCTTGCGCCTCGGCTCGTCGAAGAGATCGCTTTTCGCGAGCCGGAGTCGCTCGAGCACAGCCTCGAGAGAGCAATCGGCGAAGCACCGCAGAAGCGCACCCTCGTTTCCATTTGTGACGGACAATGAAGGCGTCGAGTCTTCGTGCGCCGGGCACGTCCACATTCCGTGCCCATTTGTGCGCGAGCCTACAGCGCGCAGCGCAGCCTCGACGCGCTCGAATGCTGCGCCGGCACTCACGCTGCGTCCCCGCCGAAGTCAAGCTCTCGCTGTGCCAGCTCATAGAGCAGCTCGTCGACTACTTTTGAGAGCTCCGAGCGCCGCCGGCGCGAGAACACGCCGCAGCGGTCGACGAGCGTCATGCGATCTCCGCGATGGCGCGCTCTCGCGCCAAGTTCAGCTCGGCCATCGCGTCGTCGGTGCCGCCGAGGTCGGGATGGCGAATGCGGGCAAGCCGTTTGAATGCGGCTTCGACCTGGTCGCGGTTCACGAGCTCGCCGAGCTCGAGCACCTCGCGCCAGGACCGATCGACCGCGATCGTCTCGGGAAGCGCCGTGTAGCCGCGGAAGGCTTGCTCGAGCGAGCCCACACCCCACCGCTCGATGCCGCGCATGGCTTCGATGTGCCTGGCAATCGCGCGTAGGTTGTGATCGACGCGGGCCCAGCGGTCGCAGGCGAGAACACGCTCGACCGCGCGCCAAGGGAAGAACACCGCGATGCCGGGATCGAGGACTGCGGCCTGGTCCGAGTAAGGGCGCCCGTCCAGTCGGAGCCGCAGATTCGAGGAGATCACGACGCGACGATCGGGGACGCCCATCTTGCGCAGCTCGTCCAGGAGCTCGCTCGTCGCCTTCGCGACAGTGCAGTCCCGGTCGAAACGTGAATGCTCGCGGCGCGCCGCCTCAGTGCGCTTCCAGCTCGGAGGCCAGTGGAGCGGGTAAGCCTTTGCGGCGCGATCCTCGTCGAATCGCCTCACCACGAGTTGTCGCCGCTCCGCTCATCCCGAGGGCGCACCTCGATCGGGCTCGCGCGGCCGGCCTCATGTGCCGAGAGTTCGAGCTCGAGCAGCTTGGAAACGCGTTCAAGGCGCGCTTGTGTGGTGCGAAGCGCTGATTCGCCGGCGCGGAGTCGCGCTCGGAGCTGCGACCGGCGCTCGAGGAGCCGAAGCCGCACCTTCAGGATCCTGTGGATGTGGCGCGGGATGGGCGTTGCATTCGTCTGGTCGTGGTGGTACTCGGGCATTGCTTCGTCCCTGCCAGGAGGTTCCCATGCGCCAGCCGGGGACCTCTTGGCGTCTCTGGGCTAGGGCACCGTGGCGCGACTCTCGCGCTGGCGCGTTGGCGTGGCGTTGTATCGGTGGCCGTCAATCCAGGCGTCTACGTCTTCGAGGCGCACGTGAAGCCAAGCGCCGAGCTGGAAAGCGCGAAGTCGACCGGTTCGGATCTCGCGCCATAGACGCCGCGGGCAGATCCCGCGAAGCTGCGCGGCTTCTCTGATTCGGAAGAGGCGCTCGGCTGTGGTCGGTTCCACAAGCGCGAGTTTGTGCGCGCTCGGACAGAATTCCGATAGATCGTTACGAAAACTAGGGGGGCGAAATCTTGGGGGGTGGTTTTCGGACGGGTCGTGGGGACGGCCCAGGAATCCGGGGCCCGCCGCCCTTTTCGGCCTCTGCGTCGGAGGCAAGCCTTCGGACACTCTCCATCGCGAGCCGCGAGCCGCCTTGCACCTTCTGTATCGCCATGCTGAGCATGGTCAAGGTGATTTGACCCGCTGTGATCGGGCTTCCCTCGCACTCGGCGAGCGCTTCTCGAAGTAGAGCAGCTCGCGGGGCGGGCATTGCCCCGAGTAGTGCATCCCTCTGTGAGGCGTCCTCGGTTGAAAGGTAGTCGTGCACGCTGGGAAAGAGTTCCCGGTACGTAGCGGCGATCTTCTTTCTTTGTCTGCGCATCTCCGTCTCACCCTTCGGCCTACCGCCAGAAGGAAAATCACCGAGCCAATTGATGCTCAAGCTAAGCCGGCCTGAGTCGTCGACAAACGCGCGAATGTGTTTCTTTCCGCGGAACTTCTTCGGTATCTCTTCGGGGCGCGCAGCCCGAATTGGTCCTCTGGTAGGCAGGACGATCTGTTTGACCGCGCGCACCGCCTCCGCTTGGATCCGCTCCAAAAGCGAACGATGGCCCCCCCTGTCGCACTCAGCGCGCAGCGCCACGAGCTCCGTGAGTGCCTTCCAGAGCGAGCGTTCAGTCGGCGAAAGCCGATCGCGCTTCGTCCACCTCCCGAAGAACTCTTGGAAAAGGGCAGGGAGATCCACTCCGCGGTCTCGAAACCTCTCGCGCTCTCGGGGTGACAGGCCGTTTGTCCACGGCGGAGGGGATGCCAAGTCCACCTTGACCGCGCACACGGTGCCCAGACGCTTGGGCTGGCGTTGCGTCTTCCGCCTCTTGCTCACCGGAGTCGAGTCAAGGGGCACCCAAACACCGTCGAGAAGGCCCATAGGAGGGTTGCGCTTCGTCAGCGCCACATCCTCCCACTTGGCGTCGCCATCGCGGGGAGGCCTTGTATTTCGACGGGACATGGGCCGCGTGCTTCCTGCGGCGCTTCGAGGGGAAAGGTGGGGGCTGGCCGCCGAAGCGAGCGGCCACGGCTGCAGGCCGTTGCCCCCGGGCGAAAGGTTAGCCTGTCACCGCTTTCGGCGCGTCACTCGGCGCGCGAGCCGCGGCCCGCTGGCGATCAAGAAACCGATCGCATTGGATCCGGTACTCTCTCCCTCGCGGAGCGAGTGCGTTGGTGGAGCGTCGGCTCGCTTCGTCTAGGGAGCACACAAAATGGCGGTTCCCACGCCCACGCCTCAGCAGCCTCAGACGGGGACAGACGCCCAGGCGGCAGACGTGCGCAAGCCCCTGCTGCAGCAGCTTAGGCTTGATCCGAATAGCGTCGCTGGAGCCGACCCGGACGCCGTGAGGGCATGGATCGAGGCGCACGGCGCGCTCGATCACCGGGAGCTCGCCGAACGAATCACTACGACGTCGAACGAGCTCCTAAGGACAGCTCACACCCTCGCAGCCAATGGCGACACGGCCGGCGCAGAGAAGCTCAAAGCCACCGCCGGCTTCTACCTCGCCTCGCACACGCCTAGCGATGCGGACCTCGCCGACAGGTTCCGAAAGGCGATCAAGGTGGAGAAGGTCTACCTCGGGAAGGACGGGAAACCGCTCAAGCTGACGCGGGCGCAAAGGGCTTACATCGAGGGCACCGTCCCGACGGACTATCAGTACAAACCGGGCAAGGACTATGGCCCGGGAACGCCACCGCCGCTGCAGATTAAGCCCCGGATCGGCCCGAGTGGGGAGGTCGTGCGGGAACGCTACACCCGGACCGATGCCGACTGATCGGCGGATCAGTTTGGCTGAAATTTCAGGGGGACCCACGATGCTCCTGGGCGAGCTCGTCTTGCAGTATCCAACCGTCGTCCTCGAAGAGTGCCCGTGCTGCCACGGCACAGGTCGGCGCGGCGGAGTGGACGCCGGCCACGCTCTTAAGAAGATCCGCACTGAA
>Ga0116216_10000558_pt1 | contig 29322 bp, 25 predicted proteins | sample Sb_taG_11_FD_89696 | JGI IMG/M metagenome (GOLD analysis project Ga0116216, IMG submission 89696) | Peat soil microbial communities from Weissenstadt, Germany - Sb_50d_3_AS metaG | ecosystem: Environmental > Terrestrial > Soil > Wetlands > Peat | place: Germany: Weissenstadt | collected 2010-09-21
CCCGACGTGACCGGCGCCGTCACCTGATGGACGTGCACCGGTCCTGCCCGGCACCGGGCCGCCCTCGACCCGAGGGAGTCGCTCGCCGTGCAGCCGTCTCTGACCAGGGGACGGTTGCCGCCTTCACCGGCCGACGGCGAGGATCAGGCAACCGTGCAAACGTCGTCTGAAGGGGCACTAGTCGACGGGAAAGACGACCAGCACGCCCCGCTCGATGTCGGCCACGACCACGTCGGTGCCGACGGGGATCGTGGCCTCGGGGTCGAGGGGGATGGCCAGCCACTCCTCGCCCCGGGCTCGGATCGACCCGGGGTGGTGGCTACCTTTGATCTCCCTCGTCACGAGGGCCGTCTCGCCGATCATCCCCGGCACGCCGCTCTGCACTCCCGGGCCACCTCCCTCCGCGAGCCCGTCGCCACCTCGTTGCCCCGCCCGGGGCGGGCGGAGCGCCGCCACGCCCGACTATAGGAGTCGCCGGACACCGAGGAGACCCTCGTCCACTGCTACTACCTTGAGTCGATGCTCACCGCCCGGCTCGGGATCGTGAGCGTGGCCTTCGGACTCCGGTGCCCGCAGCGGCTGGCCGCCGAGCAGGCGGCCGCCCTCGGCTTCGAGCACCTCGACATCGGCCTCGACCGGGCCGAAGGGGCCGTCGAAGGCCCGTTGGCCCTGCCGGTTGGTGACCGGATCGGGAGCGAGCCCCGCACCGGCTGCACGGTCCGGGCCCCTCGGCAGTGCACGTGGGAGGAGGGCGTGGCCTTCCTGCGCCAGGTGCCGGGCATCCGGGTCGAGCCCAGCCCTCCGTCGCTCCTCAACAGCGTGGCCGCCGTGCGGGCCATGTGCGAGGAGGTGCCCGGGCTCCGCATCACGCTCGACACCGGTTGGACCGTCTACTCGGGCGAGGACCCGGCCGACCTGGCCGACCTGGCCGGCCACGTCCAGCTCCGCCAGGCGAGGGAGGGCGTGGCCCAGGTCCATCCCGACGAGCCGGGCGACGTGAACTTCGAGGCGTTCTTCGAACGCCTCGCCCGGGTGCGCTACCGCGGGCTCCTCTCGGTCGAGTACTTCGACCTCCCCGACCTCAAGCTGCCGCTCGAGGACCCGGTCGGGCACTGCGTCGCCCTCGCCGCCCGGGTCCGCCCTCTCCTCGGTCGCTGACCAGCTCATCCCAGGCTCGTGGGCCCCGGGCTCATGGACTCCCGCTCATGGACCCCGGCTTCTCGACATGGACCTCCGGCCCTGTTGCGCCGCCGATCGGGGCGCGACGATGCCGGTGGCGCCGCGGGCGCCCGAGTTCGCACCGGAGGTGGTGATGCCTGAGGCAGTCGGGGAAGCGGTCTCCGTTGAGGGTCATCTGATGTGCACGCTGTGCGGATCCCAGTGGGAGGACCATCTGCCGTTCGTCGACGACGACAAGTCCCGGATCGAGGGGTGCCTGCAGGCACTCGGCCGCCGGCTCGGCGAGCTCGACGTCCGCACCGCCGGGGTCGACCCGATCGGCTGAGAAGACGCTGAGCCGATCCCGGCGTCCACACCACCGCGTCGGTATGCTGCGCCGCCCCGCCATCCACCGGCTCCCGACTCGACCGGGAGCCACGATCACGTGACCTCGAGGGGAGGTTCGACGTGCGGCACGCCCCGTGTCGCGCCCGGCGCCTGCGTGCTCCGAGCGCCCGTCTCCGCAGTGTCGGCTACGTCGTCGCCCTGGGCACCGTGCTCGCCGCGGCCATCGCCGTCGGGACGACGTCGGCGGCTGCCGCGCCGGCGCCGGCGGCCCACACCGGCACCGTCGTGGCCTGGGGCTCGCCCGACCACGGCGGCTCGACGTGCACCACCCTCAACTGCGGTGACACGCCACTCGCCGTGCCCGGGCTGCCCGTCGCCTCCATCGTCTACGGCGGCAGCGACGTCTCGTTCGCCCTCGCCAAAGGCCGCGTCTGGGCGTGGGGCAACAACACCCAGGGCCAGCTGGGTCAGGGCAACCTCAACCCCTATGCGGGGCCGGTGCAGGTCCCCGGCATCACGACCGCCGTGGCCGTCGCCTCCGGCGACCAGAACGCCTTCGTCGCGCTGAAGAACGGCACCGTCCTCGCCTGGGGCAGCGACGTCGGGAACTCCCTCGGGTTCTCGAACAGCGGGCCGGTCACCAGCCCGAGGGCCGTCCCCGGCCTGACGGGCGCCAAGGCCGTCGCGGCGGCCGCCAATTCCGGTTACGCCCTCCTCAGCAACGGGACGGTCATGGCCTGGGGGGCCGACGACCTCGGCCAGCTGGGCATCGGCGTGGCCGGCGACCCCAGCCCTCCGGTGAGCGTGCCCGGGCTCACGTCGGTCAAGGCCATCTGGGCCGGGCGGAAGTTCGCCGGCGCCCTCACCGCGACCGGCACCCTCTACACCTGGGGCGGGAACACCTACGGCCAGCTGGGCAACGGGACGACGACGAACAGCCCCTCGCCGGTGGCGGTGCTCTCGGGAGTGACCCGTTTCGAGCTCGGGGGGGACAACGTCGGCAACGGCCACGCCCTTGCCATCTTGAAGAACGGCACGATCATGGCCTGGGGGTGCAACACCTCCGGCCAGCTCGGGAACGGGACCACCACGAACAGCTCGGTCCCCGAGCCCGTCCCCGGCCTCGTGGGCATCGTCCAGGTGGCCGCCCACGGCGGCCACTCCCTCGCCCTCGACGTGACCGGCCGGGTGTGGTCGTGGGGGCAGAACGCCGAGGGCCAGGTGGGCATCGGCGGCGACGACCCACAGCTCACGCCGGTGGCCGTCCTGACCGGCGCCATCTTCGTGAGCGCCGGCGCCTTGACCAGCCTGGCCATCACCTGAAGCGGGCGGCCGACCCGGGCCCGACCCGGCCCCGACCGACCGGTCGGCAGGCGCTACCCGACCTGAACTCCCAGCTCAGCACCCTGGGAGGGGTGAGGGCCGTGTCCAGACCGGACGGGTGCGCTTGACTGTGCCCCGCTGAAGGGCATCTCGCGGCGTGGGCCAGCCCGGCTCCGCCGCGGGGGCCATCGGGGGGTCGGCCGGGGCGCACCCCGACCGGATGGTTGAGGAAGGGGCGGATGACGAGGCACGGACCGAGACGCTGCCTGGTGGTGGCCGTGCTCGTCGCCACGGGCTTCCTCGCCGGCTGCAGCTCGGTCACGAGCTCGACGCCCAACACGGTCTATGTCGTCGCCGGCCAGGTGCCCAAGTACGAGATCCCGAAGGGCGCCGGACAGGCCGGCGGCGGGAGCACCGCCACCACGATCCCCCTGGCCAAGCAGAGCCCGACGACGGCGCTCTTCACCGCCATCGGCACGTTCCAGTCGTGCCTCCAAGGTCTCGGTGTCACGTTCGCCGGCGCCCCGAACCCGAAGGACCCGACCTCGCCCGCCAACAACCCCGAATATTTGAAGCATCTCGTCACGTGCGCGACGCGCAGCAACATCGTGCAGGCGTTGAAGAACGTCCAGAGCGCCCAGGACAACCTGACGCCGAAGCAGGTCGAGACGGAGAACAAGGACTATCTCCGCTGGCGCAAGTGCATGATCAGCCGCGGCTGGGGCATCCCGAAGCCCACGCCGAACGCCAAGGGCCTCCTGTTCTCCTTCGGCGGCACCGGGGGCGGAGGCGCGGGGGCGGGCTTCACGCCGCCCCCGGGGCAGAGTCTGTTCAACAGCAAAGACCTGCAAGAATGTGCCGCTATCTCACAGCAGGGCGGGCGATGATCACCACGGGGGGCTGGCGGTGTCGCGCAAAAGGCTCATAGTCCTCTTGGTCGTCGTCGTGGCCCTCCTGGTCGTGGGCCTCGGCGTGGCGCTCACGGCCGGCAAGAGCTCCAACGCCAACAGCACCGTCGTCATCCTGAGCCGGGTGCAACGGCGCACGCTGCAGGGCACGGTCGCCCTCAACGGCACACTCGCCCGCAAGAGCATCCGCAACGTCACGGCGGCCTCGACCGGCCTCGTGAGCGCGGTGACCGCCAAGGACGGCACGACGACGCGCACGGGCAACGTCATGTTCGCCCTGAGCGGCCGGGAAGGCGTGGCCGAGCAGGGGGACCTGCCGTTCTTCCGCTCCCTCGCCCCAGGCGACTCGGGTCCCGACGTCCTCGAGCTGAAACAGATCCTGGCGGCGGCCGGGAACTACCCCGGCCCCATGGACAACCAGTTCACCCAGCAGACCCAGTTCGCGTTGGCCCAGTGGCAGGCGCAGCACCACTACCCGAACTCGACGCCGGCCACGCCCGAGGCGGTCACGGTCACCCTGGAGCAGGGGGCGGGCTACAAGCTCGGTCCCCAGGACTCCGCCGGCCTCGTCATCGGCCCGCCGGCCGCCACGACCGCGGCCACCACCGGTGGCCCCGCCCACGCCACCCTCGTGGACCTGGGCACCACCCTCAGGCCCTTCGGGCCGACACCCGTGCTCACCATCCAGTCGGTGAGCAACCAGGTCGTCCAGGGCCAACCGGCCACGTTCGTGATCTCCGCCTCGGCCGCCCCTACGAGCGACCTGACGGTCAACCTCACACCGGGGGGGACGGCCGGGAGCAACGACGTGGTGACGCCGCCCACGAGCGCGGTCATCCTCGCCAACACGACCTCCGCCGAGGTCTCGGTCCAGACCCGTGACACGAACACGGTCGGCGCCGACACGACCATCTCGATGACGATCGCCGGCGGCGCCGGCTACACGGTGGGCGCACCCAGCTCGGCCACGACGACCATCGCCAACGACAACGTCCCCACCATCACGATCACGGGCGGGGCCACGGTGTCGCCGGGCGGGTCCGACACGCTCACGCTGACCGCCAGCCAGGCCCCGATCCAGAACACGCCGGTCACGCTCTCCTTCGCCGGGAGCGCCGCCCCCGGCACCAACTACACCGCGCCCAACCCTGTCGTCACGCTCGCCGCCGGCAGTACGACGGCGACGGTCACGATCAACACGCTGAGCCCGAACGTCATCGAGCCCAACGCCTTCATCCTGGTGTCCATCACCCCGAACCCGGCCGCCTACGCGGTCGGCTCGCCCGGCAGCGCGGTCGTGGCGATCACCGGCAGCTCTGCCCTCCCGAGCGTGACCTTGACCTCGGCCACGAATTATCTCGAGAAGGGCAGCCCCTATGTCGTCACCGTGGGCCTCAGCCAAGCGATCTCGAGCCCGCTCACGATCTCGCTCACCTACGGCGGCTCGGCGGTGCAGGGGGTGGACTATGTCCCGCCGGCCGGCAGCATTGTCGTGCCGGCCGGCCAGACCTCCCTTCCGGTCCAGATCCCGACGATCACCGACAACGTCGTCGAGCCCGATCAGACCCTCACTGTCTCGCTCGCCCCGAGCTCGGCCTACACCGTCGGCACCCCGAGCAGCACCTCGGTCACGATCACCTCCTCGGTCGTCCCGCAGCTCAGCATCTCGGTCAGCCAGGGCACCGTCTCCCAGGGTGGCGCGGCCTCGTTCGTCATCACCGCCAACCAAGCGCCGAGCAAGGCCACGTCCGTCAACTTCGCCGTCGCCGGGACGGCCCAACCGGGCCAGGCCTACGTGCCCCTCCCGGGCACGGCCCTCCTGCCCGCCGGCCAGACCTCGGTCACCGTGACCCTCCAGACGCTCCAGACCAACGTCACCTTCGAACCGACCGACATGATCGTCGGGAACTGGCCCATCCGGGTGGGCCAGGTCTACGTGAAGGCCGGCCAGCCGGTCGCCCCGGGCACGGCCATCCTCTCGCTCACCCAGCCCGAGCTGACCGTCACCCTGCAGGCCTCGGCCTCGAACCGGACCCAGCTCCAGGTGGGCCAGTCGTGCACGGTCCAGATCGACGGGGCGAACACCGAGGCCTCGGGGACGATCACCGAGCTCGACGCCACACCGACCACCGTCGCGGCGAGCACGCCGGGACAGGCCAGCCAACAGGTCTACGAGGGCAAGATCGAGGCGCCGGGTCTGGTGGGCGCGGACGGCTCGGCCGTCTCGATCACCGTGGTGACCCAGCAGGCCACCGACGCCCTCACGGTGCCGATCGCCGCGGTGAAGCAGAGCGGGCTCGGCCGCGACGTGGTGCGGGTGATCAACCTGGCCGACGGCGGGCGGGTGAGCGATGTGCGGGTCACCACCGGCTTGACCGAGGGCTCGTACATCCAGATCAAGAGCGGCCTCCACCTCGGCCAGACGGTGGTCGTCGCGGTCAACCAGCAGTGACCGGACCGGCGGTGGGCGCGCCGGCGCTCCCGACGCCGATGCCGCCCGCCCCGATGCTCGAGCTCGAACAGGTCTCGCGCCTCTATGGCGAGGAGGTGACCGTCTACGCCCTGCGGCACGTGTCGCTCCAGATCTTCCCGGGCGAGTTCATCTCGATCGTCGGCCCGTCGGGGTCGGGCAAGTCGACCATGCTCGGCCTCTTGGGCGTCCTCGATCTCCCGAGCGCCGGCACGATCCGCATCGCCGGCCAGGACGTGAGCAAGCTCGACGACCCGACGCGCTCGCGCCTGCGGGGCGACTCCATCGGCTTCGTCTTCCAACAGTTCCACCTGATCCCCCACCTGAGCGCCCTCGGCAACGTCGAGACGGCCCTCCTCTACCGCGACATCCGACCGAAGGAGCGCCGCGACCGGGCCCGGGCGGCCCTGGACCAACTGGGGCTGGCCCCCCGGGTCGACCACCGGCCGATCCAGCTCTCGGGGGGCGAGCAGCAGCGGGTGGCGCTCGCCCGGGCCATCGTGACCGACCCCCTCATGATCCTGGCCGACGAGCCCACGGGTGCCCTCGACTCGGTCAACGCGGCCCACGTCCTCGAGATCTTCGAGAGCCTCCACACCCCGGAGCGGGCCGTCGTCATGGTGACCCATGACCCGAACGTGGCCAACCGGGCCTTGCGACGGATCACGATGCGCGACGGCGAGATCGTGGCCGACGAACGGCGGGCCGTGGCGTGAGCCAGACCCGCGATCTCCTCAGCGTCTCGTTGAACGGGCTCACCGCCCGGAAGATCCGGACGCTCCTCATCATGCTCGGGCCGATCATCGGGGTGTCCGCCATGGTCTGCGCCGTCGGGCTGACCGAGAGCGCCAAGGGGGCCCTCCAGGCCCAGCTGGCCCAGCTCGGGACGAACCTGATCATCGCCCAGGCCGGGGGCACCTTCGGCTCGCAGAACCCGACGCTCCCCGCCGACGCGGTGCGTCGCGTCGAGTCGGTGTCGACGGTGACCGGCGTAGCGGCCACGACCAACGTGTCGGGGGTGGTCTCCCTTCCCATCCAGGGGGCGAGCGACTACTACGCGGCCTTCCCGGCCCCGGTGCGGGCGGCCGGGGTCGGCCTCCCCCAGGTGCTGGGCGTCCCCATGCTGAACGGGCGGTGGTTGAGCCTCTCAGACATCCGCCTCCACACCCGCGCCGCGGTTCTCGGTGAGGGCATCGCCAAGCAGTACGGCTACGTCCCCGGTGAGTCCCGCACGATCCGGCTCAACAAAGCGAACTTCGGCATCGTGGGGGTGCTCGGGCCTGTCGCCCTCGACCCGGACCTCGACAACGCCGTCTTCGTCACCCAGTGGTCGGCCAAGCACCTGCTCGGGACGAACGGCCGGCCCAACGAGCTCTACATCCGGGCCTCGCCCGGCACCACCCAGCCGACGGCGGGCGCCATCTCGACCGCTATCAGCCTCGGCGGGCCGAACCAGGTCTCGACGCAGATCCCGAGCGACGTCCTGCAGGCGGCGGCCCAGGCCAACAAGACGCTCCAGGAGGTGGCGCTCCTCGCCGGCCTCCTCGCCCTCACCGTGGGGGGCATCGGCATCGCCAACGTCATGTACATCTCGGTCATCCAGCGCTCCGCCGAGATCGGCATCCGACGGGCGGTCGGCCACAGCCGGTCCGTCATCGGCCTGCAGTTCCTCCTCGAGTCCCTCTTCGTGGGCCTGATCGGCGGGGCGGTCGGCGCGGCGCTCGGGGTGGGCATCGTCTACGGGGTGGCCGCCGTCGCCGGCTGGACGGTCGTCATCTCCTATGTCGACATCCCGATCTGGATGGCCCTCGCCCTGGCCATCGCGGTCCTGGCCGGGCTCTTCCCCTCGATCAAGGCGGCCCGGCTCGAGCCCCTCGAGACCCTCCGGCTCGGGTAGGCGGACGGCGCCGTGCCCCACCCCGGCGCGCCCCGGTCATGAGCCCGCCGGCCCATCATGGAGGGCCGTCATGAGCACCTCCACCCTCGCCCCGCCAGCCGGGCAACCGGCCACAAAGCTCCCCTCGACCATCGGCCGGCCGGGCGCGGCCCGCTTCGGACCCCCGCTCGTCGTAGCGGCGACGGTCCTGTTCAACTACTGGTTCCTGCGGGCCGAGACCCTCCTGGTGGCCTACCTGAACGACAGCTCGGTCCACGCCCAGATGGTCCGCTTCGCCACCCGCCGCCTCCAAGAGGGCCATCTCCCCCAGACCAGCTGGTTCCCCTACCTCGGCCTGGGCTCACCACAGTTCCTCCACTACCAGAGCCTGCCGGCCACCGTCACGGGCCTGGTCGGCACGGCCGTCGGCCCGAGCCGGGCCTTCACCTGGAGCCTCTTCCTGCTCGTCTCGCTCTGGCCGATCCCCGTCTATCTCGGGGCCCGGGCCTTCCGGCTGTCCCTGTGGACGGCGGCGACGGCCGCCCTCCTCTCGGCCTTCGTCACGAGCGCGGTCGGCATCGGCTTCGAGAGCAACGCCTACCTCTGGACCGGCTTCGGGGTCTGGGCCCAGCTCTGGGCCATGCTCACCCTGCCGCTCGCCTGGGCCTACGGCTGGCGGGCCATCAGCGAGGGCCGGCGCTACTTCCCGGCCGTCCTCTTCGTCGCGCTGACGGTCATCTGCCACTTCGAGACGGGCTACCTCGCCCTCGTCCCGCTCGCCCTCTTCCCGTTCCTCGCCCCGTCGCAGCTCCGGGCCCGCCTCGCCCGGGCCGCCGTCGTGGCCGTCGGGTCCCTCCTGGCCGCCGCCTGGGCCATCGTGCCGCTCCTCGTCTACGCCAAGTGGGCGTCCGTGAACGAGGTCCTCCGGGGGACGCCTCTCGAGAACGGCTACGGCGCCAAGCAGGTGCTCGCCTGGCTCTTCACCGGCGGGCTGCTCGACGCCGGGCGGCTGCCGCTGATCACCGTCCTCGCCGGCGTCGGCCTCGTCACCTGCCTGCGGCGGTGGCGCCACGACGAGTCCTCCCGGGCCCTCGTCGTGCTCCTCGCCATGAGCCTCGTGCTCTCGTTCGGGCGCACCACGTTCGGATCGCTGGTGCGCCTCCTCCCGGGGAGCAGCGACATCTTCATGCGCCGCTTCATGGAGGGGGTCCAGCTGGCCGCCCTCCTCCTCGCCGGGATCGGTGCCGTCACCCTGGCCCGGCTGGTGGGCGGCCTCGTCCGACGCCGTTGGCCCCGCCTCGACCCGGCCGCCCGGCCGGCCGCGCGGTGGCAGCCCTCGGCCGTCGCCGGCCTCGTGCTCGTCGTGGTGGCCGCGCTCGCCCCGGCCTGGGTGCCGGTCCTGGCGCACGACGACCACAACACCCGGGCGATCACCTGGCAACGCCAGGCCGACAGCACCGAAGGGCGACGGATCGCGCCGCTCCTCGATCGCGTGCTGCAGGCCGGCGACGGCCGGGTCTACGCCGGGGCCCCCACCAACTGGGGCACCGACTTCCGGGTCGGGGCCGTCCCGGTGTTCAAATACCTCGAGAGCCAGGACGTCGACGAGGTGGGTTACACCCTCCGCACCGCGTCGCTCATGACCGACCCCGAGTACTTCTTCGACCCCGACGACCCCGGCGACTACGCCGTCTTCGGCGTGCGTTACCTCCTGCTGCCGACCGGCATGCAGCCCCCGGTGGCGGCGACGCGCCTCATGACGCGGGGCCCCTACGCCCTCTGGGAGATCCCCTCGGTCGGCTACGTCGCGGTCGATCGGGTGGTGGGCTCGCTCACGGCCGACCGTTCCGACATCGGGGTGCGGTCCGTGCCCTACCTCCGGTCCTCGCTGCCGTGGCGGGATGAGGCCCTCGTCGTCAACTACGCCGGCGCCCGCTCACCGGTGCGGCCCTCGCCGGCGAGCGGCGGCGCGCCGGTGGGCCGGGTCACGACGTCCCGGGTCGATCTCGCCGCCGGTCGGGCCGCCGCCGACGTGACCCTCCGCCGACGGGCCGTCGTCGTGCTGGCCGCGTCGTTCGACCCCGGCTGGCAGGTCACGGTGGACGGCCGGCCGGCGACACCGGTCATGGTGGCCCCCGCGGTCGTCGGGGTGAGCGTGGCCCCGGGCCACCACCGGGTGGTCTTCCGGTACGTGGGTTTCGGGGGCTATCCGGTGCTCCTCGCCCTCGGTGTGCTCACCCTGCTGGTCGTCTGGCGCCTCGACCGGCGGCGCTCGCGCCGAGCGGCCTGACGGTCAGACCTACGTCCCGCCGACACCGCCACCGCCGCCGCTGTTCCCGCCACCGCCGGGTGCGCCGCCGCCGGCCCCGCCCGACGGGCCCCCGCCGCTGCTCCCCGCGGCGCCGAGCCCGCTCGAGCCGGCCCCGCCCGAGCCCGAGCTCCCGCCGATGCCGGTGCTGCCTCCGCCCGCCGCGCCGCTCGACCCGCCGCCCGACCCGCCCGTCGAACCGCTGCCGGACGTGCCGCTGCTCGAGCCGGCGCTGCTCCCCGTCGAGCCGGAGGTGCCCGTGGCCCCGCTCCCCGAGCCGCCCGTGCTCCCCGTGGCCCCTGAGCTACCCACTTTGCCGGTGATGCCGCTGTTCGTGTTGCCGCCGCCGCTGAGCGACATGGCCAGCGCGATCGCCACCCCGATGAGGACGAGGACACCGACGCCCAGCACGCCAAGCAGCTTCGACTCGTCCCGCCACCAGCCAGGGCGGCCGGTCGGTGCGGCACGGTCGACGGCCCGCCGCGGGTCCGATGGTGGGCCGTCGCTCATCCCGGGCGGACCCGCGCCGGAGCCCAAGGGCTAACTCAGGGTCCGACCGACAGCGTGAGCGTGCCGCTGCTCGGCTGGAAGTCGGGATCGCCCGAGTAGTTGGCGGTCACCGTGTACGGGGAGTCCGAGGCCTGGAGCAGGTGGCTCGCCACCTTGCAGAAGGCCTTGCCGTTGGCCTTGATGTTGACGTTGTCGCCGGCCGTGCAGGGCACCGGCGTCCCGTCCATCCCCGTCACGCTGAACTGGACGGTGCCGGTCCGCTTCGCCGCGATGATGTAGGGGTCACCGCGCACGAAGGCCTGGATCGTGACGTGCCCACCGTTGTTCGGGCTCGGCGGGTTGGCCGTCACGAAGGTGGATGAGGGGCCGGGTTGGACGGTCTCGGTGATGCTGTTGCTCGTGCTCGAGGCGAACGTCGAGTTGCCCTCGTAGGTGGCGGTCACCGTGAAGGGGCTGCCGGCACCGAAGAGGCGCGTGTTGCAGATGGCCGCGCCGTTGACGATCGGTCGGGTCGTCGTGTACTGGTTCCCGTTGATGCACGAGTTCTTCCGCACGAGGTTGTCGCTCCGCAGGATCGTGAAGAGGACCGTGCCCGAGATCTTGCCGGTGTCACCGGGGTTGGCCGGGGTCACGGTCGCCGTCAGGGTGGCGGACTGCTGCCCCGAGATGCTCGTCGTCACCGAAGCGGTGAGCACGGTCTGCGACGGGTCTCCCCCGGTGGCCCCACCGGGCTGGGCGCCGAGCACGACCAAGGACAGTGTGCCGGCCGCCGCGACAGCCAACGAGGCGCTCAGCCGCAAGGTCTTCTTCCATTTGATCAACGCCATGGTGATCCTCCGCCTGGGTCGGTGCTGGGGTAGCTGCGGGGCAATTGCTCTGCGGGGGGCGACTCCCCCCGTCGTCGCCGTCCCACCATTCTGGCGTATCCCCCACCCTCGGGTCACCTGGGCCGACGCCGGGCGGCCCACAGGGAGCCTCCGACAGCCACCGACATCCTCGCGGCTGCCGATCTCCCCCATCGTCCCAGCTCAAGAGGGGTATGACGAGCACGCCGTCGGCCACGGTGCCGGACGCGCCGAAGGCCACCGACCCTTCGCCCCGGGCCGTCGACCGCCCGGCGCGTATCGCTGAGGCCGACCTGAGAAGCAAGGCGGGGCCTCGCCCGTGACCTCGGCACCACCGGGGAGCGGCGACCGCAGCTGGCATCACCTCGCGCGCGCTGCACTACGCTGCTCATCCGCGATCTGAAGCCGATCCACAAGGGGATTTTCTGCCATGGCCGATGAAGAGGCGAACAGCCTGGGACCGATCAGCTACGTCATCGTCGAGTTCCCCGGCAACAAGATGACCGGTGAGGGGTTTCCGATCCTCGTCGACCTGGTCGACCGGGGCGTGATCCGAATCCTCGACCTGGTCTTCGTCACCCGTGACGACGACGGGTCCATCCGGGCACTCGAGCTGGCCGACATCGACCACGACGGTCAGCTCGACCTCACGGTCTTCGAGGGTGCGGCTTCGGGACTGATCGACGCGAGCGACCTCGAGGACGCCGCCCCGGCGATCGAGCCCGGGTCGTCCGCCGGGATCCTCATCTTCGAGAACACCTGGGCCACCCCGTTCGCCCAGGCCCTTCGCCGAGGTGGCGCGGAGCTGGTCGCCGCCGGCTACATCCCCCAAGACGCCCTCCTGGCCTCGCTCGAGGCCATCGAGGGCTGACCAACACGAGAAAGGCTCCGTCATGCCAGGACTCATGCGAGGTGTTGCTCGGGTGGCCGTCGTCGCCGGCACGGCGACCGCGGTCTCCAACCGGGTCTCCCGGCGACAGGCGAACCGTTGGGCCGACCAGGACCAGCAGCAGTACGCACAGCAGCAGGCGCCTCCGCCGCCGCCGCCGCCGCCGCCCGCGCCGCCGGCCGCCGATCCGATCGAGCAGCTAAAGCAGTTGGCGCAACTGAAGGACCAGGGGATCCTGACCGAAGAGGAGTTCACGGCCCAGAAGGCCAAGATCCTCGGTTCCTGAGCCCGCCGGTCGGTGCTGTTCCTGCTTCGGCCCCGACAGACCTGGATGCCCTACGCCCTGCCCAGGGACCCGTCCCAGCAGCAGGTCTGGCATGGCGAGCTCCAAGAGGCGTACTCCTCCACCCGGCGGGTCGCCCCATACGACCCGGCGCAGGCACCGAGCGAGATGGGTGACCCGGTCGCCGACCTGAAGGATCTCGCCGAGCTCCACCGATCGGGAGCGCTCACCGACGAGGAGTTCGCCGCGGCCAAGGCTAAGGCACTGGCCCGCATCGACGGCACGTGACCAGCAACGCCGCCCGCGCCGCCACGCTGGTGCGGGTGCTCCGGGCCCGCTTCGACGGTGACCGGGAGGCCATCGCCGATCTCTACACCGACGACGTCAGAGCCTGGGCGCCGGGCCTCTCGACGAACTCGCGCGCCGCCCTGCTGGCCGAGTTCGACCGTCGCGACGACGCCTTTTCCGACGCGGCCGTCGAGGTGGTCCCGCTCGACGTGGGAGGTGACTTCGCCTGCGCCGAGTGGACCGTCACCATGACCCACACCGGTCGCCTCGACCTCGAGGACGGCCGGTCGGTGGAGCCCACGGGGACGCGGGTCGTCCTCCACGGGGCCACGGTGGCCGAATTCCAAGACGACCGCATCTGTGCGTTCCGCCAGTACTGGGACGTGGCCACGCTGGCTGCGCAGCTCGGGTTGCTGGACGACCGCTCCGACTGAGTCGCCCGGTCGTCCCGGCCGAGCCGGCCACGCCCGCTACGCCACGCAGGCGTCGCCCTCGGTTGGGCCGAACGCCCCTACTCAACGACCGAATTGGACGGCAGGATGGTCCAATGACACCGAGCCCTCTGCACGCCGCCGTGCCGGCGATCTTGGCCGCTCGGGGCGTTCCGCCTGCCAGACGACGGGCGGCCGGACAAGGCGGGCTCCAGCCCTCCCTGGGAGGGCATGCTGTCGTCCCGAGCGTCCACGGCCATCCACGACAGGAGGTGCCGCGATGACCTGGTCGATGAGGGGCCGCGTCGAGGGGCTCGGGCTTCGATCGCCCGTGGTCATTTCCGCTCAGGAGACGCTGCGGGCGGCAGCTCACAAGCTCTGGATGGAGGACGTGGGAGCCGTTGTCGTCGAAGACGGTGGACACCCGACGGGCATCGTCTCGGAGCGCGACCTCGTCCATCGGGCGGCGCAGGGGGAAGACTTCGACGTGGTGACCGTCGGGGAGGTGATGACGACCGGCCTCATCTCGGCGAGACCGGACGACACCGTGGGTGACGCCGCCTACCAGATGCTCCAGAACGGGATCCGGCATCTGCCGGTCCAGGACGTGTCCGGCCGATTGATCGGCATGGTCTCGATCCGGGACCTGCTGCGTCCTCTGATCGCCGAACCGACGAGGAGTCCCCTCGCCCCCTGAACCTCAGGCGGGCGAGACCGTTCCGTCCTGTTCCGCCGAGTCCACGCCGCTCATGGTTCCCGCGATGTGGCCAACCCGACGGCCGGCCCGCAGACCTCAGGGGCCTCGCAGGGCGTCGATGAGGACGTCGAGCCCCTCGTCGAGCAGCTCGTCGGGGATCACGAGCGGTGGCAACAGTCGGATCACGTTCCCGTAGGTCCCCGCGGTGAGGACGAGCAGCCCTTCCTGATGGCACCTGGCGGCCACTCGTTGCGTGGCCTCGGGGTCGGGGGAGCGGTCCGGGTGTACAAGCTCCACCGCCACCATGGCCCCCCTTCCCCGCACGTCGCCGATCGGCCCGTCCCGATCGACCAGCTCCTTGAGCCGGCGCAGGGTGACGTCTCCGATGTGCGAGGCGCGAGCCAGGAGGCCCTGCGACTCGATGAGGTCGAACACGGCCAGCGCCGCGGCGCACGCCAGAGGGTTGCCCCCGAACGTCCCGCCCAGGCCGCCTCGGTGCACGGCTTCCATGACGTCGGCCCGGCCGGTGATGCCGCCGACGGGCAGGCCGCCCCCGAGGCTCTTCGCGGTGGTCATGAGATCGGGGACCACGCCGTCGTGCTCGCAGGCGAACCAGGTGCCGGTGCGCCCCATCCCGGACTGGATCTCGTCGACGACCAGGAGGGCCCCCGCCCTCTCGCACCACTCGGCCAGCCCCGCGAGCCAGCCGGGCTCGGGAATGACGAAGCCGCCTTCACCGGCGATGGGCTCCACGACGATGCAGGCCACGGCGTCTCTGCCGACCGTCGTCTCGATCGAGCCGACGACGTCCTCCAGGTGCCCGGTTCCACGGAAGGGGTCCGAGTACGGCATCCGGTAGACCTCGGGCGCGAAGGGACCGAAACCTCGCTTGTAGGGCATCGCCTTCCCCGTCAGGGTCATGGCGAGCAGCGTGCGGCCGTGAAACCCGTGATCGAAGGCAACGACGGCGGACCGTCCCGTGGCGTAGCGGGCGATCTTGACGGCGTTCTCGACGGCCTCGGCGCCCGAGTTGACCAGGAACGAGCGCTTCTCATGGTCACCGGGGGCCAATGCGTTCAGCCGCTCACAGACGGCGACGTAGCTCTCGTAGGGAGTGACCTGGAAGCAGGTATGGGTGAACTCCGCCGCCTGGGCCGCAACGGCGCGAACGACCTCCGGGGCGCTGTTGCCGACGTTGGTCACCGAGATACCCGAGCCGAAGTCGATGAAACGGTTGCCGTCCACGTCCTCGAGGATCCCCGCCGACGCCCGTTCGATGAAGACGGGCAAGGTCACGCCGACCCCGTTCGGGACGGCGGCGGCCCGCCGGGCCGCCAGCTCGGTCGAACGGGGACCGGGGATGGCCGTTCGAACCGACCGGCCAGCGCCCGCGCGCTGGTGGTCCCGTTCCGTCAGCTCCGGTGAGAGCCTGCTCATGAGGCGAGAGCGCTCATCACGTGCTTCACCCTCGTGTAGTCCTCGAGGCCGTACATGGAGAGGTCCTTCCCGTAGCCGGAGTGCTTGAAGCCACCGTGGGGCATCTCGGCCACGAGCGGGATGTGGGTGTTGATCCAGACGCAGCCGAAATCGAGTCGAGCCGAGACCCGGAGGGCCCGGCTGTGGTCCCTCGTCCACACGGACGAGGCCAACCCATACTCCACGTCATTCGCCAGCTCCACGGCCTGTTCCTCGCCGGTGAAGCGCTGGACGGTGATCACCGGGCCGAAAACCTCCTGCTGGACGATCTCGTCGTCTTGGGCGACGTCGGCCACAACCGTCGGCTCGAAGAAGAAGCCCCGGTCTCCGGCGCGGCGGCCGCCCGTCAGGATCCGGGCATGGTCGGGCAGGCGATCGATGAAGCCACGGACTCGCTCGAGCTGTTCCTCACTGTTGAGGGGGCCTACGTCGGCGCCCGGGTCGTCCGGTCCGCCGAGCGTCCGCCGGCCGCTCGCCTCGACCAGGGCGGCCACGAAGTCGTCGTAGACGGCCGCCTGGACCAGGACCCGGGTCGCCGCGGTGCAGTCCTGCCCCGCGTTGAAGAACCCAGCCAGAGCGATCCCCTCGGCGGCGGCGGCGATGTCGACGTCCTCGAAGACCACGACCGGCGCCTTCCCGCCGAGCTCGAGGTGGACCCGCTTGACGTCCTCGGCGGCCGCTCGGGCGATCTCACGGCCGGCCCGCACGCTGCCGGTGATGGAGACCATACGGGGGACCGGGCTGCCGAGCAGCGCCGAGCTCATGTCGCGGTTGTGACCGCAGACCACGTTGAAGACACCGGAGGGGAAGAATTCCGCCGCCACCTCGGCCAAGAAGGTGGTGCTGGCCGGGGTGGTATGTGCCGGCTTCAGGACCACCGTATTGCCCGCGGCGATCGCTGGGGTGAACTTCCAGACGGCCATCATCATCGGGTAGTTCCAAGGGGTGATCTGTGCGCACACCCCGACCGGCTCTCGTCGTATGAACGACGTGTAGCCGGACATGTACTCGCCGGCTGCCTTGCCTTCGAGCAGCCGACAGGCTCCGGCGAAGAACCGGATCTGATCGAGGGTGGGTGGCACCTCCTCGGAGAGGGTCAGCGCCCGGGGCTTCCCAGTGTTGCGACACTCGATGTCGACCAGTTCCTCCGCGCGCAACTCGAGCGCGTCGGCGAACCGGAGGATGGCCCGGCTCCGCTCCGACGGTGTCGTCGTCGACCAGGACTCGAAGGCCGTCTGGGCGGCCTGAAGGGCCTGTTCGACGTCCTCGGCCTGTGAGCGCGGAGCTGTGGCGTAGGACTCGCCGGTCACGGGATCCACGAGCTCGTACGTGCCGCCGTCCTTGGCCTCGACGGGCACGCCGTCGACGAAGTTCGTGATCTTGGACTCTTCCACGACGGGGCCTCCTTCGTGAGTTCGCGGCACCACCACCGAGCTGGATGGTGTGCGCCGATGCTCAGACGCCGGCTGGGAGCCGCTCCTCGCAGGCCCAGGTGACGCCGTGCTCCTGCAGGAGGTCGAGGAACGGATCGGCGGGCATTGCCTCAGGCCCGAGCACGCCAGCGCCGGTCCAGACGCCCGAGTCGATGAGCTCGAGCGCAACGACTGGGTTCATGGCCGTCTGCCAGACGACGGCCTGCGAGCCGAACTCCCTCATGCACCACTCGTTGTCGGCGACGTGGTGGAGATAGACCTCTCGCGGCGAACCGTCTGTACCGAGACCCTTGACCCAGGTCCCCGCGCAGGTCAGCCCGGTCATGCGGTCGCCGATCTCGGCGGGGTCAGGAAGGCATGCGGCCACCACGTCACGGGGCGACACCTCGACGCCGCCGGTGCGGACCGGGGCGGTCGAGTCGAGGCCGAGCTGGTGGATGGTCTTCAGGACGCCGATGAACTCATCGCCAAGCCCGTACTTGAAGGTGACCCGCTCAGCGTCGACCCACCGGGGCACGAGGAGCACTTCCTCGTGCTCGACGTTCACGCACTCGATTGGGCCGATGCCGGCGGGAAACACGAACGTCTCGGGCTCGCTGAAGGGTTCGGTCGTGAACCAGTCCCGGCCCTTCTCCCAGACGATGGGGGGGTTCAAGCACTCCTCGATGGTCGTCCAGATGGAGAAGGTCGGGCAGAAGTCGTAACCCTCGACCACCAGGTTGGCGCCGTCCCGGACGCCGATTTCGTCGATCGATGAGAACAGCCGGTCCGCGGCGTACCGCGCGAAGACGTCGGAGAGGCCGGGCTCGACGCCCATGCCGCAAAGCGCCATGATCCCCTTCTCTTCCCATTGGTGCGCCATGGCGAATTGTTCATCACCGAGCATCACGCCCGGTGTGTGGTACGGGTCCGCGGGGTCCGGGTGTGAGAGTGACATCGCCATGTCCATGTACGTCACACCAGCGCGGAGCGCCGCCCGGAAGATCGGCATCACGAAGCGGGGGTCGACGGCGTTGAGGACCGTCTGGATCCTCTCCGCCTCGAGGAGGTCGACGATCTGCTGCTCGTTCCCGGCGTCGAGCTGGTACGCGGCGAAACGGTCGCCCGATCCGGCAATGGCGTGCTGTGCTCGACCAATGTCGTAGTCGGACATCACCACCCGCTCGAATATCCCCCACTTCGCGGCCGTGCGGGCGACAGCCGTCCCCACGCCTCCAGAACCGACGACGAGCACGCGCATCACAAACCTCCTGCTGTCCAGCCGAAGCCCTGGGGACCCAGCCTCCTTCCAGCGTGGTGGTTCAGCCGTCGCCTCGCCTAGAGGCAGAGGTCCCATCGGGTCACCCCCGCCGCCACCCTCGGGGACGAGCTCACCCGGGCGCTCGGCCTGTCCGATTGATGACTTTGGGCCCTTACCAGCCGCTGGTGACGGTCGAGAAGATGGGTTTCATGACGACCCTCGACCACCGCCGGTCGATCACGAACGAGGTCGTTCGCCGACACGTCGCCGACGTGCTGGCGTTGGTCGAGGCCAAGAACCCCGGCGAACCCGAATTCCACCAGGCAGTGGGCGAAGTGGTCCGATCGCTCGAGCCCGCCCTCGTCCTCCATCCGCGCCACGTCGACGCGAGGATCCTCGAGCGCCTGGTCGAGCCGGACCGGGTGATCAGTTTCGGCGTCAACTGGGTAGACGACCAGGGCGAGATCCACGTCAATCGCGGCTACCGGGTCCAGATGAGCAGCTCCATCGGTCCCTACAAGGGCGGGTTGCGCTTCCACCCCACCGTGAACCAAGGCCTGCTCAAGTTCCTGGCCTTCGAGCAGACGATCAAGGACTCGCTCACGACCCTCCCCCTGGGCGGGGCCAAGGGGGGCTCCGACTTCGACCCCAAAGGGCGAACAGAGTCAGAGATCCGACGCTTCTGCCAATCGTTCATGACCGAGCTCTATCCCTACATCGGCGAGTTCACCGATGTCCCCGCCGGCGACATCGGCGTCGGAGAGCGAGAGATCGGCTACCTCTTCGGCCAGTACAAGCGGATCGCCAAACGGTTCGTGGGCTCGCTCACCGGCAAGGGGATCAAGTGGGGCGGGTCCGCCATCCGCCAGGAAGCGACCGGCTACGGAGTGGCCTACTTCGCCGAGGAGATGCTGGCGGCTCGCGGCGACAGTCTCGAGGGAAAGACGTGTCTCGTCTCCGGCAGCGGCAACGTCGCCCAGTTCACGGTGGAGAAGCTCATCGACCTCGGCGCCCGGGCGGTCACTCTCTCCGATTCCGACGGGTTCATCCACGATCTTCACGGCATCGACCGCGAGAAGCTCGAGTGGGTCAAGGAGCTCAAGAACGAGCGGCGGGGACGGATCCGTGAGTACGCCGATCACTTCCCCGGTTCGATCTATCTGCCACGTTCCAACGACCCCGACAACCCGCTGTGGAGTATTGCCGCTGATTGTGCCTTCCCGAGTGCTACCCAGAACGAGATCAACGAGCGAGACGCCGAGCACCTGATCGCCGGCGGCGTCCGTCTGGTGGCCGAAGGAGCCAACATGCCGACCGTCCCCCGGGGGGCTGAGCTCCTCCAGGCCGCCGGCGTCTTCTATGCACCGAGCAAGGCCGCCAACGCCGGTGGGGTCGCGGTCTCGGGGCTCGAGATGGCCCAGAACATGCAGTTGACCCAGTGGTCGTCGGAAGAGGTCGACCGACGATTGCGCGAGATCATGATGCGGATCCACGACACCGTGTGCCGGACGGCCGCCGAGTACGACCGACCTGGTGACTATGTGCTCGGTGCCAACATCGCCGGCTTCGTGAAGGTGGCCGATTCGATGCTCGACGAGAGCCCCATCTGAGATGGCCACGACCGAGGTCGCTCCGACCGATCCCGGCAACCCGTCCGAGGCCCTCGTCGAGAAGGGCCTCAAAGGCAATGCGCTCAGCCTCGTCTCCAACATCGTGATCGGGGTGGCGTCGACCGCGCCCGCCTACAGCCTCGCCGCCACTCTCGGCCTCATCGCCCTGGCCGTGGGTGTCCTGTCCCCGGTGATCGTGGTCCTCGCCTTCATCCCGATGCTTTTCGTCTCCATCGGCTACAGCGAGCTCAACAAGGCCGACCCGGACTGCGGCACCACCTTCACGTGGGGCACCCGCACCTTCAAGCCGTGGATTGGCTGGCTCGGGGGATGGGGCATCATCGCCTCGGACGTGTTGGTCATGGCGAGTCTCGCTCAAGTCACCGGCCAGTACACCTTCATCCTCTTCGGCGCCCATGGCATCGGCAACAACCCGACGAGCGAATGGGTGCTCCTGGTGGGCGTGCTCTTTATTGCTCTCCTCACCTACGTCTGCTACCGCGGCATCGAACTCTCTGCGCGCGTGCAGCGCGTGCTCCTCTCCATCGAGATCGCGGCCCTCGTGCTCTTCGCCGTGGTGGCGCTCACCAAGGTGGCTCTCGGGCACGCTCCGTCGTCGCACCTGACTCCGAGCTGGGAGTGGTTCAACCCGTTCCACGGTCCGTCCTTCTCGAAGGTGGTCGGCGGGCTACTCCTCATGCTCTTCATCTACTGGGGCTGGGACACTTCGGTGTCGATCAACGAGGAGACAAAGGACCGCACCCGCAACCCGGGCCTCGGCGCCATCATCTCGACGGTGCTCCTCCTCATCATCTACTTCATCGTGACGTTCGCCGCGCAGGCCTACGCCGGAGTTGGCAAGACCGGGATCGGTCTCGCCAACCCGGCCAACTACGGCAATATCTTCTCGGAGCTCGGCAACGCCGTGTTCGGTCACGCCTGGTACGGCCACCTGGCCGTCGAGATCTTGGTCCTGATGGTCATCAGCTCGGCCGCTGCATCCACCCAGACGACGATCCTGCCGACCGCCCGAACGACGCTCTCCATGGCGGTCTACAAGGCGCTCCCGGACGCTTTTGGGCGAATCCACAAGCGATACCTGACGCCGACCGTCTCGACGGTGACGATGGGTGCCATCTCTATCGTGCTCTACATCGCGTTCAACCACTTCGCCGGAGGCAACCTCATACCGGACGCCGTGACCGCCATCGGGATCTGGATCGCCTTCTACTACGGCCTCACCGGCTTCACCTGCGCTTGGTACTACCGCAAGACACTCCGGCGGAGCACCCGGGACCTCTTCATGAAGGGCATCCTCCCGTTGCTCGGCGGCCTGATGCTTTACTTCGCCATGATCTGGAGCGTCTGGCAGGACTGGAACTACGACAACGTGCAGGCGCAGAGCTTCACGAGCTGGCACCTGCCCTTCCCACCCCACTCCGATGTCGGCGGAGTGTTCCTCATCGCGTTCGTCTCGGGACTGATCGGCATCGCGGTCATGATCATCATGCGGTTCGGCAGCCCAGCCTTCTTCCGGGGTGAGACACTGAGTCGGTCGACCCCAACCCTGGTGCCGGAGGGCGGCTCCCTAGTCGTAGGTGTCGAGTCGGCGGGAGCCGGAGAAGACCGTGCCAACAGCGCCAACGCGCCCGACAACGATCCGACGGCCGATGCTAACCCCCCGTCGTGAAATTGCTGACCAAGAGGTACGGGCCATTCAGGGTGACGGCCCCAAGTCCTGTGGCGTACCTCGGCCGGTGCGGTCCCCCAAGCTTGAGGGGCACATCGGACTGATATAGCATAGTCGCTATGTGGGGCGAGGTAGAGCTCGAGCCAGAAGTTCGCGACTGGCTCCTCGCCCTCGAAGGTACTGATTTCGACCGGGTGCGGTTTCACGTTGACCGCCTCGCCGATATTGGTCCGTTGCTAGACGAGCCCCACACCCGGCAGTTGGAGGGCAAGCTCCGAGAGCTGCGCTTCTTCCTGTCGGGTCGCCCAACTCGGATCACGTACTGGATCGCCCCGGGCCGCCGGATCATCCTTCTTACGGTGTTCGTGAAGACCCAGCGGCAGGAGCGACGGGAGATCCGACGAGCGAAACAGGCGATGGAGCGGTGCGTAGCCGAGGCGCACACGGTCGACGAGGAGGATTGAGGTCCATGACAAAGCGGACGAGCTGGGACGAGATCAAGGCGAAGCGGCCCCTTACTGAGGACGGACGCGCTGCCTTCGACGACGAAGCCCGAATCAGCGCCTTCCGAGAGTTGGTCTACCGCCTCCGCACGGAGGCAGGGTTCACCCAGGCCGAGCTAGCAGAGCGCATGGGTACCACTCAGTCGGCGATCGCACGGATGGAGGGCGGTGGCACCAGGCCGACGCTCGAGACCCTCGAGAAGCTGGCTGTGGCCGTCGGGGGCGAGCTTGTGGTCGGCGTCGGTGAGCATCTCTCGGACAACCGAAGTATCGCCAAGCTCGTGCGGGACGGCCACGCCGTCATTCGTCGCGCCAGTTGACGGTTCTGGTTCTAGAGCTCTGAGCTGAACTTTGTGAGTCGGGCTGGCCGGATTTGAACCGGCGACCTCTTGACCCCCATTGGCATCCACGGTTTGCAGGGTCTCCTGATCGGACATGTCATCGCAGGTCACGCCAGGACCACCAGATGCTGAGTGAGCCCGAATCTGGTTCTCTCCGGCCTGGAGGATTGCCAACGAGACTGCCACCGGGTGGGCGCGGACATCAGATGGCGCTCCGAGAGTTGGTCGCCTCAGACGCCGACCCCAAAGAGGGCTCGTCCAGGTGTGGCCGTCACGAGCTGGGTGCCCTCGCCGACGAGCACGCGGTCGCTATCAAGGGCGAAGGTACGAAGGCCGAGCATCCTCTCTTGGCGTGGCCAGAACGCGAGATCTGCTTCGAACGTGACGGCCCCCACGTCCGCGGCCCGCTCGGTGGAGGCTCTGATGAGACCGGTCGGGGTGAGGAGATATCGTCCCGCGTATCCTGAAGCAATCACACCGGCAGGTGTGGACTTCAGAACTGTCGCGCCGTAACTCGGCACGCGAGTCCACAGAGTCCGGCCCCCAGCGAATGTGACCACCTCGGTAGCGGTAAGGACAGCGACATTGCCGGCGCCGAGGCGAGCGAAGTCCAGGATGGGTGCATCGAGCTCGACGCGAGCCTGAGGGAGCAGGAATCGTTGGTGGATGACGCCTCGGACGGCTTCGTCCCCGCCCACGCTGAGGCTGAGTTCCGTGCCTGGTGTAAGCGTGAGCGGCACCGTCACCCGATCGTTCGCACCAGCTATCCGGATGCTTCGCGGAGTCGCCAACATCGCTGGGCCGCGCTCGACGATCTCGAGAGTAGTCGCCGACGGCACCATCGCGACATCGATCACCCACTGTTGCAGTGCGTCCCTTTCCCATGGCGCGGGGTCGGGGATCCAGTGGAAGTCCAGACGCCCGCCCGCCTGCCAGGGCGCCGTCGCCTGCGCGCAGCCCGCATGACCCTGGGCGATCTGTCCGGGCGTCGGCGCGGCCGGACCTTGTGGCACCGGGGTGATCGGCACCAGCGCGACGCCGGCGCTGGTGTGAAGGAACAGGGTGGCTGAGTCACCTGGCTGTGGGAAGGTCTGGCCGGTCCAGGTCACTTGCACGATCGGCCCGTTGACACTCACTTCCCAACCGTTGTAGCCCGTCGCAGCACGGACTTCGGTGTGGTAGATCGTGACCGGCGGGTGCGTCGGGCTGCCGAACGGGATCGTGCAACTGTCGCTCACCGTCAGCGGCGGAAGGAGGTACTGATCGACCCAGTCATTCTGGGAACAGTCGAACGATCCGTTCCAAGCGCCGTCGAGCGAGGCCGGGGTGGCGACGACGGCGTGGGAGGCGACGGCGTCTGGGACGAAGAGCGGGCCCGACATGGTGATGCCGGCCGGGCTCGCGATCACTGAATTTGGTGCTTGCCCAGGAGGGCTCGGCAGGGGCAGCGGCGGCACCGGGATCCGACCGGTGTAGGTCGCATCGTCACCGTCGTCGGGTGGATCGAGCAGCGTTATGCCGGCGAGAGTGTGTCCGGACACGTCCTGATCCGCCTGCGTCTCGATCACCCCCCCGAGCAGGACGGTTGCCGCCCACCCAGCCAGGATACCGGCGATGGGCACGAACCCGCCCACGACGACATTGGTGAGCCAGCAGACGAAACCGTCCCACTTGTCGACGCTGTGCCGAACGTGCATCCGCAAATCGAGTGTGGGCTGAGGATGGTTCGGGTCGACAGCGCCGGTGTCGGTAGTGGTCTTCATGTTCGGGACGATGACCACGCTCAGGTCCAGTGTGATCCCGATGTCCATGTTGCCGAGCCAGGTGGGGCAGGCGCCTAGCGCAACCAGATGCGTCGTGGCGTCCACGATGCCGATCCCGTTGACCACCAAGGCGTCGGGTCCGATCGCTCCCCACGTGGCTTCAGGCGCCACGTCGACGACGACATTCGGGGGAAGCGCTGCCGCGAGTTCGACGCCCAGAACGCCCTGCAACGCGCCTGCGAGCATGTCGCCAGCGAGAAAGACCGCCCAAGACGTGTCGGAGGGTACTGCACGGCGGTCAACGAGCGGACTGCCGGTGAGTCCCATCAGCTCAGCGACGCTCGTTGCGAATCGGGCGATGACGAGACTGGCGTCAGAGTCGTGCAGAACGGCGCCGCCCAGGATATTGAGGCTCCCCAGAGCGCCGAAGCTGAGCCCACCGGTCACGGCGATCCGCTGGAGGATGTACGGGACCGGAAAGGAGAAGTGTGAACCGTCGATGGCAATCCCTGTGAAGGCGAGTTCGAGCTTCTTGTTCACGATCGCCACTGTGATGTCCAGGATCGCGGCGTGGTCCTTGCCGGGCGCTTGCGGGTCCGCCGCGAGCTGGTCGAAGGTTACGACGTTCAGCGTGGCCTGCTGGCTGAATTGGACGGCTCCGAATGGGTCGGCAGCGGCAAAGGAAATGGATCCGGCGACGTACTGCACTGACCGGATGTACTGGCCCGAGTCGAGGAAGCTGACGTTACCCAGCGGGTTTGGGGCGAGGCTGGCAGCGGCCTCCACGATGGCGAGTGTGTCAACCTCGGACACTTGGATTTCGACGAACGGCACGATGGATCCTCCCCTGACGTCGCGGTCAGCGCTGCCGACCCGAGAGGCTGGCGCGAGGAGACCCTAGCCGTCCCCGTTTCCGGCTTCTGGCCCTGCCGCTGTCAGACGCGCCCGACAAGACCAGCCGCACCCGCCAAGTCGCGCCCGGCCGGGACACGCCCGAGGAGCTCTGGCGCCAGATCGTGGGGGCCACTCTTCCCCGACCATCACGCTCTCGATCTACGCCCACGTCCTCCCGGGCATGGCTGAGGAGGCCGGTGCGGCGCTCTCGGCATCGCTCCTTGGCTGACGACGGTATGCCCCTACACACGGTCGACGACAGCGTCTTCGATCCAACGCGCCAAAAGGCTGAGGGCAGCCAGAGCCTCGATAGCGACCTGCTCATCTGGCTCGTCAAGCCTATGGGTTGTCGGATTCCGCGGGGCCATCGAGCACCCCATGCCGAAGTGCCTCGCCCCCTCGTGAGCGCTCGTCCACTCCGGTGTCCCTTTCACCAGGCCTGGTAGGCGGAGGCGGGGGTCATTCGCGGATGGGTCATCGGTCGAAAATGCTGATTTGCAGAGATCCCCGAGGCTCACGCCATGCACCCCTAGCTTCGTCTTCAGGCGGCCCTCGATCGCTGTCGCGGCTCGCTGGATAGCCTCTCTGCGGGGACCGTCCTGCCAGAGCCGAAAGGCCTCGCCGATCACCCATGGGTGCAGTAGTTCGGGGACGAGGTTCGGCGCGTTGGGTCTGAAGATGACCTCGGTTGGATCCGTGCCCGGATCAAGGCCAGTAGTCGCTCGGCGGCGTCGAGGTTCTTCTCGTTCGGCCATCCCCCAAGCGAACCGCGCCGATACGCGAAATCCTCAGCAAGTCGGCGTCAAATGCAGCGGCGATCGACCGCATCGTGTCGACCTCTAGCCGGACCAGGCGAGCAAAGTCCTTGTACTCCTGCAAGAGCGCCGGAACCATCTGGTCGCGCCAAACCTTGCGCTGGGCGTCGAGCAGCTCGATGAATGCCTCTACCTGCTGCTCCGCTCTGGAGAGATCCATGGGCCTGACTCCGATGACAACCGCTGACAAAGCTTCCATACGGTGGTTGTCATCGTCCGCCGCTGGGCCTCTTAACTGCGGTGTTGTGGTCGGGCTGGCCGGATTTGAACCGGCGACCTCTTGACCCCCAGTGGGGTCCCGGGTCTGCGGTATGTCCAGTGCCGAAGTGTCATTCCAGGTCAGATGGGGGGTCCTGTACGGGGAGCAAGGCAGAAACGGGTGCGCTTGGGGGCCATGGATTGCCATCGGGATTGCCAACGGCCGCGCGTTGCGGTTGGGCATCGCGTCCTCTGACAGAGGCCAGCTGACTGACCAGCACGTTGCTACTGATGAGCGGCGCCGACCGCTACCGATGAGTGGCAGAAGGCTCTATCCCTGCCAACCGGATCCCGTCAGCGCGTCATCTCACATATGTGTCGGCGACCTTGACAGTGACAGCGCGCCGTGTCACCCTCGCTTCTAAGCGCGGTCTTCTTGGCGGGAGAACCGAGGTGGAGGGATGTCGATTGGCGGTCGTCCGATCGGCAAGCGGGAGCGTCTGCTCAGCGCCCTGGCCGTGCTCCTCGTCGCCGGAGCCCTCTACGTGGTCGGCACAGCGACGGGCCACGGACGATCCCCTCACTCACCCGTTGAGCTGGGACCTCTCCAGCTGACCTCGACGTCCTCGTCGCCACCGGCACGGGACATCTACACCGTGGCCGGCACCGGGACGGGCGGGGAGTCAGGCGTCCCCGGACCTGCTCTCGGCGCCCGGCTCTACAACCCCTCGGGGGTGGCGATCGACGCCGACGGGAACATCGTCATCGCCAACCTGCTGAGCGACGTCATCTACGTGGTGGCCGTCACCTCGGGCGACTTCTACCAGCAGCAGATGACGGCTGGCTATGCGTACGTGATCGCCGGGAACTACTACCAGGGTTACAGCGGCGACGGCGGAGCGGCCAGCTCGGCCGAGCTCTACTACCCAGAGATGGTGGCGGTCGATCCCCACGGCAACATCGTCATCGCCGACAACCAGAACGAGGCCGTCCGGGTGGTGGCCGAGTCGGCGACCAACCCGGGCTACGACGTCTGGTGCTCCGGCACCTGTGCCCACCCCTGGACGATCGGGGACATCTACACCGTGGCCGGCACGGGGACCGCCGGTTACAACGGCGACGGGATCACCGCCTACACGGCCAAGCTGAACGACCCCCAGCTCATCGCCTCGGACCACGAGGGCAACATCGTGATCGGCGACACCTCCAATCAGCGGGTCCGGGTGCTGGCCGTCGGCACGAACCCCGGCTACCCACTCGCCGGGTGCTCGGGCAGCTGCACCTGGACCGACGGGGAGATCTTCACGATCGCCGGGGACGGCACGGCCGGCGACAGCGGCGACAATGGCCTCGCCACCTCGGCCGAGCTCCACAACCCCAACGGCGTCCAGGTCGACAGCGCCGGCGACGTGCTCATCGCCGACTACGCCAACAACGTGGTGCGCGAGGTGGCCCTCGCAAGCGCCACCAACTTCGGGATCTCGATGAGCGCCCAGGACATCTACACCGTGGCCGGCGACGGCACCAGCAGCTGGAGCGGCTCGGGGGCGGCCACCTCGGTCGGGATGAACCCGGCCTTCGTGGCCACTGACGCCGACGGCAACCTCGTGATCGGCGACCAGGACAACGACCGGATCCTCGTCGTGGCGAAGACGACCGGCACCCACTACGACCAGGCCATGACCGCCGACCACGTCTACTCGGTCGCCGGGACCGGGACCAACGGCTACAACGGCGACCACCAGGATCCGACCCAGGCGGAGATCTACCAGCCCGACAGCCTGGCGGTGAACTCGGCCGGCCAGGTCCTCATCGCCGACTACCACAACCAGCGGATCCGCCTCTTCGGCGGTGGCCCCGTTGGCCCGGTCGGCGTCGTGCCCGAAGGTGTCGGGGTGAGCTCGGAGCTCTGGGGAGGGTCCGGTCCGACGTGCGCCTGCAAGGACCCCGTCCAACTGGCCACCGGGGACTACTACACCTCGGCCACCGATCTCAGCGTTGCCGGCCCCGGAGTGCCGCTGGCCTTCACCCGCACCTACGACGCCCAGGAGGCCCAGAGCCAGGAGCCCTCCGGCACCCCCGGCCCCCTCGGCTACGGCTGGGCCGACAACCTCGCCATGTCGATCAGTTACGACTCGGGCACCGGCGTGGCCACCTTGACCGAGGCGACCGGGGCCGAGATCACCTTCCAGCACTACGCCACCGGAGCGACCGAACCGGACTGGTGCCCCTCGGACGCGTCTGCAGCGGTCTTCTGTCCGGCCGCGCCGCGCTATCTGGGCACCCTCAGCCACACCGGCAGCGGGCCGTGGACCTACGTCGATGCGACGCAGAGCCCGCTCACCTACACCTTCAGCTCGGGGAGCGGCGGCGGGACGCTCACCGAGATCGAGAACGAGGCCGGCCAGTCGATCAGCTCGTCGACGTACTCCCCGAGCGGGGGCGAGCCGGCCTGTCCGAGCGGGGACACCTGCACGGCCTGGACCTCGTCGGCCTCGGGCCGGGAGCTCGTCGAAGAGGTGAACTCCTCCGGCCAGCTGGTCGAGGTGCTCGACCCCGACACCGGCGAAGACGCCACCTTCAGCTATTCGGGGACCGGCTGCAGCACCTGGGGAACCGGGGACCCGGTCGACCTCTGCTCGGCCACCGACCCCGGGAGCCTCACCACGAGCTACACGTACGATGCCTCGAACTCGACGGCGGCCTTCGACTACGACCTTTTGACCGAGACGCCGCCGGCCACCGGGAAGGTCACGAACAGCTACGACGGCTCGGGGCGGGTCGCCACCCAGACCATCGCCACCTCGGGCTCGACGAACGACGAGACGGACTTCTCCTACGGGACGACGACGGTGGCCATCGGCGGGGCCTCGACCTCGGCCACCACCACCACGGTCACCGACTACCCCGAGGGCACCGGGTCCGGGAAGCCCACCATCACGACCGTCGACACCTTCTCCAACAACGTGCTGGTGGAATCGGCGGTCACGGGCTCGCAGCCCGTCTACTACGACCGGGACCCGAC
>Ga0116216_10000560_pt1 | contig 29294 bp, 26 predicted proteins | sample Sb_taG_11_FD_89696 | JGI IMG/M metagenome (GOLD analysis project Ga0116216, IMG submission 89696) | Peat soil microbial communities from Weissenstadt, Germany - Sb_50d_3_AS metaG | ecosystem: Environmental > Terrestrial > Soil > Wetlands > Peat | place: Germany: Weissenstadt | collected 2010-09-21
GGGGAAACGTGGCGTCCTCGGGTAGAAGGGACCGGGCTAACGCCTTGTCGGCGAGGGCGATCGTGATCGAAAACGGAACGGTCGTCGTCCCCCCCGCGGCCACGGAGGTGACCGGGGACCCGCCGGTCGCGAGGAACGTGCCGTTCGGTTCGTCGACGACGGTGAGCAGGCTCAGGTCGTCGAGGGGGTACCAGCCGGGGTTCGAGACGTTCACCTGGCCGGTCAGCGTGATCGTGTCCGTCCCCGAGAACGTGGGGGGCGCGGTCGGACCGGTCTCCCCCGCCGGACGAATCTTGGACCCCGAGTAGGCGACGGACGCGAGGAAGACGACGACGACGACCAGCCAGAGGACCGCGAGGATCCGGAACAGGCGGGCGAGCCGCCAGAGTGCCGGCGGGCCCGCCATGGCGAAAACAAGGCCTCCGCACGGTAGATAATCCCCCGCGTTCGTATCGCGGGCGGCGGAGGCGTCCGGCCCACCCCGGGCCTCTCGGGTGCGACTCCCGTGCTACCACGGCCCCGTGAGAGGGGCCGCATAAGTTTATGCGCATCCGCATGCGTTCTCACAGGTGCGATGCGCCGATTCCACCGCCGCCGGCCGGCAATCTATCGGGCCGTCTCCTCCGTGATCTCGGTCATTCTGCTCCTCTGCGTGACCGTCATCCTGATCGCGGTCGTCGCGACGTTCCGGTTCAACCTCCCGACGTCCTCCCCGCACGTGTGGTACACCGCCTCAGGCAACGAGTCGGAGCAGGCGTGGGGCGACCCGACGGACTGCACGAACACCTCGATCTACGCCGCCTGCGACCCGCTTCCGGCCGTCTTCGTCAGCGTGACCTCCTTCACGCCGTCGTACATCTCGCTCAGTCAGCTCGTTCTCGTCTTCATCTGCAACGGCACGGAACTGATGAACGGGACCCTGAAGGCGCTCGAGGTCGTCCCCGGATCGGGCGCCAACCCCGGCTCGGGTTCGCCGGTCCTGAAGAGCTGCGGAACGTGGAGCTGGGGGAGCGGCCAAGGAACGACCGGGACGTACTTCAACCGCCTGCTTTACTACCAGCAGAAGACCCCGGGGATCCCCGGCATCCAGCAGGGCGACATCCTCGTCGTCTACTCCCACCCGAAGCTCGATTTCGCCGACCGGAGCGGCCACAACCCCGACGACGACTACCACGGCGCGCCGCTCTGGTGCTTCACGGTCCAGAACGCCTGCACCCTCTACCTCGATTATATCTCGGGGAAGCAGACGTCGCTCGTGTTCTCGCTCTCGCTCTACCAATTGAGCGGCGTCTAGGGCGGTTCCGAGAGCTCCCCGGGGCGCGAGGCGGGCCGGTTAGGCCGGTCGGACCCGGTGCTCGATCGGTATGGCATCCCGGACGGCGCCGGACACGGTGCAGTAGTCCGGAAAGATTTCGACGCAGTGGTCGAACCGGCTGCGGTCGGCCTCGTCGACCGGCTGCGTGACGATCTCGACGGCGAGCGCGCGGACGCGCCGGCGGCCCTGCGCGTTGACTCCGACCGTCGCGCGCACGGTCGTGTGGAGCGGCGTCGCGCGCACGTGCGCCCGCTCGAGCGTGTTGACCAAGGTCGAGCTCATGCAGTGGCCGACCGCCATCGCGAGCGCCTGAACCGGGTTCGGTCCCCGGTCCTCCCCGACCGGAGGGGACTCGTCGACGACCGGGCCGGGAAACGGTGCGTCGGCGAACGTGACGGAGAACCGGTACTTTTCGACCTGCGCTAGGTCGGTGCGAGAATCGGGGGCGGACATCGCCCGGGCAATGGGGACGGATACTTGACGGCGCTCGGCTCGATGCGTCGGGGCGACGCTCGGACGGCGTGAAACGCGGGCCGGGTTACGACAGCGAGAACGAGTACAGCCCGGAGCCTCCGGCGACGAGGACACTGGTCGGCGTCGTCGCCGGCGAGACGAAGTGGTCGACCTGGCCGAGCGGGAACGAGTAGAGTACGTGCCCGGTGGAGAGGTTGAGCCCCAGGAGCTCAGCCGTCGACTCGTTCGTCACCCAGACGACGCCGCCGGTGACCACGGGCGTGCCCGCGTCGAAGCTGGCGCTCCGCCACGTTTCCGTGAAGTTCGTCGCCCCGACGGCGAGGTCGAACAGCCCGTTCGTGCAGGGGACCAACATCGAGAGCCCGACGTGGGCCGTTCCCCCGTAGGCGCCGGCGCAGACCGGCTGCTCCCCCAGCTCGCCCCCGATCCCACCGAGGTGACCACCGGCGAGGACGTACCCCACACCCGACTTGCCGATCTGAAAGACGACCCCGTTGTCGAGGAGCGTGGGCGCCTCGGAGCCCAGGTCCTGGTCGTTTCGGTTGAGCTGGGCCCAATCCGTCGGGGCGAAGTAGTCGACCTCGTGGAGCGCCGGCGTCAGCTCCACGACGGCGTCGCCGAAATCGAACGTGGAGGTCGACGCCCCGTTCCCGGTACTGACGTAGAGGCTACCGTTCGGCGCGACCGCCATCCCGGCCGGGCCCCAGATCGCGCCTTCGCGCTGGGTCGGCACCTGGTAGGAGAGGATCGAGCCCGTTCCGGCGGTCGGAACCCCCTCGACGAAGCCGTGGTACGCCCCGCAGTCCCCGTACAACCCTCCGAACGGCACGTAGACGAGCCCGTTCGCGAGCGCGAGCGCCCCCCGCTGCTGTTCGACGGTGGCGCTCACCCCGGGCGGGTCGACTGGGACCTCGGAGCGGACCGAGCCGTTGGCGACGGAGAGCGCGAACAACTCGTGTTCGGGCGCCGGCATCACGAAGGCGACGACATAGAGCGTTCCGGTGGCCACGTCGATGACGGGCGTCCCCGTGATCCCGCTCGGGTCGATGTCCCCGCACGGCAAGGCGGAGCTCGGCACGGGAGTCCCCAGGTGCGACCGCCACAGGACGGCGCCGGTCGAGGCGTTGATCGCGTACACCGAATCGTCCTCGGTGGCGACGAAGATGTCCGCACCGCACACGAGGGGCTGGGCGTACACCTGGCCGTCGAGCGAGACCGGGCCGCTCCAGGTCGGATGGGCCGAGGAGACCGGTCCGCGGCTCACCAGGCCGGACCGGGCGTTGTCTCCATGGTAGGTCGTCCAGTTCCCGCCGCTGCCGTTCGCCCCGGCCGGGCAGGTGGCGGTGCCGGTGGGACCTGGGGGAGTCGTCGGGGCGCTCGACGGGACCCAGCGGACGTACGCGACGACCCCGGCCACGACCACGACGGTCGCGAGCACGAGCACGAGGACGATTTGAATCCGCCGTTCCATCGTTCGGGCCGGGAGAGCCGCTCCCCCGGATTAGCCTTCGGTCCGTCCGCCGGCAGGACGCCGCCGAGAGGGGTAATGAGGGGCGGCCGGTCCGGGCGAGGGATGACCCGGCCCCGTTCGGCAGCCTTCGGGCCGCGGAAGTGCGCCCTTTCCCCGGGCGGGCGAACCGGAGTCCGGAGCCGATGAGCGAGGCGCCCATCGCCACCTCCCTCGAGTCCGTCCGCCGACTCACGGTCACGAAGCAGCGGTTGAGTGGGCCGCTGCCCCGACGGCCCTCGACGAGCGCCATTCTCTCGGTCGTCCGCGACCTCGCGTACGTTCAGTGGGACCCTGTCAGCGTCGTCGCGCCGTCCCACCTGCTCTCGCTGTGGGCCCGACTGGGCGAGTTCCGCCCATCGGACCTCGACCGGCTTCTCTGGACCGATCGGGAACTCTTCCTGCACTGGACGCCGATGGCCTCGATCGTCCTGACGGAGGATTTCCCCCTCTACCATGAACTCATGCGCCGGTATCCGGACTCCCTGAGCCACTCGTGGGGGAGCCAGCGGACCCAGGCCAAGAGATTCCTTTCGGGACACTCGGAACTCCGGACGAAGATCCTGAGGGAGTTGCGGAAAGGACCGCGCCGGCGGAGCGAATTCGAGGACCACGCGAGGACCAAGCGGAGCGTGGGGGAGTGGTCGTTCGGGAGCGACGTCTCGCAGATGTTGTACCATCTGACGATGAGCGGGGACGTGATGGTGGTCGGGCACGAGGGGAACCAGAACCTCTGGGGACTTTCGGCGCCATTCCTGGGGGATCGGGTCGACCGGACCGAGCTGACGGAGGCGCAGGCCGCCCGCGCGGCCGCCGAGCGCGCGCTTCGGGCGTTGGGCACCGCGTCGCCGCGCGAGATCACTTACCACTTCGTGCGAGGCCGCTACTCGAACATCCGGGAGACCCTCGCGGGGCTCCGCGAGGACTCCGTGATCCATCGCGTGATCGTCCCGGAGCTCGGCCCCCGAGACGAACGGTACGTCCACGACTCGGACCTCCGACTCCTCGAGTCGATGGACTCCGCCGCGTGGCGACCCCGCCTCTCGCTACTTCCCCCGTTCGACAATCTGGTCTACAGCACGGCGAGAACGAACCTCCTGTTCGGATTCGACTACGTCCGGGAGCAGTTCCTCCCGAAGGAGAAGCGGAAGTTCGGGACCTACGTACTTCCCATTCTGTGGGGGGAACGACTTATCGGTCGGCTGGACCCCCGGTTCGACCGGGCCCAAGGGGAGCTCGTCATCAATTCGGTCCACGCGGAACCCGGCGCGCCCGCCGACCGAGAGGTCGGAGAGGCGATCGCGGCGACGGTGCATCGCCTCGCCGCATTCCTCGGGGCGACCCGAGTCACGTACACCGCCCGGATCCCCGGCGTCTGGAAGAGGTCGCTTCGCTGAGGCGGGAGCTGGCTCGCCTACGAAGCTTCTCGCCGACCGTCCGCGGCGAGAACTGCTCGCGTCGGTCGCCAGGATCTCCCGCAATGAGTCCCGGAGTCATCCCCTTGGTCGGGTCGAATGGGCGCGCGGGGAGGTAGCCGACGTGGGAAGGGACGATCAGCCACTGGAGGGACTTGAACCCCCGACCTGCTGATTACGAATCAGCCGCTCTACCAGGCTGAGCTACAGTGGCGTCGGACGGGCCGAGGGCGTTCGACCCATAATGCTGGCGGTCGCCCGCGCCCTCACGACTCGCGAAGGGCGTCCGTGAGGTCGCGAACCAGGTCGTCCGGCTCCTCAATCCCCAGCGAAAGGCGCACGAGGCCGGGCCGGATCCCCCGCGCCTCGGCTTCGGCGTCGCTGAGGCTCCGGTGGGACGTCTCGCGCGGGACGCTGGCCAGGCTCTCGACGCCGCCGAGGCTCGCCGCCACGTGCACCAGCCGGAGCCGCCCCAGAAACCGAGCGACGGCCTCGCGGCCCCCGGCGAGCTCCAGGGCGAGGACGCCCCCGCGCTGCCGCATCTGGGAGGCGGCCACCGCCTCGGCCCCCGGTCCCTCCCGACCGGGGTAGTGGATCCGCCGGATGGCGGGATGGTCTTCGAGCGCCGCGACGACCCGGGCGGCGTTGCCGCTCGCGCGGGCGACCCGCAGCGGGAGCGTCTTCATCCCGCGCGTGAGGAGAAACGCCGCAAACGGGTCGAGGGGAGACCCGAGGATCGCCTGCGTCCGACCGATCCGGTCGACGAGCTCCCGGCGCCCCGCGACCGCCCCCGCGATCACGTCGGAGTGCCCGCCGAGGTACTTCGACGCGGAGTGGACCACCAGGTCCACCCCGAGCGCGAGGGGGCTCTGACCCACGGGCGTGGCGAACGTGTTGTCGAACACCGACGTCGCCCCGACGGCCCGGGCGGCCTCGGCCCACCGCCGGATGTCGTGGACGCGAAGGAGGGGGTTCGTGGGCGATTCGAAGTACACGAGTCGAGTTCCGGGTCGGATCGCCTCGTCCGGGCGGGCCGCCTCCGACGCGGAGAGGAGTCGGACCGGTACCCCGAAGCGCGGCAGCAGGTCCCGGAGCAGTTCGACCGTCCCGCCGTAGAGGTCGTCGAGGGCGACGACCTCGTCGCCCGGGCGAACGAAGGTGAGGACGGTCGAGGAGATCGCCCCCATCCCGGAGCCGAAGACCCGGGCGGCCTCGGCCCCCTCGAGCGAGCGAACGAGCTCGGCCGCGACCTCCTGGGTCGGGTTGTCGAGGCGCGTGTAGAGGTGGACGCCGGAGGGATCCTCGGCCTCGGAGAACGCGGCCGGGAAGTGGAACGTCGAGGTCTGGTAGATCGGGAAGACGACCGCACCGGCGTTCGCGTCGTCGCGCGCGCCGGCGTGCACGGCCCGCGTCGACGGCCCGGCCCACTCCGGGAGTGGATGGAACTTCGGCCGCGGCGGCGGGGCGTCCGGTCCGTCGCTCATTCGGTCGCGGTCGGGGGGAGGGCGCGCAGCCGGTCTTCGGCCTTCAGCTCCCGAAGGTAGTGGGCCACGGCGGCCGGAACCCGCTCCCTCCACCCCGTCGACCCCTCGCGGAGAAGCCGCCGGATCGACCGCCCCTCGAAGAGTTCGCGGTCGAACATCGGGGGGCTGACCACCTCGAACCCGGCCCGCTCGAACAGGGTCCGCGTGAGCGGGTTGTTCGTGTAGACCCGCTCGAACGTCGGCAGGAGCTCGACCACATGTCCGACCCACAGGGCGTGCCGGTGGATGTCGGGGATCGGGATGGCGACCCATTGGTCGAGCGACTCGGCCTGCAGCGACCGGGCGATCATCTCGTACCGCTCGGCCGCGGTGAACGGGTTGTCGGATGTGTACGACTCCTCCGCGCTCCCGATGCCGAGGATCAGGGTCTCCTCGGGGTGCTCCTTCCGGAGATGCCGGACGACGTCGACGTGGCCGCGGTGGAACGGCTGAAAGCGGCCGACGAGGAGCCCGCGCACGTCCCGCGCCCTAGTCCGGTGAGAGGTCCTCGACGTCGTCGATGAACTCGTCGATGTGCGGGCAGCTCGCGGTCAGGTAGAACCGGCAGTGTCCGCACGCCTGGTCGTTCAGGCTCGTCTTGAGGGACGGGTTGAACACGTAGCAGGGGCGATTCCGGAACCGGTCCTCCCCTTCCTCGGCCTCCGACGGCTCCTTGGGCGGGTGCCAGGTCGGAGCGAGCCGGTGGGTCGGGATCCGGGTCGAGCTTCTCACGTGCCCGCCGGGCGCCCCGAGGGCGGCGGCACGCGGTCGCCGCCGACGTCCGTTCGGCTGGTGGCGTGAACCATCGCGGCGAGCCGCTCAAGGAGTGAGTCCTTCGCGGTGCCCTTGCCGACGAGCGCGTACTTCAGCACGTCGCGGAGGGTGCGCACCGGGATCACCTCGATCATCCCGCGGTAGCGGGACTCGAGCACAAGGTCCCCCATGTTGTCCTCGGGGATCAGGACCCGTCGGAGTCCGGAGTCGGCGGCGGCCTCGACCTTCGCGGTGACGCCCCCGACGGGGAGCACCTGGCCGCGGACGGAGAGCGAACCGGTCATCGCGACCGACTGGTCGACCGGTACTCCCTCGAGGGCGCTGATGACGGCGGTCGCGATCGAGACGGAGGCGCTGTCGCCCTCGACCCCGTCGGACGTGCCGACGAACTGGATGTGGATGTCGTAGCGGCTGATGTCCTCGCCGGTGTACTTCTTGACGAGGGCGCTGACGTTCTGGACCGCCTCCTTGGCGATGTCGCCCAGCTTCCCGGTCGCCACCACGACGCCCCCGTCGCGGGTCTGGGCGGGGGTCACCTCGGCGACGATCGGAAGCACGATGCCGGAGAATTCGGACATGCCGGACTGCGCGTTGATCGCGGCGAGCCCGTTGACGACGCCGACGGCCGCGCCGTCGGTCGCGAACATCCGGTACTCGCGCCGGCGCTCGATGTACCGGTCGGCGATCTGCTGCTCGAGCGAGCGGCTCGTCTTCTTCGCGCGCACGACGTGCTCCGCGGTCGTGAGGCGGGCGCCGTCGGAGTTCGCGACGTCCCCGGCGACCCGGACCAGACCGCCGAGCTCGCGGAGCCGGAGCGTGAGCTGGCCCGAGCGTCCGGAGCGGCGCTGGGCCTCACGGACGATCTCGACGACCGCCCCCATGTCGAAGTGGGGGATCTTGCGGTCCTTGACGACCTCCTGGGCGACGAACCGGACGACCTTCATCCGGTTCTCCACGGTGTCGGGCATGGTCGTGTGGACGTACAGCTCGTATCCGTAGCCGCGAATGCGCGACCGGAGCGCGGGGTGCATCGATTGGACGCTGTCGATGTTGCCGGCCGCGACCAGGACAAAGTCGGCCGGAACCGGCTCGGTCTTCACCATCGCGCCGGCGGAGCGTTCCGACTGGCCGACGATGGGGAACTTGCGCTCCTGGAGGGTCGTCAGCAGCGAGTGCTGGCTCTCGATCTTCAGCAGGTTGATCTCGTCGACGAAGAGGACGCCCCCGTTCGCCTTGTGGATCGCGCCGACCTCGACCCGCTCGTGCGGCGGCGTCTCGAGGCCGCCCGACTGGAACGGGTCGTGCTTCACGTCGCCGAGCAGGGCGCCGGCGTGGGCGCCCGTCGCGTCGATGAACGGCGCCCGCTCGTCCGGCTGATGACCGACGAGCAGTTTGGCGACGGTGTTCGCGCCGTCGGACCGTCCGCTCGAGAAGCGGACGATGACGTAGAGGAAGATCACGACGATGATCGCGATCAGCAACGCGGTCAGGTCATGGCCCGGGGTGATCCAGACGACGTAGGCCGCGAGCAGGAAGATGACGATCGCGACGACCGCGAGCAGCAGCATCCGCTGCTCCTTCCGTTGCGCCGCCTCGAGCTTCTGGGCGGCGACGATCTCTTTGCCCTTTCCGGCGGGGACGACCCGGATCTTCGGCTCGTTCGGGTCGTCGGTGTTCGGGTAGGCGAGGATGTCCTGGAGCGGCTCCTTCGGGAGGAAGTCGACCATGGCCCGGGCGAGCATGCTCTTCCCGGTGCCGGGGTCGCCGATCAGGATCATGTGCCGCTTCTGCGACGCGGCCTTCTTCGCGACCTCGACGGCGTCGTCCTGCCCGATGACCTGGTCCAGAAGACGGGCGGGGACCTCTACGTTCGCCGTCGTTTCGTACGGCAGCGTCCGGCCCCAGGCGTCGAGATCCTCCCGACTGCCCGAATCCGCCGTCGCGTGGCCTTGTGGGTCCGTAACTGCCCCTATGGTCGCGGTACCGTCCCCCTCGGACCGCTCCAATCGTACGGAGGGGTGCCACTCTATAAAGCCTCTATCGGAAGTTCTTGACACCATGTGGCTCGCCGCGACCGGGGTGCGACTCCGCGCGGGTCGCCGTCTCCCCGTTATCTACCGAATCGGATTCGGAATCCGGGGAATCGGGTGACCTCGCGCTGGGACGGCCGAGCGGTCGCCGACGGGCTCCTCGAAGGAGCCCGGGCGGCGGTCCGGGCGGGCGTTTCGGCGGGCGGCCGGCCGCCGCGTCTCGTCAGCGTCCATCGGGGCGGGGACTCCCCGTTCCAGTTCTATCTTCGGCGCCAGGCGAAGAACGCCGAGCGGGTCGGGATCGAGTTCCGCGAGGAACTTCTCCCGGAGGGCATGACGTCGCTCTCCCTCCGCCAGCGACTCGCGACGCTCGACCAGGATCCCGGAATCGACGCCGTCCTGCTCGAACACCCGCTCCCGCCGGAGCTTGGGTTCCTATCGGCGGCCTCCACCCTTCGACTCGAGAAGGACGTCGACGGGGTCGGGGCCGCGAGCCTCGGTCGGCTCGTCGCCGGCCAGCCCGTTCACGCCCCGGCGGTGGCGCGCGGCGCCATCCTCCTCGCCCGCCACTATGGGGCGGATTTCCTCGGCCGGCGCGTGGCGGTGGTCGGCCGGTCCGAGACGGTCGGCCTCCCGCTCGCGCTGCTCCTGGCGGCCCGCGGACTGGGCGCGGAGGCGACCGTGACGATCGCGCACTCCCGGACCCGCGACCTCGCCGGAGCGCTGGCGGGCGCCGAGGTCGTCTTCTCGGCCGCGGGGGTCCCCGGCCTCCTGAACCGCGGGAACGTCCCGGAGGGGGCGGCCGTCGTCGATGTTGGTCTCTCGAGCGTGCCGGACCCGACCGCTCCGTCGGGCCACCGAGGGGTGGGAGACGCCGACGCCTCGGCCCTGGACGGATGGGCGCGCGCGCTCACCCCGGTCCCCGGCGGGGTCGGGCCGATGACGGTCGCGGCCCTCATGGAGAACACCGTGCAGGCGTGGGCCCTGCTCGGACGGGGCCAGCCAACGTGACCGGACGCGCGAAGTCGGCGCCGACGTTGCATTGCCGCGATTGCCCGATGTGGTACGGGGCGGACGACGATGGCTGGGGCCCGTGCTCGATCAAGAATCGGCGCGGGGACGTCCGGTATCTGACGTACGGGGGCCACGTCTGCGACGAGGGCTACGTCCCGCCGCCGGCGTACCCCGGGAAGGCCGCCCGGTTGAGGGGCTCCCGCTCGACCTCGAGCGCGTCGGCCGTCGGATACTCCTCGACGGCGAACGCGGGGGCGCCCAGGCGCGGCGCGAGGCGCCGCAATCGGTCCGCGCCCAGCTCGAGGCGTCGCCGGCCGAAATCGACTCGGTAAGCGTCCGCGCCGATCCGGTGCTCCCGGACGATCCGGCCGGCCCACCGCGCCACGTCCCGTCCGGCGGGCGCTTCGACGACGCCGAAGACGAGCGTGCCGTCCGAGGTCGTCTCGGCGAACGGGGCGCGAGTGCGCTCCGCCCTCCGATGGAGTCGCTGGCGGAGCTGCACGCCGTCCTTGAACCGGGAGGAGCAGTAGTGGACCGGGACGGAGAGACGGACCTCCCGCACCACCCGCTGGGCGACCGCCCGGCTCCCCCGGACCCCCCACCCGTTCAACGGGTCGAGCTCGTACGACCGGTCGTGAAGCTTGTCCTCGTTCGTCTCGGAGAACTCGAGCTCGTTCAGGTTGACGAAGTCGACGCCGATCGCCTCGAGGGCGACGAGGAGTCGCCGGAGCTCGGCCTCCTTCTCGGGGAGGACCGGGATCTCCACCCCGCGGCGGATCCCCCAGCGGGGCGCGTCCTCCAGGACCTTCCGGTACGCCCCCCCGTCGGCGGAGAGCGGACCCCACAGGTAGTGCGGGATGTGGAGCCGGAATTCGTCAAGGCCGGCGCGCGCGAGGCGTTCGAGCTTTTCGGCGTTCGGCTCATGCGTGTAGAGGTGGATGTTGTGCGAGGGCCCGAACGTCTGCTTGAGGAGTCGGACGTAGTGTTCGGTCCGGTCGATCACGCCGAGCGGATCGCCGCCGGTGATCCCGGTTCCCGCCGCGCCGATCGCGCGCGCCTCGTCGAGCACGTCGGCGTCGCAGGTGACCCGCCGTTCGTTCGCGTACACCTGGTCGATCTGGTTCCGGTTCCCCGAGACCGGACAGTAGAAGCATCGGAACCGGCAGAGGCCGGTGACGAAGAGGACCATCTTCTTGCCCTCCGCGCACTGGACGCACGCGGGCGAGAGGGCGCCCCGGTGGCTCGACGCCATCGGGAGGACGGTCAGGCCGGTACCGGGCATGGGACCCGGGCCAGCGGGGGCGCGGCACTTGAGCGTTGCCGGGGCCGCCCGTCCCGGCCCGTCGCCGCGCCCGGAGCAGGTGAGTTCGAGGAAACTCCCCACGGAACGCTCAAATCGGGCACCTGTCTGGGCGCGAGCGTTTCGGGAGCTGTGCGAGTCGAATGGAGATGCAACCGGGCCAGATGGCGTACGACCGCGCGAGCACCGTCTTCTCCCCGGACGGCCGCCTGTTCCAGGTGGAGTACGCGCTCCAGGCGATCCAGATGGGCGGCACCGCGGTCGCGGTGACGTACGACGCCGGGATCGTCTTCGTCGCCTACCGGAATCTCCCCGTGAGCTCGCTCGCCGAGGCCGGCTCCATCGAGAAGAGCTTCGCGATCGACGCGGGCCTCGGGTGCGTCACCGCCGGGCTGATCGCCGACTCCCGCGTCCTCGTCGAGTTCCTCCGCCTCGAGGCGCAGCGCCACCGGATCACCTTCGGGGAGGCCGCGCCGTACTCCCTCCTCGCCGCCGCGCTCGGCGGTCACCTCCAGCAGTTCACCCAGTTCGGCGGGACCCGCCCGTTCGCGGTGTCGCTCCTGCTCGGTGGGTTCACGAACCGCACGCCGGGCCTCGTCGAGCTCGACCCGAGCGGCGCCACGATCGGATGGAAGGCCTACGCGATCGGCCGCAACCGCCGCGCCGTCGCGGACTTCCTCGAAGAGAAGATCGGCTCCGACCGCACCGAGGAGGTCGCGTTCAAGCTCGCCGTCCAGGCCGTCGCCGAGGGCTCGCCCTCGCCATTCCCGCCGGAGGCGCTCGACGTCGCCATCCTGGAGCCCGACGCCGAGCTCCGCCGGCTCGCTCCCGCCGAGGTCACCCGGCGCGTCCAGGGGATGCCGTTCATCGGGACGCCGGACCGCGCGAAGAGCGCGAAGTAGCCTTCCGGGCGTCGTCGAACTCCTCGCGCAGCCGGATCCGCCGGCGCGTCCGGTGGTAGGTGACTGCGAACCGGTGGGCCTCGTCCCGAACGGCGCGGAGCAGCAGCATCGGCGGGGCGTTCTTGTTCGGCTTCAGCGGCTCCGCCCGGTCGGGGAGGTACACTTCCTCCTCCCGCTTCGCGAGCCCGATCGCGGGGATCCGCTCGTCGAGGTGGAGCTCCTTCAGCACCTCCATCGCCGCGGCGAGCTGGCCCCGCCCTCCGTCGATGAGCAGGACGTCCGGGAGCGGCTCCCCTTCCTCCGCCCGGCGCTCGAACCTCCGCCGGACGACCTCGGCGATGCTGGCGAAGTCGTTGGTCCCCTGGACGGTCCGGATCCGGTAGCGACGGTACTCGGACTTCGCCGGCGCGCCGCGCTCGAACACCACGACCGAGGCGACCCCCTCCGAGCCCTGGAAGATCGAGATGTCGAGCCCCTCGATCCGGTTCGGGAGCGTCGGGAGGTTCAGCAGGCGCTGGACGGCGACGAGGACGTCGCGCGGCGGGGCGCGGACGACCACCTGCTCGACGGTCGCCTGCGCGAGGCGCTCGGCGAGGCCGGCGAGGCTCGCCGGGTGCCCCGTCGGTCGGAAGCTGACCGGGATGCCGCGCTCGCCCTCGAGCCAGTCGACGACGTCGTCGATCCCGTCCGGGCGCGCCCCCTGGATGTAGATGCGGTCGGGAACGATCAGCCGTTCGCCGTAGTACTGGGTAAGGAACTGGCGCAACAGTTCGCCGGGCTCCGGGACGTCGTCGGCCGGAACCGCGAGGAGGTGGGGCTCGGTCCCGCGGACCTCGCCGTCGACCACGTGCAGGAGGCCGACCGCGACGCGGAGCGCCCCCGGGTCGTTCGGATAGGCGAGCGCGAGGAAATCGGCGCGGCCGCTGCCGGGGCCGATCACGCGTTGCCGCTCGGTGAGCGCCTTGAACCCCTCGAGGGCGTCGCGGAGCAGCGCCGCCCGCTCGAACTCCTCCGATTCCGCGGCCCGGGCCATTTCGGCCGACAAGGCCGGCGCGAGTCCCTCGCCGTGCCGCTTCAGGGCGTGGACGGCGCCGTCGACCTGCTTGCGGTACTCGTCGACGCCGATCGCTCCGATGCACGGCGCCGGGCAGGCGCCGATGTGGTAGTACAGGCATTCGCGCTTCGGCAGTCGGACGCACCGTCGGAGCCGGAACGTCTCCGTGAGCAGCTGGCCGACGCTCCGCGCCTCCCGGGCGCTCGTGTACGGCCCGAACAGGAGGTACCGCGACGAGCGGCGCGGGCGTCGGACCAGGAGCACGCGGGGAAACTCCTCGCCGACGGTGACGGCGAGGTACGGGTAGCTCCGGTCGTCCTTCAGGAGCGTGTTGCACGGCGGCTGGTACTGCTTGATGAGGCTCGCCTCGAGGAGGAGCGCCTCCCGCTCGTTCTGCGTCGGGACGAACTCCACGGAGCCGCTGCGGGCCAGGATCGTGCCGTCGATCTCGACGCGCGCGTGGAGGTGGTCGAGGATCCGGCGCCGCAGCCGGAGCGCCTTCCCGACGTAGACGACCTCCCCGACCGGCGACCGGAACAGATAGACGCCCGGGGTCGAAGGACCGGGGTGGAACCGGTCGACGTCCGCCGCGCGGAGCTCGCTCGCCGGGACGAACCCCGGGGGGCCCGGCGAGGGTCCGCTCATCGACGGGGGGCCGGCGCGGGCACCGGCACCGGGGCGCCCAGCAGCGGGGCCAAGAATCGGCCGGTGTACGAGCCGCGGACCCGGCTGACCTCTTCCGGTGGCCCGGCGGCGATCACGTGGCCGCCGGCCCCGCCGCCCTCCGGGCCGAGGTCGATCAGCCAGTCGGCGCACTTCAGCACGTCGAGGTTGTGCTCGATGACGACGACCGTGTTGCCGTCCTCGCGCAGGCGGTGCAGCACGTCGAGCAGCCGGTCGACGTCCGCGAAGTGGAGGCCGGTCGTCGGCTCGTCGAGGAGGTAGAGCGTCCGGCCCGTCGGGGTCTTCGCGAGCTCGAACGCGATCTTGATCCGCTGCGCCTCACCGCCGGAGAGCGTCGTCGAGCTCTGCCCGAGGGAGATGTAGCCGAGCCCCACGTCGACGAGCAACTGGAGCCGGGTCGAGATCCGCCGGTGGTTGGCGAAGAACGCAAGCCCCTCGTCGACGGTCATCGCGAGGACGTCCGCGATCGACTTCGACTTGAACGTCACTTGGAGCGTTTCGGAGTTGAACCGCTTCCCCTGGCACTCCTCGCAGACGACGTAGACGTCGGGGAGGAAGTGCATCTCGTACCGGATCACCCCGTCGCCCTCGCACGCCTCGCACCGCCCGCCGGCGACGTTGAAGCTGAACCGACCGGGTCCGAACCCGCGCGCCTTCGCTTCCGGGAGGCCCGCGAACAGTTCCCGGATCGGCGTCATCACGCCGGTGTAGGTCGCCGGGTTGCTCCGCGGCGTGCGGCCGATCGGCGACTGGTCGATGAGGAGCACCCGGTCGATCTGGTCGATCCCCTCGATGAAGTCGTGCTTGCCCGCCGTCTCGCGCGACAGGCCGAGGTGCCGCCGGACCGCCTTGTAGACGATTTCCGACAGGAGCGTCGACTTCCCGCTCCCGGAGACGCCGGAGATCGCCGTCAGCGTGCCGAGCGGGATCTTCACGTCCTCGCCCTTCAGATTGTTCTCCTTCGGCCCGTGGATGACGAGCCACCGGTTCGTGGGCGTCGCGCGCCGCTCGGGGACCGCGATCGACCGCCGCCCCGAGAGGAACGCGCCCGTCAGCGACCGGGGGGCCCGGCCGATCCCGTCGGGGCGTCCGGCGTACAGCACCTCCCCGCCGAGTCGGCCCGCGCCCGGTCCGAGGTCGACGAGCCAGTCGGCGCGCCGCATGGTCATCTCGTCGTGCTCGACGACGAGGAGCGTGTTGCCGAGGTCGCGGAGCGTCTCGAGCGTGGCGAGCAGCCGCCCGTGGTAGCGGGGATGGAGGCCGATCGACGGCTCGTCGAGGATGTAGAGCACGCCGACGAGGCCGGAGCCGATCTGCGTGGCGAGCGCGATCCGCTCCGCCTCGCCGCCGGAGAGCGTGGCCGAGGCCCGGTCGAGCGAGAGATAGGTCAGGCCGACGTTCACGAGGAAGCCGAGGCGGGACCGGATCTCCTTCAGGACCTGCCCGACGATCTTCTCGTCCTTCTCCGTCAGCTTCAGCGTCTGGACCCGCTGGAGGAGCTCTTCCACGCTCATCGACGACAGCTCGGCGATCGAGCGGCCCATGACCGTGACCGCGAGGCTCGCCGGCTTGAGCCGTCGGCCCCCGCAGGCGCGGCACGGGGTGAACGTCATGAAACCGAGGTAGTACTCCTTCGCCCCCTCGGACTTCGTCGACTTCCATCGGCGTTCGACGGCCGCGACGAGCCCTTCCTTCAGCCAGCCGCTGTGCCACCAGGCGCCCGACCAGCGTCCGGAGCCGCCGACAGCGGCGTCCGAGCCGTAGAACATCGCCTTCCACCCCTTCTCGGAGAGCTCGCTGATCGGGCGGTCCGGGTCGTAGCCGAACGCCGCGCCGAACCGTTCGAGGGCGTCGCGCTCCGGCGTGAGCCCCCACACCGAGATCGCCTTCGCGAGCGGCTTCGTCTTGTCCGGGACGATCAGCGTCGGGTCGGCGTGGAGCGTGGCGCCGATGCCCGAGCAGTCCGGGCACGCCCCGAACGGGTTGTTGAACGAGAACATCCTCGGCGTGAGCTCCTCGATGGAGAACCCGCAGACCGGGCAGGCGCGCCGGCTCGAGAACGAATCCCTCCGCCCCCCGGAGCGCCGCAGGATCACGATCCCGTCGGCGAGGTCGCGGGCGAGGGCGACCGCCTCCGCGAGCCGCGTCGCCTCCTCCTCGGTCGCCTCGAGGGAGTCCACGACGACCTCGATCGTGTGCTTCTTGTTCTTCTCGAGGCGGAGCTCCGAGCTGCCGAGCCGGACCTCGACGCCGTCGACCACCGCCCGCCGGTACCCGTCCCGGCGGAGCCGTTCGATCACGTCGCGCTGCTCGCCCTTCATCGCCCGGACGACGGGCGCGAGTACGTCGACCTTCTCCCCCTCCGCCTTCTCCCGGACGGCGGCGACGATCCGGTCGACGGACTGCGGGGCGATCTCCTCCCCGTCGTTCGGGCAGTGCGGCACGCCGATCCGCGCGTAGAGCAATCGGAGGTAGTCGTGGACCTCGGTGACCGTCCCGACGGTCGACCGCGGGTTGCGGCTCCCCGCGCGCTGCTCGATCGCGATCGCCGGCGAGAGCCCCTCGATCGCGTCGACATCCGGCTTGTCCATCTGGCCGAGGAATTGGCGAGCGTACGCCGAGAGGCTCTCGATGTACCGGCGCTGGCCCTCGGCGTACAGCGTGTCGAAGGCGAGGGACGACTTCCCGGAGCCCGAGACCCCGGTGATGACGATGAACTTGTTCCTCGGCAGGTCGAGGCTGACGTTCTTCAGGTTGTGCTGGCGCGCGCCCCGGATCCGGATGGCGTCGCCCGGCCCGCGTTCGAGGAGCTCCTTCGCGTCCATCGAGCCCTCGGTCAGTCGGTCCACAGCTCGCGGACCGTCGCCTCGAGCCGGTCGAGCACATACGCTTGCACCCGCGCGCCGAGCTCGGCGGTCGCGGGCTGCGGGTCCCCCGCGACACTCTCCGGCCATTCCGTCGACGACGGGGGGCCCGGGACGAAGGGGGAACCGCCCCGGACCGCGGCCGGGCGGCGGGCGCCGACGAGCTCCGGTCGCATCGCGAGGACCCGGGAGGTCTCCAACATCCCGCCGTGGCCGTCCGTCGCGGGAGCGTCCTGCCCCCGCCGCTCGTAGACAAAGTCGTAGTCGCTCAGGACGGCGACCCGGGCGCCCGGGACCGCGCGCATCGTGCGGTCGGCCGCGTCGCGAAGGGCGGCGATGTGCTCGCGGGCCGCATGGCCGGAGAGGACGAGGAGCTTGTGCGCCCCCTGGCGGGCGAGGGCCGTCAGCACCTCCTCGGTGTATCGGGCGAGGGTGCCGAGGGAGATGTCGACCGTGCCGGGGAAGTTCCGGGCCCCGAAGCAGACCCCGTAGGGGATGGTGGGGGCGACGATCGCGCCGACGCGGCTCGCGAGGGCCCGGGCCGTGGCCTCGGCCTGGATCTGGTCGGCCCCGAGCGGCAGGTGGGACCCGTGGGCTTCCAGCGCGCCCACGGGGACGATGACCACTGGATTCTCGAGGAGACGGCGCTCGAACGTGCGGGAATCGAGTTCGATGAGCTCCGCCAACGTTTCCTCGGTGTTCCGACGGGAGCACCGTATTTAACGCGGGACGGAAGGGGAGGAAACGCCGTCGGCAGGGCGAGGTTTCATCGCCGCCCGAGCCGTGGGGGCCAGGTTCGAACGCCTTACGCGGGGCCGGTCGCGTCGTCGGCGGCTGGCGCCGGTTCGCCGGCCTCCTCGGAGCTCCGGCGGCGACTCCGCGTGGGCGCCTTCCGGGTCGGCCGGGGCTTCGTCGTGGGTGGGGTCGGCTCCGAGACCGCGGGCTCCCCCGACGCGGGGGTCTCGGACTTCGCCGCGGCGGCTCGCGTTCGCTTGTTCTTCGCGCGGGTCTTCGCGGTCGCGACCTTCTTGCGCTCGGCCGCGCGGGCCTCCCGCTCGGCCTGCTTCTCCTTCCTCGTGGGGCACTCGGGGTTGATGCAGAGCGTCCACGGGGGGCGGCCCCGCTCGATCGCCGTGACGACGGGCGCCCGGCAGACGGGGCACGGCGGCTGGTCCTTCTCGAGCTTCCCGCGCTGGGGGAGCGGGTAGGTGACCTTGCACGTCGGGTAGCCGGTGCATCCGACGAACCGGTTCCCGGCGAACGAGTACCGGATCGCGAGCGGGGAGCGGCACGACGGACACTCGCCGATCCGGAACGCCTTGTGGTGCTCCGCGCACTCCGTGTTGATGCAGTACAGGTCGGGCCGCTGGCCTCGGAACGTGATCTTCACGCGCGGGACCTGGCAGGTGGCGCAGAGGAACTCCGGGGCCGGCTCGATGAACCCGGCCGAGGGGAGGGCGTAGTTCGCGGGACACGTCGATGGGTTGTTGACGCACTGGACCCACCGGGCTCCGCGGGGGCTCCGGGTCAGCTGGAGCGCCCCCCCGCACTGGGCGCAGGGGCCGATGAACCGCTGCCGGTCGAGCGCGCCGCGGAGGGTCGCCTTCACGCCTTCGGTGTTCCGCGTCAGCAGCTCGAACGCCTCGCGGAGCATCTCCCGGGACTCGTCGATCACCTCCGACTTCGGCTTCTTCGACTCGGCGACGAGCTCCATGTCGTCCTCGAGCCGGTGGGTCATCTCCGGGCGCGTGATCACCGGGGCGTGCGCCTTCAGCGCCTCCGTGACCGCGATGCCGGTGCTCGTCGGCTCGAGCGCCCGCTGGGTCACGTAGTGCCGGTCGAACAGCTTCTGGAGGACGTCGTGCCGGGTCGATTTCGTCCCGAGGCCCAGCCGCTCCATCTCCTGGATGAGCGAACCCTGGGTGAATCGGCGGGGCGGCTTCGTCTGGTCCTCGACCAGCCGGACCGCTTCGATCGCCACGGTGCCTCCGACCGGGAGCGGCGGGAGCGGGCTCTCCTCGGGGGTGGAGTACGGGTAGACCCGGTACCATCCCGGCTCCACGAGGATCTGGCCCTTGCCGTGGAACTCCTCGCCCTTGACGTCGACCTTCGCGGTCCGGGCGAGGCCGGTCGAGTCCGGGGCGACGGTGGCGAGGAACCGCCGGACGATCAGCTCGTACACGCGAGCGTTGTCCGGCCGGAGCTTCGCCGGGTCGATCGCGCTCGTCGGATAGATCGGCGGGTGGTCGGTCGTCTCGGTCCGGCCTCGGGACGGGTGGAACGACGGCTGCTGGAGGACGTACTCCGCGGCCTCCTTGAACGGGGTCGCGAGGAACTTCTCGACGAGCGGTCGGAGCCCGATCCCCCGGGGGTAGACCGTGTTGTCCGTTCGCGGGTAGCTGATCAGCCCCTGGGTGTAGAGGTCCTCCGCGATCCGCATCGCGTACGCCGCGCCAAGGCCCTAGCGGGTCGCCTCCGCCACGAACAGCGTCGTGCTGAACGGGATCGGAGGCCGCCGCTTCGTCGGCTCCTCGGCGTACTCGAGGACCTGGCCGGTCGAGACGCCCTGGAGCCGCTGGACGATCCGGTCCGCGGGCGCCTTCGACTCGAAGGTGCCATGGGCGTGGGCGAGCGAGAACTTCGTCCCGGCGTGCCCGGCGTCCGCTTCGACCTTCCAGAACGGCGTCGGCACGAACTCCTTGATCGCCTGGTCGCGCTCGACCAGGAGCGCGAGGGTCGGGGTCTGCACCCGGCCGACGGAGAGGAAACTTCGACCGCGCTGCTCGGCGGTGATCGACAGGAACCGGGTGAGGAGCGCCCCCCAGAGCAGGTCGATCTCCTGGCGGGCCTCCGCGGCCTGCGCGAGCGCGTGGTCGAGGTCGACGAGCTTCGCGAACGCCCCCTCGATCTCCTCGCGCGTCAGGGCGCTATAGTGGACCCTTCGGACCTCGATGGTCGGATGGACCTTCTGGAGCAGCTGGAGGCACTCGAGGCCGATCAGCTCCCCTTCCCGGTCGAAGTCCGTCGCGATGACGACGCGGTCGAACTCGCGGACCATCCCCTGGAGGGTCCCGACGATGCCGGTCTCCGTGACCCGCTTGAGCGGCTCGGCGTCGATCAGCTTCGGAAGGACCTCGAGCGACCAGTCGGAGAGCTCCTTCGGGTAGTCGAGCTCGACGATGTGGCCGCGGAGCCCGACGACGGCGTACTCGATCCCCTCGCGCTCGAACCGGAAGACGTTCGTCCCGTCGACCCGGGACCGCTTCATCAGGCCGTCCGACAGGACGATCGCGATGCGAAGCGCGGTGTTGAATTTCTCAGCGACGACGAGCGTGCGGTTCACGTTTGGACCGTATCGAGGTCGCGCGGCCTAGATAAAATCGCGGGACGGCCGGCGGGGCCGGAACGGTGCGAACGCCCGAGCGCGCGCGTTCGGAGGGCCGGTTCGACGGGGGACGGCCCCCGGCCGGGACCGAGGTGCACCGGACGCGAGTACGGCGAAACGGCAGACCCATATACTTACCAGAGAGTCGGCGCGCCCGGCTGCCGCGGTAACTCAGTTTGGGAGAGTGCAAGACTGAAGATCTTGAAGCCGCCGGTTCAAGCCCGGCACGCGGCATCCGCCCCCTGACCTCGCCGACACTTCGCGGTGGGACCGGCCCGGTGGCGGTCGCCGCCGTCCCCAATTCCTCGGCTCCGTTATGTAGCCTCGACCTCCGCCGACTTCGCGGCCTGCGCGCTGGCCCGCGGAGCACCCGAAACCATGGACGGAAAGGTCAGTCAGATGACCCTCGTCGTCAACGACCAGGCGAAGGCGCTCGCCTTCTACACGGAGCAGGCCGGTTTCGAGGTCAAGACCGACTACACGCCGCCCGGAGGCTCTCGGTGGGTGCCGGTCGATTAAAAAGGGAAGGATCTCGAGCTCGCGCTGTTTCAGGACGGCAGTCGGACCGACCCCGGCGACCCCGGCCACCTGTGGAAGCCCGGGACGGCCCCCTCGATCGTGATCCGCGTCGAGGACTGCCGGAAGGCGTACGACGAGCTGAGCGCGCGCGGCGTCAAGTTCCGCGAGGCGAAGCCGGTCGAGCATCCCTGGGGCGTTGTGGCGACGTTCGTGGATCCCGACGGGAACGCCTTCTCGCTCGCCCAGCTTCGGCCGACCACCTGGAAGTAAGCGAGGCGACTCCGCGGCCGCGCAGTTCGGTTGGGCCGGCCGGTGTCGCCCCCGGGTCGGGACACTACTTGGCCGGAACGAACCAAACGTCGGTGATCGAGTACTTGGGCGCGGCGGCGAACTTCGCGACGATCGGCATCCCCGTCCAGATCTCGTCCTGCGTGCAGTCCTTCAGTCGGGCGAGGAGGAGACTCCCGGCGCCGTCGAACTCGACGAGGCAGAGGTTGTACGGGGTCTCCTTCAGGAACGCCTCGCTGCCGAACTAGCACGTCGTCCAGGCGTGGACCCGGCCGGACTTCGGTAGCTCGTGCCACTTGGTGGGTTTCCCGCAGTCCATGCAGTGGCCCCTCGGCGTCGCGTAGACGAAGCCGCAGCCGGTGCACTTCGAGCCGAGCAGCTTCCCCTCGGCGAGACCGAGGAAGAACGCCGAATCCTCGGCGTAGCTGTGGATGTAGTTGATCGAGTACGGACTGAGGACGATCAGGCTGTCGACGCCGTTCGCGTCGCGGAAGATCGCCGAGCCCGACTTCTCGATCTCGGCCTGCACCTCGCGGAACTTGGTGAACCGCTTCGGCTTCGGCGGCGCCATCAGAACCCCCGCTCGAGGATGGAGACGGTGACGGCGGACCCCGTGCCGGCGTGGCTGTGGATCGCCCCGCGCTTCGCGTCGGGGATCTGGAGCGTGCCGTCGCCGAAGTGCTTCGCGATCGACCCTTCGAGCTGCCAGTAGGCGAACACCGCCTGCATCAGTCCGGTCGCGCCCACCGGGTGGCCGCACGCGATGAGCCCGCCGGACGGGTTCACCGGGATCTCCCCGGCCTTCGGGGTCTTGAACGGGTACTTCACGTTCGGCAGGAACGGCGCGCCGGATTCCGTGAAGGCGTACCCTTCCCCGTACCGGCAGAGGCCGAGGTCCTCGTACGTCTGGATCTCGCTCGACGCGTAGGCGTCGTGGAGCTCGATGAAGTCGAGCTCCTTCTTGGACGCGGTGATGCCGGCCATCTTGTACGCCTCGAGGCCGGCCGCCCGGCCGGCGCGGAACGAGTGGACGCCGGGATAGTCGAGGTTCGCGTAGTCCTTCGCGCTCTCGTGCGGCATCAGGGGGACCTTGCCGAACGGCCGGTCGGCGAGCCGCATCGTGTCGGTTCCGGTCCCGACCCCGATGACCTCGACCGGGCGGTCGGTGAACTCCTTCGCCCGCTCGGCGGTGCAGACGACGGCGACAGCGGCGCCGTCGCTCATCGTGCAGATCTGCTCGCGCGTGATCGGGTAGCTGATCATCTCGGAGTTCAGGACGTCCTCGACGGTGAGCTGCTTCGGGTACTGCGCGTACGGGTTGTGGAGCGCGTTGACGTGGTTCTTCACGGAGACGAGGCTCATGATCCGGCTCCCCTCCGCCGTCGCGAGGCGCTGCGCCTCGCGCTCGTCCTTGACGTGGGCGAACCGGGTCTTCCGGAGGTACTCGTAGATGTGGCGCTGGACCATCAGCGCGTAGTACCCCGTGTAGAAGCCCCCGAGCGGGAAGTCGTAGTTCGTGTCCGAGGCGAGCGCGATGAACTCGTTCCCCTTCCACGTCTGGACCCGGCTCATCGTCTCGTAGCCAGCGGCCAGGCAGACATCCATCCGCCCCGACGCGACCGCTTCGTACGCCGCTTGGAAGCACTCGCCGCCCGTGGCGCCGCCCCATTCGATGCGGACCGAGCCCTTCGGGTTCAGTCCGAGGTAGTCCTGGACCATGCTCGCCGCCTTCAGCTGCCGGCTGAAGTGGTCGGAGAAGTACGAGACGCGCGACCCGTCGATCCGGTCCTTCGTCAGGTTCGGCGCGTCGGCGACCGCGGCGTCGTACGCCTTCTTCACCATCAGTCGGAAGTCCATCGCGGGGTGGGCCTTCGCGAACTTCGTCACACCGCCGGCGACGACGAAGACGCGGCGACCGCCGCGGGCGTGGTGGGTCGGGGTCGGCGCGGGCTCGCTCGACTTCGCGGTCGGCCGTGACGGCAATTCGGTCCCTCGGGCGGGCGCGAACGCGGTCCCGTTCTTGAGGGTATGCGTCGCGGTCCGCGGCCTCGGGGACCGCCCGGACCCGGAAGGGCTACGTACCGGGTCGTCCTCCCAGCGGCGAGGTCGCTCCGGTGCCGCGCGCCATCGTCCTCGCCGAGCCCCCGCCGCCCGCCCCCGGGTCGGCGGTCCGTGCCTCCGTCGAAGGGCACGCCGTCGCCGTCTTCAATCTCGGACCTTCGCTGCACGCGATCGATGCCGCGTGCACGCATGTGGGCGGCCCGCTCGAACGCGGGCGGGTCTCGGCGGGCGTCGTGACCTGCCCCTTGCACGGTTCGCAGTTCGACCTCGCCACCGGAGCGGTCCGACGGGGCCCGGCGTTCCAGCCGGTGAAGACGTACCCCGTGCGCATCGAATCCGGGAAGCTCGTCGTCGAGATTCCGTAACCCTCGCGCCCGCGACCGCTCGGCCCCCGGACCGCTCCTCGACGCGACAGAACGGCTAAGAGAGAGTTCGGACCGTCCGGGCCCGATGTCGAGCGCCAAGTCCGACGTGGTGTCGATCGTCGACCTCGCCCCGGCCCTCCCGTCGATCCTGGCTCGGGCCGAGGCGATGAAGGGCGCTCGGCGGCGCGGCGACCGCTCCGCGACCCGGCCCGGGACGAACCTCGCGATGATCTTCGAGAAGTCGTCGACCCGCACGCGGACGTCGTTCGAGGTTGCGATGAACGACCTCGGGGGGCACGGGCTGTACATGTCGTCGCGCGACCTCCAGCTGGGCCGGGGCGAGACCATCGCGGACACGGCCCGCGTCCTCTCCCGCTACGTCGACGCGATCTGTTACCGGGCGTTCCGGCACGAGGACATGCGCGCGCTCGCCGACGCCGCGAGCGTCCCCGTGATCAACGCGCTCGACGACCGGGAGCACCCGTGCCAGATCGCCGCGGACCTGCTCACGCTGCACGAGCGGTGGCGCGGCGCGTTCGCGGGGAAGACGCTCGCGTACATCGGCGACGGGAACAACGTGCTCAACTCGCTCCTGCTCGGCTGCGCGATCGTCGGACTCAACGTCGTCGCCGCCACGCCAACGTCGTACCGGCCCCCCGCGGACGTGGTGGCGGACGCCGAGCGGCTCGCGAAGCGCCACGGCTCGTCGGTCCGGATCGTGGAAGCCCCGAGCGACGCCGCCCGGGGGGCGGATGCGCTGTACACCGACGTTTGGGTGTCGATGGGCGACGAAGCGGAGAAGACGGCCCGCGAGACCGCCTTCCGCGGCTACCAGATCAACGCCGAGCTCGTCGGGCTCGCAAACCCGAATGTCTGGGTCCTCCACGACCTGCCGGCCCACCGGGGACAGGAGATCACGGACGACGTGATGGACGGACCCCGGTCCGTCGTCTGGGACCAGGCCGAGAACCGGCTGCACGCCCAGAAGGCGATCCTGGAGCACGTGCTCCGCGCGCCCGGCCGGTGAGCGGCGCCCTGGCCTAGGCCGCCGGCTCGGGGTCCGCCCGCAGCCGGATCCTCAGGAGCCGCTCGACCTTCCGGATGGTCGAGTCCGGGGGCCGGAACGACCCGGCCTCGAGTTTCAGGATGACGCTATTCTTCTCGTTGAGCTTCTTTCCGAGGTCCTCGGGCGTCCAGGTGAGCGCCTCGCGGGCGACGCGGATCCGCTTCCCCCAGTCCGGCGCGAGCTCCATCTCGGGAAGCTCCGTGTAAAGGTCCCGCTCCTCGACCCTTCGACCAGCCCGGGCGAACGGCCGAGGGGCGTCGGCGGTCGGCCGGGGCGCCGAGCCGGCCGGCAGCACCGGGGGCGCCACGGGGACCCCGAACTTGGCGCAGTTCGGGCAGAGCTGGAGGGTCGAGCCCTCCACGCGAACCGAGTTCGTCGCGGGGACGTCCTGACCGCACATCTCACACAACATGGTTCCTTCCTTCCTGAGGGCTCACGACGCGGCGCCGCTGCGGGCGCGAGTTCTCTGCCGAGCCTTCGTCCTTCGCCGGCCCCGATTCGGGATCGGGACGCCGGCGACGCTCTCCTTGACGTTCGCATGCGCGGGGACCATCAACCGCCCGACGGAGAATCGGCTCTCCCCGACGGTGCGGGCCGTCTCGAATGCCACTCGGAGACCCCAGGTCGTCCGGCAGGCACCGGACGGTCGGCCCGCCAACGTCGGCCCCGCTATATCCGTTTGCGGAACACCGCGCGTCCGGGACGTCCTCCCCCGACGCGAACGAATCCGACCTTCGTATGGCGCGATTCGTCCGCCGCCCCGCGCCACCGCGGCACCGAGAGGACGGCGTACCCCCCGGGCCGGAGCACGCGCCACGCCTCGCGCGCGGCCGCGTCGGCGCCCTCATCCGTCATGCAGCAGAGCACGCCGAGGGAGAGCACGAGGTCGACCGAGGCGTCGCGGAGCGGTAGGGCGACCGCATCGCCGAGCGCGACGTCGGGTCCATTCGCCCGCGCCGCCGGACGGCCGGGCCGGCGCGCTTGCGTGAGCATCGCGAGTTGGGCATCGAGAAGCAGGCCGCGCCAGCGAACCCCGCGAGGGCGCAGCCGCTCCACCTCTCGGAATTCGAACCCGGGACCCCCGCCGACCGAAACGACCAGCCCCCCGTCGGGAACGGTCGCCGCGCCGGGGCGGATCAGTCGCCGAAGGATCCAACCGCGCGGCGGAAGCTGGAGCAGCCACGCCCACTCCGGTCGACCCGGCGGCGGCGGGGGCCAGATCATCGACCGACGGACGGGCGGTACGATGGGAAGGGGACGGGGCGCGGCCATCTACGGCTCACCAAACCGGACGCCGGCCCAGGCAAGTTCGCCCGGAATCCCTCGACACCCGCGGACCGGGGCGAATCCCGTCTCTCGGAGCGTTCGTCGGCGGCGGCGTCGGGGAACGCCTAAATAGGGGCACCTTTTCGGCGCGCCCCGAGGCACTAGATGGCACAGAAGCCCCACCTCAACATCGTCTTCATCGGCCACGTCGACCACGGCAAGTCGACCACGGTCGGTCGCTTGCTGGTCGACACGGGCGTCATCCGGAAGGAAGAGATCGAGAAGTTCCGGATCGAGGCCGAAGCGAAGGGCAAGGCGACGTTCGAATTCGCCTGGGTCATGGATGACCTGAAGGAGGAGCGGGAGCGCGGCGTCACGATCGACATCGCGCACCGGCGGTTTGACACCCAGAAGTACTACTTCACCATCATCGACGCGCCCGGCCACCGCGACTTCGTCAAGAACATGATCACCGGGACGAGCCAGGCCGATGCGGCCGTGCTCGTCGTCTCCGCCGCCGAGGGGATCCAGGAGCAGACGCGCGAACACATCTTCCTGTCCCGGACGCTCGGGGTCGCGCAGCTGATCGTCGCCGTCAACAAGATGGACCGCCAGGAGGTCAAGTACTCGGAAACGAAGTACAACGAGCTGAAGGAGGAGATCACCAAGCTCCTCAAGAACGTCGGCTTCAAGGTCGACCAGCAGGTCGTCTTCCTCCCGATCTCGGCGTTCAAGGACGACAACATCGACAAGGCGTCGCCCAACATGACGTGGTACAAGGGGCCGACGCTGCTCGCGGCGCTCGACAACCTGAAGGTCCCGGAGAAGCCGACGGACAAGCCGCTCCGGCTGCCGATCCAGGACGTCTACACGATCACGGGGATCGGCACGGTGCCGGTCGGCCGCGTCGAGACCGGCAAGCTGACGATCGGCCAGAAGATCATCTTCATGCCCGGCGGAAAGACCGGCGAAGTGAAGACGATCGAGATGCACCACGAGACCGTCCCCGAGGCGATCCCGGGGGACAACGTCGGGTTCAACGTCCGCGGCATCGACAAGAACGACATTCGCCGCGGCGAGGTCGCCGGCCCCGCTTCGAACCCCCCGACGGTCGTCGAGAGCTTCACCGCGAACATCCAGGTGCTGAACCACCCGTCGGTCATCACCGCGGGGTACACGCCGGTGTTCCACTGCCACACCGCGCAGGTCGCGTGCGAGTTCACGGAGCTCCTGAAGCGCCTCGACCCGAAGACCGGGCAGGTCGCGGAGGAGAACCCCCAGACCCTCAAGACCGGCGACGCGGCGGTCGTGAAGATCACGCCGAAGCGCCCGCTGGTCATCGAGAAGTACAAAGAGTTCCCCCAGCTCGGCCGCTTCGCGGTCCGCGACATGGGCCAGACCGTCGCGGCCGGCGTCGTCGTCGACGTCAAGAAGCGCGAGGCGGCGTAGGCCGCCGACCGAGCGCGGAGCCACTGAGGGTCGCATGCCGCAGAAAGCGAGGATCTCGTTGAGCGGCGTGGATTCCGGGAAGGTCGACTCGGTGTGCCGGCAGATCCGGGACATCTCGCAGAAGACCGGCGTCCGCATCGCCGGGCCGATTCCGCTCCCCACGAAGCGCCTGAAGGTCCCGGTCCGCAAGGGCCCGGACGGAGGCGGCTCGAGCACGATCGACCACTGGGAGATGCGGATCCACAAGCGGCTCATCGACATCGACGCCGACGAGCGGGCCCTCCGCCAGGTGATGCGGATCCAGGTCCCCGACGGCGTGAACATCGAGATCGTCCTGAAGAGCTGAGTCGGTCGACGTGTTCGCCCCGGCCACCGGCCGGTACCTCGGGGTCGCCGTTCTCCTGCTCGCTGTCATCACCGGGGCGGTCGCCCTCGGCCAGGTCCCGCGGGGGGGCGTGACCCTCGATGCGGCGCTCGTACTCGGCTGGGCGTTCCTCGGGTTCTTCCTCTGGTTCTTCCGGGACCCCGACCGCGCTCCCGGCGAGGGGATGGTGTCCGCGGCCGACGGCCGCGTCCTCGCCGTCGGACCGGACGGGGAAAAGACCCGCATCGCCGTGTTCATGAACGTCACGGACGTCCACGTCAACCGGTTCCCGCTCGCGGCGACCGTGACGAGCGTCGAGGACGGCGGGGAGGGGTTCCGGCCGGCGTTCCACCCCGACGCGGTGCACAATGTCTGGCGGAAGACGACGCTCTCGACGTCGGCGGGCGACGTCGAGGTCGTCCAGATGACCGGCATCCTCGCCCGCCGGATCGTCCCCCTCGTCGCGGTCGGCGACCGGCGGGAGAAGGGCGACCGCCTCGGCATGATCGTCCTCGGCTCCCGGGTCGACGTGCTCTTCGACCGGAGCCAGGCCCGCCCGACCGTGCGCGTCGGGGACCGCGTGCGCGCTGGGGTCACGCAGATCGCCCAGGAGACCGGCCTGTGAGAGGCGGACGGTGGCCGGCGAACCTGGCTACGCTCGCGAACGGGCTCGTCGGCGTCGGGGCGATCGCTTACGTGCTCGCGGGCAACCCGCTGTGGGCGATGCTCCTGATCATCTCGGGCGTCGGGTTCGACGGCCTCGACGGTTTCCTATCGCGACGGAGCGGTCTCCCTCCGAACGCGTTCGGCCGCGCGGCCGACTCCGTCTCCGACGCCGTGACGTTCGGCCTCGCCCCCGGCGCGCTCCTCGTCGTCCACACCCGGGACGTTTCGACCTGGAGCCCGTACGCGCCCTGGGCGCTCCTCGTCGGGGTCGCGTTCGCCGCCCTCGCGATCGCGCGGCTCGTCTACTTCACCTACCGGGGGTTCCGGCGCTCGGACTTCCTCGGGGCTCCGACCCCGCAGGCCGCGCTTGCGCTCCTCGTCCTCCTGCTCTTCGTGGATGCCCCGGCGTTCCGCGGACCGTCACCGGCCCTCGCCCTCATCGGCGGGGCCGCGATCGCGGCGACGATGGTCCTCCCGGTCCCGTTCCCCAAGATCCGGCGCGGCTCGACACTCCGGCCCGCGATGATCGCGACCGCGGTCGCTCTGGTCGTGGCGGTTCTTGTCCTGCAGTTTGTTCCGGCGGTCGGCTCCGCATTCTACCGCCTCGCCGAAGCTGCGGGCGTGTTCGCGGCGGCCGGGTTCGCGCTCTACTACTTCGTCGGCCCCTTCACGGTGGCGCGGCCGAAGGCCTCCGGGGAGACGAACGGAAGCGCATGAGCTCGGGGCCGGCGGACCTTCACGGAACCCCGCTCACGCGGCGCGAGGCACTCCTGTTCGAGGCCGGCATCAAGCTCGGCGGCGTGTTCCACCAATACCTCGGGACGCCGGTGGGGGACCGGACCGCGCGCGGGCTCGCCCGGACGATCGAGGACGCCGTCCGGCTCCAGCCGTACGTCCGGTCGGTCCTCGTGCGGATCGACCCGTCGAAGGCCGGGCCGGAAGGGACGGGGAAGTTCGTCTACCGGTACCTCGTCGCGGAGATGCTCCAGGTCGAGGTCACGCTCGGCGA
>Ga0116216_10000563_pt1 | contig 28989 bp, 26 predicted proteins | sample Sb_taG_11_FD_89696 | JGI IMG/M metagenome (GOLD analysis project Ga0116216, IMG submission 89696) | Peat soil microbial communities from Weissenstadt, Germany - Sb_50d_3_AS metaG | ecosystem: Environmental > Terrestrial > Soil > Wetlands > Peat | place: Germany: Weissenstadt | collected 2010-09-21
GCCGACGCGGGCGCGGGCGAAACGCGGCTGGAGCTCGGCCTGTTTGGAGGCGAGCCGTGGACCGCGCAGCTGCGGGCCGAGATCGAGCGCTCCCTGGGGCTCGCGGCGATCAACTTCTACGGTCTGTCGGAGATGTGCGGGCCAGGCGTCGCCGCGGAGTGCCTGGTCGCGCGGCACGGGTTGCACGTCAACGAGGACCACTTCATCGTCGAGGTGATCGACCCGGTCGATGGGCGCCCGCTCGCGCCGGGCGAGGAGGGCGAGCTCGTGTTCACGACGCTGACCAAGGAGGCCTTGCCCCTGCTCCGCTACCGCACGCGCGACATCGGCTCGGTGCTCGGCGAACCGTGCGAGTGCGGACGGACGACGGTCCGGCTGACCGGGCTGCGCGGACGTCACGACGACATGCTGATCGTGCGCGGCGTCAACATCCACCCCACCCACGTCGAGCAGCTGCTGCTGGGCGTCGAGGGCATAGCGCCTCACTATCGCCTGATCGTCGAGCGCGAAGGCCCAGTCGACGAGCTCACGCTCGAGTGCGAGCCCGTGCCTGACGTCATCGACCAGGAGGCGCTGCGGGCACAACTCGCCCGGCTGCTGCAGGAGCACACCGGCCTGCGGATCACCGTCTCGATGGTCGAGCCGGGAACCGTTCCCCGCAGCGAGGGCAAGGCCGTACGGGTGGTCGACCGCCGCGGCTAGACCGCGGACCCCTCGCGCGACGCCGCATAGGCGACGAACGCGTCCAAGGCGTCGGGCTGGGCGAGCGCGTCCCGGCTGGCGACGTTCTCCGGGGGCGTCCCGGCCAGGATCTGCTTGACCGGCAGCTCGAGCTTTTTCGCCGTCAACGTCCGCGGGATCGCGGGCACGGCGACGATCGCGTCGGGCACATGGCGCGGGGACAGCTCGGATCGCAGTGCGCCGGCGATCCGCCGGCGCAGCCCATCGTCGAGCGTGGCCCCCTCCGCGGGCACCACGAACAGCAGCAGCTCGCCACTGCCGCCGCCGTCGTCCTCGACGTACACGACGAGCGAGTCGAAGACCTCGGGCAGCTCTTCGACGACGGCGTAGAACTCGCCGGTCCCGAGACGCACGCCGCCGCGGTTCAGGGTTGCGTCGGAGCGACCGGTGATCACGCAGCTGCCCCGCTCGGTGAACTCGATCCAGTCGCCCTGACGCCAGACCCCGGGGTAGCGGCTGAAGTAGGCCTCGCGGTATCGCATATCGCCCGGGTCGTTCCACAGCCCGACGGGCATCGAGGGCATCGGCTGGGTGATCACCAGCTCGCCGCGCTCGCCGACCACCTCATTGCCGTCCGGGTCGAACGCCCGCACGTCGACGCCGAGGCATCGGCCCGAGATCTCGCCCTCGTACACCGGCTGGGCAAACGAGCCCGACACGATCCCCGTGCAGACGTCGGTCCCGCCGGAGCCGTTGATCAGCACGACCTCGGAGCGGAGCTGCTCGTAGGCATACGTGTACCCATCGGCGGACAGGGGCGACCCGGCCGTGCACAGGGCGCGGAGCCCGTGAAGATCGCAGTCTCGCCCGAACTCGATCCCCGCCTTGCGACAGCCCATCAGGTACGCCGGGCTGACACCCATCACCGACGGCTGGGTCTGCTCGGCGATCCTCCACTGCTCGAGCAGATCGGGCCACGCCGGGTCTCCGTCGAGCATCACGATCGAGGCGCGCAACAGCAACGCGGAGACGAGCGCGTTCCACATCATCCAGGCCGTGGTCGAGAACCACTGCAGCCGTCCTCCCGGTTTCAGGTCCCAGCCGATCCCCTGGTTCTTGTGGTGCTCGATCAGCTGTCCGCCGTGGCCGTGGACGATCGCCTTCGGCAGCCCCGTGGTGCCCGAGGAGAACAGCACGTACAGCGGGTGATCGAACGGAACCGGATCGAATACGAGCGGCCCGGCCTCGCCGAGGAGCGCGTCCCATGTGATCGAATCCGGGACCTCGGCCGGTCCGTACGGGACCCACACAACCTGCTCGACCGTCGGCAGGCCGGCCCTGATCGCTGCCACCTCCGGGCGGCGATCAACGTAGCCGTCGCGATAGCCGTATCCGCCCACGGTGAGCAGCACGCGTGGCCCGATCTGCGCGAACCGCGCGACGACGCTCCGGGCGCCGAACTCTGGCGCGCACGTCGCCCAGATCGCGCCGAGGCTCGTCGTCGCGATGAACGCCACGAGCGTCTCGGGGATGTTCGGCAGGTAGGCGACGACCCGGTCTCTGGGGCCGACCCCGAGCCGTTGTAGCCCGGCTCGGGCCCGCGCCACCAGCTCGCGGAGCTCTCCGAACGTGAGCTCGCGCTCCGGGCGCGTCTGGGACCGAGCGACTATCGCGACGCGGTCCTCGTCGCCCTCGGACCCGACCATGTGCTCGGCGTAGTTGAGCGTGGCGCCCGGAAACCACTCGGCTCCGGGCATCGTCCGTCCGCCGAGCACGCGCTCGTACGGGGCATGCGCGCGCAGACCGTAGAAGTCCCAGATAGACGCCCAGAAATGCTCCAGCTCTCCAACGGACCATCGCCAGAGCTCGTCGTAGGAGCCGAAGTCGTGGCCGCGCTCGTCGCGCAGCCAGTTGAGGTAGCGGCCAACCTCCGTGCTTTCCCGCAGATCAGCGGGCGGCGTCCACAGGATCTCACCGATCATTGGTGGCCCGGCAGGATAAGGGTTGGCGACCGCCCGGATTCACGGAGGCGACATCCCGAGGAGCGTCAGGTAGCGAGCGACCGCCTCGGCGCGATTGGCCGCGCGGAGCTTGCGGAGAATGCTGTTCACGTGGAACTTGACGGTGGCCTCGGACAGCACGAGCTCGTCGGCCACGGCGCGGTTCGTGTTCCCGTCGGCCAGGAGGCGCAGGACATCGAGCTCCCGCCGCGTGAGCAGGCGCGAGAACACGATGCGATCGTCACGGCTCACCGACACCGGACTGTCGATAGGCTCAGCCATCTCGCCGAGTCGATCGCCCGGCAACGGTGCCGGCTCGCGAGCGCCGAGCGTGATCGGCGCGTCGGTCAGCGTGCCCGACCGCGCACCACACCATTCCAGGAACTGACGCATCTGCTCGCGCTCGTTGCGCAGCGTGCGGCGCAGGCTGGCGCGCTCGTAGGCCTGGGCGAGGCCGGTGGCGAACTCCCAGAGGACGTCCCGATCGAGCACATCGAGCTGGAGCTCGGGTCCGCGGTCGGCATGGATCACACCGATCACGTTGGCCCCGACCACGAGCGGCGCGGCGGCGTACGAGCGCCACTGCATCAGCTCCGCCGTCCGCCGATCCACCCGAGGATGGACCGCGGCGTCGAGCACGATCGTCGCCCGCCGGCGCCTCAGCAGCTCGTTCTCGATCAGTGGGTGCTCGAGCACAACCGGGCTGGCCTGAAGCTCGGCCAGCACCACCAGCGCGCCGTGGTGGTCGCCGACGAAGTGGGCCGCCTCCGCCACCATCCTCGCTTCCCTGACAATGCTGAGGACGGCCCGCGTGAACCTCGAGCCGACGCACAGCGTCATCGGCGCACGCGCGAGCAGCGCGCCGGGAGCGGTGACCTCGCGGAGGCCGGCCAGGACCGCCTGCACGCGGGCGAGCGCCTCGGATCGCCCCTCGAACCGCTGGCGCAGCCGCTCGAGCGCGGTCTCGTGCGCGAGCGTGGCGGCCTGCGCCCCGGGGATCGTCGGATGGTCGCGCAACGCGACGATCAACGCGCGCAGCCGGGCCAGCTCGTCGGGCGGCAGTGAGCCTGCCTCGATCCCGAGCACCTCCTGCGCCTCCGCCATCGCCTGCTCGAGACGGCGGTGCAGCTGGGCACCGAGCGGCCCCGAGAACAGCTCGGGCGTCCCATCGGCCGCACTCATCGCTGCGCCTCGTTGGCGCGGACGTAGCGGGCGACGGCATCGGCGCGGCTCGTGGCGCCGAGCTTGCGCAGGATGTTCTTGACGTGGTACTTGACGGTTCCCTCGCCTACGACCAGCACGCTCGCGATCGCTCCGTTCGTTTTGCCCCTGGCCATCAGCCGCAGGACGTCGAGCTCGCGCGCGGTGAGCGCGTCGACCGCGCCGACGGTGGGGCTGCCCGTGGCTGCGCCGGCGCCGTCGAACGCCGCATCCGCGGTGAGCCGACTGAGACGGGCGCTCATCCAGCGGATCGCTGACTGGAGTTCGTCGCGATGGCGCTGGAGCGTCTCGCGCAGTACCGCGCGCTCGAACACGCCCGCCAACCCCTCGCTATAGCGGGCCGCGACCTCGCGATCGAGTTCGTCGAGCGCCCGCTGACTGCTCGCCGCATCGGCGTGGAGCAGGCCAATCGTCGTGCCTCCCGAGGTGAGCGCGACCACCACATACGCCTCCCATCCGAGGACATCGCGTAGCCTGGCCGGGGTCCGGGTGCCCGCCGATGCGGCCGTGACGATCTCGGCGCCCTGGCGCCGGACGACCTCGTCCTCGATCAGCGGGTACTCCAGCCGGATCGGTGCGCGCTGCAGCTGCGCGAGGTTCGCCTGCGCCCCCTCGCGATCCTCTCGCGCCCAGATCGCCCGCGCATGCAAGCGACCGTCGGCGACCTCTCCGATCAGCACGCGGTCGAACTGCGAGCCCGCGCCGAGCTCGTCGGCGGCGCGGTCGAGAATCCCCGCCGGCGATCCGACCTCGCCCAGCCGCCGGACCGCGTCGCGCACCCGCTCGAAAGCATCCGCACGACGGACGTACTGCAGCTCGACGATCTCGCGTTCGAGCTGGAGCAGCTCGTCGCGCACGCGCCCGAGCGTCCGGACATCAGGCGGCTCATCGGGTCCCTCGCGGGCGTTCACCGGCGCTCAGAAGTATATGTTCGAGTGCCTCCTCCGGTCAGCGGGAAACTGCCGCCGAGCGTTCCAGGAGCGCGTACCGCCGCGCCGCCTCGTGACCGACGCAGCTGATCCCGAACGGGCGTCCGGCGTCCTCGAGCATCCGCCACAGCTCGGCGGCCTGCGACCGCGCCACCAGCGCCAGCGCTTCGCGGTCGGACTCGAGCAGCCACATCACGTCGACGCCCCGTACGACGCCGGCGCTGAACGGCGCCGCCGTCCGCGGATCGCCCGACTCGCCGTAGGCGCAGAGGCCCCGCAGCAGCTTCGGCGTCGCATGGCCGATGAGCGCGATTGCCGCCCACTGCGCGGATCGGTCGGTCACGGTCACCGAGACGTGATGGAGGACCTGGGCCTGATCACGGAGGCGCTCCCGCAGGCGCGCGCCGATGGCCGGCTCGGACAGCAGGATCGCCCCGTCCTCGGTCGCTCGGCACCACCACCCGTCGTCCGTCTGCAGGGCGCCACCGACCGCCACGATCCGGCCGGTGAGCCGGACCAGGAGGTGGCCCAGCTGCGCCGGCGGCGCTTCCAGGACGAGCTTCGTCAGCTCGGAGCGATCGACGAGACCGACGGCGCGCACGCAAACGGCAAGCTCGCCTGCGGCGGACCCGTAGTTGACGGCCACGGTCTGACCCTTGTGGCCGGCGAACACGGCACCCGCCCGCCGCAGGACCTCGTCGAGCGGGCCGGAGGAGGGGGCGTCTGAGGCTGACACCGACACGGCCGCGAAGATATCGCCGTACTTCCGCCTAAGCCCTACCCTTTCGATCTAACTTGCTCCGCAGATCGAGAGGGATTGCCCCGATTGGGTCCGACCGTCCGCTTGACAGGCGATTGGGCCTACCCGAAAGATTGGGGCAATCCGGCGCTGTGAGAGTGGCCGGTGACCGTCGTCGATGCAAACCTTGGTGTTCTCGTGGAGATGGAGTTGGAGCCTTTGAGATCCGCGCATACGGTGTCTGGCGTCGACCGCGTCGACGGTGTTGCCTGCGCTGACGGCGACCCGCCGGAGAGCCGCTACGCACGCCTGCAGCGGCTGATCGCCACCGACCGGTGCGTCGTCCTCGACGGCGCGATCGGGACCGAGTTGATCGAACCCGATGGCGAGCGACCCGAGGTCGAGGAGCACCTGTGGGGACTCACAGCGATCCTCGACGCGCCGTCCGACGTGAAGGCCGTACACCGGCGCTACGTCGAGGTCGGCTGCGACGTGATCTCGACCAACACGTGGGGACTGCCGACGGCGCTGCGCGATGGGAATCCGCATCAGTGGGAGTCGCTCGGCCCCGTGCATTGGATGGACGTGGCCCGCCGGGGCGTTCACCTCGCGCGGGCCGCGGCCGCCGACGGCGGCCGCGCCGACGAGGTCGCCGTCGCCTTCAGCATCAACGGCGATGTCGACACCCCCGATGGCCGCGAGACGATCCGGCTGCTGGCGCGGGCGTTCGAGGAGGAGCCGCCCGACCTGATCCTGATGGAGACGCTGTCGCTGGTGAGGACCTCCACCTACGCCACGATCGAGGCCCTGCTCGACACGGGCCTCCCGGTGTGGCTGAGCTTTCGGCGGTGCCGTCACGGAGTCTGCGGTGTCTACGGCGAGCACTGGGGCGGCCCCGAGGGCGACGCGTTCGGTCGCGCCGCACGCCGCTTCGAGGAGATGGGCGTCGGCGCGTTGGCGATCAACTGCATCCCGCCAGATCACGTCCCGGGCATGCTGTCGTGGCTGCGGGACTTCACCGATCTGCCGCTCGGCGTCTACCCGAACCTGGGCTACCTGTCCGCCGCCGGCTGGCGGGTCGAAACCGGCGTCGGCGGCGCCGAATACGCGGCGCTGGCGCGGCAATGGCGCGACGAGGGCGCGCAGATCATCGGCGGCTGCTGTGGCGTCGGCCCCGAGCACGTGGCCGCAACGCGAGCGGCGCTCGAGGGGACCAAGCTCGGCCACGTACGCCCGGCGGCGCTGCCCGATGAGCGCAAGCCAGCGCCGCCGGAGGCACGCGAGGTCCCGCTGTGGAGCGACGCTCGGGGGCGCCGCATGTTTCCGTTGGAGTTCCCGGACATCACGTGCGAGCCCGACGTGTTCGTGCCCACGACCGGAAGCTTCCTGACGTGGAAGTACCTCTACCGGGAGGGGATCGGTGCCCACCAGCGGTGCATCGACATCGGCTGCGGCACCGGTCTGCTGACCGTGCAGCTGGCGCGCAACGGCGCCGCCCACGTGCACGCGCTCGACATCGACAAGGCCGCGGTCAAGAACACGCTCACGAACGCCTTCCGCAATGGGGTGGCTGACCGCGTGAGCGCGGGCGCCCAGGATCTGTATCCGTGGGTGCCGGAGGAGCGCTACGACGTGATCGTCGCCTCCCTTTACCAGATGCCGGTCGATCCGTTCGAGCAGGTCGTGACCCACCGACCGCTCGATTACTGGGGCCGGAACCTGGTCGACCACCTGATCGGCCTGCTGCCCCAGGCGCTGGCCGAGGACGGGACCGCGTACCTGCTGCACCTGTCGATCATCGGCGAGAAGCGCACGGCGCAGCTGCTCGACGAGGCGGGCTACGCCTCGCGCGTGGTCGACTACGAGTTCTTCGAGTTCAGCGAGCTGTTCGAAGACAAGCGCGAGCAGATCGCGCGCGTCGAGGCCCACTCCGACGCCTACCACCTGAAGCTCGGCGATCACGACGTGATGGTCGCCTACCTGCTCGAGATCACTCGCAGGCGCTAGTGGTCGCCGGCGCTGGCGGTCCACGCCGCGCGGTATGCCGTGGGCGTCGAGCGCACCGCCCGCCGGAAGTGCTGGCGCAGCGACGGAGCGCTGCCGAACCCGCACCGGCGGGCGATCGACTCGATCGGCAGATCGCCGGCTTCGAGCAGCCCGCGCGCCTTCACCGTCCGCTGGGCGATCAGCCACTGAAGCGGCGTCGTCCCGGTCTCGGCCCGGAAGCGGCGGGCGAAGGTCCGTTCGCTGTAGCCGGCGTGGCCAGCGAGCTGCCTGACGGTCAGCGGCTCGGCGAGGTGCTCGAGCGCCCACAGCCGCGTGCGTTCGAGACTCCCGCCCGGATCGCTGGGCACGGGCTGCTCCAGGAACTGGGCCTGGCCGCCCTCGCGCTGCGGGGCGACGACGATCCGGCGGGCGATCGCGTTGGCCGCTCGCTGGCCGAAGTCCCGGCGCACGATGTGCAGGCACAGGTCGATACCGGCGGCGACGCCGGCCGAGGTCAGCACCCGCCCCTCGTCGACGTAGAGCACATCGGGCTCGACGCGGACCGCCGGGAACCGCCGTGCCAGCAGCGCCGTGGCGCGCCAATGGGTCGTCGCCCGGCGCCCGTCGAGCACGCCGGCGGCCGCCAAGGCGAACGCGCCGGTGCAGATCGAGACCATCCTGGCGCCGCGCCCGTCGGCCGCGCGGAGCGCCTCGACCACGGCCCCTGGCAGCGCCGCTCTCGGATCCTCGTACCCGGGCACGAGCACGGTGTCGGCACGCTCGAGCGCTCGCAGGCCATGCTCGGCCAGCAACGCGAAGCCCGTCGTCGTGGGGATCGGTCCGGGCTCCGGTGCGCACAGCGTGAACTCGTAGATCTCCTCGTCGCGATAGCCGAACACCTGCGCGGCGATCGAGAGGTCGAACGCAACGACGTTCGAGAGGGCCAGGGCGACCACGCGATGCATTGGCGGAAATCTATCGAAGATCGGCGTTCCTGCCACTTGTGGGCGACCCGGCGCCGCGTCAGGATCCGCGCCATGAACATCGAGGTGATCTTGTACGAAGGGTGTGACGAGCTCGACGTGTTCGGGCCGTTCGAACTGCTGGCCGGCGCGGGCGAGGCGACCGGGCGGTTCACCGTTCGGTTGGTCACACTGACCGACCGTGAGTCCATCACCGCCTCCCACGGGGCACAGATCCGGCCCCACGGCGTCCTCTCGGACGCCCCGGACCTGCTGATCGTCCCCGGCGGCGGCTGGAACGACCGCGCGCCGCAGGGCGCGCGCGCCGAGGCCGAGCGCGGCGAGCTGCCGCGGGCGATCGCGGCTCGCCACGCCGGCGGAACGACCGTCGCCTCGGTGTGCACGGGAGCGATGCTGCTGGCCGCCGGCGGCCTGCTGACAGGACGGCCGGCTATCACCCATCACGTCGCGATCGACGACCTGCGTGCGGCCGGCGCCAACGTGATCGCGGAGGCCCGGGTGGTCGACGACGGAGATGTGCTGAGCGCCGGGGGGGTCACGTCGGGACTCGACCTCACGCTGTGGATCATCGAGCGCGAGCTCGGACCCGGCGCAGCGGCGGCCGCCGCCCGCGAGCTCGAGTACGAGCGGGCGGGTGCCGTGTGGCAGGCGGACTCGCTCCTCACGCAGGGGTGAGCCGAGTGCTCACTGTTCCCAAATCGCGACCTCTCTGGTCGCGGGCGCGACGTGAACGACGCGGAGCAGCCGCAGCCCGAGTGTGTAGATCGCCAGCGTCCCCCGGAGCAGCGACGACGTCGCCGCGTACCCGTCGGCGACGTCGAGCTCGAACGAGCCGTATGGGGACCGCGCCCGCGCCACCACCCGGCCGTCGGTCGCATCGACTTTCTCCAGTCGGCCGCCGTACCCGCTCGTCAGATACGCGTACGGCCCGGCGAACGCGATGTGCTGGGGCGACGGGCCCACGGGCACACGGAACAGGAGGCGGTCGCCGGCGGCGCTGAACACCGACACGTCCGGCCCGACGGCGGAGGTGATCCACACCGTGCGCCCGTCGGGCGAGAACGAAAGATCGTGCGCCGGGAAGCCGGGGTGGAAGGTTCCGATCACGACCGGGTGGGCGACGTCCGAGGTGTCGAGGATGACGATCGTCCGCGCCGATTCCCCGAGGGCGACCCACAGCCGACGCTCGTCCGGCCGGAAGCTCATGTGGTGCGCGCCAGCGCCGACGGCAACCCGGTCAACGATCCTCGCATCGCTCAGCTGCACGACCGTCACCGTGCCGCTGGCGTCGCTCACGTACGCGTACTCGCCGTCGGGTGAGATCACCGCGATCTGGGGCGAGCTGAATCCGTGCAGCTCCTTGGCCACGCGGAGCGATCCCGCGCTCACGAGGCTGACCGTCCGCGCCGCCGGGCTGACCACAATCGCGACCCCGCCGGCGACGACGTTCTCGGGATGCGCCGGCAACGCGACGCGCCGGATCACGCGCCCGCTGCGCATGTTCACCGCCACCAGCCGATTCTCGGTCTCGGCGGTGACCAGCGCCTCGGGCGCCGGGGCCGGAAGCGATGCCGGGCGCGCCTCGCTCCGGCCGGCGATCGGTCCGGCGACGATCGTCGGCGTCGTCGTGCCGGCGGTGGACGTCGCTCGACGGCCGCCACCGCGTCGAGGGGCCGACCCACCGCAGCCGCCGGCCGCCAACGCGGCTCCAGTGGCTAACAGAGCAACCATCAAGGTGTGGGGCGATCCAACCGATCTTCTTGCCATCTCAGGCTCCGCAACTCGCAAATCCGACGCTGTTACGTCAGAGGGTCGGACACAGGTCCACCCAGGCATCCAAACCCCCTCGGATATCCGGCCAATATTGCGAGTTCCCCAAACCTCCCTATAAAGGTGTAATCATGGGCCGCCGATAGGTCCTCCGTCGACAAGGGCAAACCCGTCGCGAGGCGGGGACGCAAAGCCAGGGGTCTCCCCGAGACAGCCCAGCTGCCGAACTCCTTCTGCCAAGTTCGGACGGACAGGGAGGTCCTATATGCCTTATGTGATGGATTGGCCGCCGAAGCGAATCCTTGCTGTCGCTCTTGTCGGCCTTGCGATGCTGATTGCCGCGCCGGTGGCGTCGGCGAACAGCAGCAGCAGTTGTCCGATTCCACCGTCGTCGCAGGTGTTCTCTCAGTTCGGCGATAGCAACAGCTACTCGCTGGTCCCGGGGGGGGACTTTCAAAACGAGGACACCTCAGGGTGGACGTTCAACAACGCGTCGCTCGTGTCCGGTGGTGAGCCGTGGAACGTCAGCGGTGCCAGCGAAAACCAATCGCTGAGCATCGGTCCGGGCGGATCGGCGATCTCGCCCTCGATCTGCGTCAGCAACCTGTTTCCCTCCTTGCGGTTCTTTGCGCTGAATGCGCAGGGCAGCGGCGGATGGGGCACCTCACTCAGGGTGTCGGCGCTGTGGACCGACTCCAACGGATACACCCACACGTTCTCGCTGGGTCACCTCTACGACAGTCAATTCCAGTCATGGGAGCCGACCCCGTCGATTGCTCTGGGCTCGTACCTGCCCGACGGCATGTCGGTCAACGTACAGCTCGAGTTCTCATCGGGAGCCAACTCCACGTGGCAGATCGATGACGTCTACGTCGACCCCTACGCTAAGTAGCGACTCGGAGGAACGGCGCCCCGACAGCGCCGTTCCTCCTGATTCGCCGGCACCGGACGCTGACGCCAGCGTCCCCATGCATGGCGAACTTGACGACGCCCGGGCCACCGACCCGGTCGAGCGTCTGCTGGAGGATTCCTGGGAGACGCGCAAGCAGCGCGCAAGCCGCCGCGAGGTGCTGGTTGAGGCCACGGCGGCTCTGCTGTTTCTGAGCATCGCCATTCCGCTCGCCGCCCCGGATCTGGCCGGGCACGGGCTCAACTTCGTGCTCGCGGGACTGCTGGTGGCGTTGTACGCCCTGGTCGCCGGTTCGGTCAGGTTCCCGATCGGCGCGGGCTACGTCGTACCGACGTACGTGATGCTCGTCCCGATGCTGTTGCTGCTCCCGCCGGCGACGGTGCCCCTGTTCGTGGCTGCCGGGCTGGTGCTGGCGAGCCTCTTCCGGTTGGCGGCACGGCGAGTGTCGGTCGACCACGTGCTGTTCTCGATTCCGAACGCGTGGCACGCGCTCGGCCCAGCGCTCGTTCTGATCGTCGCCGGTCTCCATCACGACGCTTTTCAGCTCGCCGGTATCTACCTCCTGGCCTTCCTCGCCGGCTGCATCGTCGACCTCGTCACCTCGACGATCCGCGAGGCGGCCGCACTCGCGGTCGCGCCGCGGCTCCAGCTCCGCGTCGTCGCGCTCGTGTGGCTGATCGATGTCTGCACCGCACCGATCGGCCTCCTGCTCGCCTACAGCGCGCGTCGCGACCACTTCAGCCTCCTGATGGTGCTGCCGCTGAGCGCACTGCTGCTCCTGCTCGACCGCGACCGCAGCACCCGCATCGCCCAGGCTCAGCACCGCCTCGAGCTCGTGGGCCGCGAGCGCACCCGCCTGCAGGCGGCCGTGCGGCGCCTCGGCGACGCGTTCGCGGCCAAGCTCGACCTCCCGGCGCTGACCAGCATCGTTCTCCACGGATCGATCGACGCGCTCGACGCCGACGCCGGCCAGCTGACGCTCGATGTCCCCAGCCGGCCGCCCCTGACCGACACCGCGGGCCCGGCGGGCTTCGCGCCGCTGCTGGAGGAGGCCAACCGGCGCGCGCTGCGCACGCACAAGCCCGAGCAGCTCGAGCGCGACGGCGTGTGGGCGCTGGCGCTTCCGTTCGGTCCGAAGAGCAACGCCCAGAGCCGGGGGGGCGCGCTGTGCGTCGCCCGCCACGCTCGCGAATTCCGCTCCGACGAGCAGGCGCTGATGCTCGGACTGGTCGACCGGGCCCACACGGCGGTGATCGAGATCCTCGCCCACGAGACCCTTCGCGAGCAGGCCCTGACCGATCCGCTCACCGGCCTCGGCAACCGCCGCAAGCTCGCCACCGACCTCACGGAGCGGCTGGGGCGGGCCTCGAAGGGGACCGACGAGGCGATCGTGCTGATGCTGCTCGACCTCGATGGCTTCAAGACCTACAACGACACCTTCGGCCACTTCGCCGGGGATGCCCTGCTCTCGCGCCTCGGCGGAAAGCTCGCCGCGTCGGTCTTCCCGCACGGGACCGCCTACCGGCTCGGCGGCGACGAGTTCTGCGTGCTGCTGCCGGCCCGCCCTGGCGAGCTGCACCACGCGATGGCGCGGGCCGCCGGCGCGCTCCGCGACCGAGGCGAGACGTTCTCGATCCAGGCATCGTGCGGCGCCGTGCTGCTGCCGCACGAGGCGACCACGCCGGACTACGCGCTGCAGCTCGCCGACCAGCGGATGTACACCCGCAAGCAGGGCCGTCCCTCGGCCGCGCGCGAGCAGACCCGCGACGTGCTCGTGCGGATCATGCACGCCAAGCAGCCCAGCCTCCCCGACCACTCGACCGGCGTGGCCCGGCTCGCCGTGCTCGTCGGCCGCCGTCTCGGGATGGACGCCGAGCACATCGACGAGCTCGCGCGGGCGGCCGAGCTGCACGACATCGGCAAGGTCGGGATCCCCGACGCGATTCTCGACAAGCCTGGCGAGCTCGAAGCCGACGAGTGGGAGTTCATCCGTCAGCACACGATCCTCGGTGAGCGCATCCTCAGTGCCGCCCCCGCGCTCCGACCTGTTGCCACGATCGTGCGCGCCACCCACGAGCGGTGGGACGGCCACGGCTACCCGGACGGCCTCCGTGAAGACGACATCCCGCTCGCCGCGCGGATCGTCGCGGTGTGCGACGCGTTCGAGGCGATCACCGGCGACCGCTGCTACCGGAAGGCCCGCAGCGCGGAGGCGGCCCGTCGGGAGCTGCTTCGGGAGGCCGGACACCAGTTCGATCCGGCCGTGGTCGCGGCCTTCCTCGACGAGCTCGAGCAGCCACAGGACGCGCTGGTGGCGGCTGACGAGGACGAGACCGCCGGGCAGTTCGCCGAGGAAGTGGCGGCTCGCTTCCGCCAGATGCTCGAGCATCGCCACTGAGCGCCCTCGCCGTCTGGGTCCACCGCCGAGGGACCTCTTGCGCCGCGCCATCCGTACACGAGACGATGCACGTCGATCGTGCCCATTGAAGCTGAGCCTGTGTCGGCGGCCGCGGAGAGCCTCGCCGTGGAGCACCCGCTGCCCGCGCGGCGGCAGTGGCGCCAGCGCAGCGAGGCCGCGCTCATCCGCGGAGCCCAGGCCGGCTCCGAAGCCGACCTCGAGGAGCTGTTCCGCCGGCACTGGCGGCGCGCCTATCGCACCGCGTTCCTGATCGTCCACGATCACGCCGCCGCCGAGGACATCGCGCAGGAGGCCTTCCTCTCCGCGATCCGGACGCTTCACCGGTTCGACCGGCGACGGCAGTTCGCACCGTGGCTCGGCCGGATCGTCGCCAACCGGGCGATCGACTGGACCCGTGCTCGGACCGCCAGGCGCGAGGTCGACCGGGACCTGCCCGACGGGCCGGCGCCGGCCGAGCTCGCCGGCGGCTACTCGGACGATCTGCTCCGGGCGCTGGCCACGCTGACGCCGGAGCACCGGGCGGTCGTCGTCCTGCGCTACGTGCTCGAGTACACGCCCGGCGAGATCGCGAAGGCGCTCGAGCTCCCGCGTGGCACCGTCAACTCCCGGCTGCGCCGCGCGCTCGACGCGCTCGACGCGCAGCTGCGCGAGGTGGAGCTCACGTGAGCGCGCGCGACCGGACGATCGCCGACCGGCTGCGGACCGCGCGGGCTCCGGACGAGGCGGAGACCGAGCGGCGAGCGTGGGAGCTCGTGCGCTCGGCCTACGCCGAGCAGCCGGCGGCCCCGCGCTCGCGGCTGCGGATCCGGCTCGCGCTGGTCCCCGTCGTCGCGGTGCTCGCCGGGGTCCTCGCGCTGACGCCCGCCGGCGCCGCCGTCCATCGCTGGATCGAGCAGACCCTCGGCGTTCGTCACGCCAGGGCCGCGCTGTTCTCGCTGCCGGCGCCGGGGCGGATTCTCGTCTCCGGTCCCGGCGGCGCGTGGACGGTCGCCGCCGACGGCGCCAAGCGCCGCCTCGGGCCGTGGCGGCAGGCGACGTGGTCGCCGCATGCGGAGTACGTGGCGGTCGCCGGCGGGAACGAGCTGACCGCGGTCGACATCCACGGCACGACGCGGTGGTCGATCGCCCGACCGCGGGTGCGCTTCCCGCAGTGGTTCGCTCCCAACGGCTACCGAATCGCATACCTCAGCGGCACGACGTTGCGGGTGATCGCCGGCGACAGCACCTCTGACAGGCCGCTCGCCGGCGGCGTCGCCCCGGTCGCGCCGGCCTGGCGGCCCGGCTACCCGTATCAGCTCGCATACGTCGACGCCGGCGGAGCGGTCGCGGTCCGTGACGCCGGTACCGGCAAGCTCGCGTTTGCCCTGCCGGAGCAGTCGATGCCGAGGCTGCTCTCCTGGTCGACGGACGGTCAGCGGCTGCTCGTGCTCACCCGGGACGCGGCGATCGTCTACACCGGCGCTGGGCGCACGGTGGCCCGCCGTACCTTCGGGCCCGGCCAGGCCGCGCTCGACGCGGCGCTATCGCCCAACGGGCGCACGGTCGCGCTGCTCGGAGCGCGGGACCTCACGCTGATCGACCTGGCCGCCCACCCCGGTCCGGCCCGTCAGGTGTTCAGCGGGCAGGGGCTGCGCCAGGTCGCCTGGTCGCCCGACGGCCACTGGCTGCTGGTGAGCTGGCCGGCCGCCGACCAGTGGATCTTCATCCACGCCACCGGCACGCCGCGGATCATCGCCGTATCGAGGATCGCCCAGCAGTTCACCCCCGCCGGCAGCCGCCCTGCCTTTCCCGAGCTCGACGGGTGGTGCTGCACGAGCAGCGGCGGCTCGGGCTGAAAGTTGCGGCTCCGCATGATCGGGCGGATACTGGGTCGGTCATGCGCCGGATGGTCAGAGTTGGGATCTGCCTGATCGCGGTCGGGGCGATCGTCGGCATCTCCGTTGCCGGCGCGGGCTCGAAGACGCTCAAGGCAACTCCGGCAGCCGCTCGCCTCGCGACCGCCCCACGCCTAGGTCCGCTGGCGCACTCCGGCGTTGCCTGCCCGATCGCGACCTCCTCCTCCGTCTGCTCGGCCAAGCCCTGCGCGGTGTTCGTACAGTCGACGGCGGGGCAGACGGCGTTGCTGAGCTCGCGCGGCCCCGCGACCCTGAGGCAACGGCTCCGCGCGCTCACCCGGCGGCTCGCCGGCGGCCGGATCGCCAGCCGCCCGCTCGTGCGCAAACGGATCGTCACGGCGCCGGCGGTCCGCCGGGCCCTGGCGCCCGGGAACCCGAGCTGCGCCGCGAAGGCGAACGCCCTTCCCCGGGCGATCCCGATCAGCGTCCCCTAGTGCCCCGAGATACTGGTCGCGGCGCTCACGAGAACGGCGGGTCCGTCGGCAGAATCACCGGCGGCCGCGGCCGCTGATGGAAGTTGAAGTCCCGTTGCAGGTCCCCCAGGATCGAGGCGTCCTCACGTACGTCCGGACGGGGGTCCGGGCGTCCGTCGGTGCGCGGGTTCAGACGTTGCCCGCCGAGGAAGTCATCCTCGATGAACTTCAGGTAGCCGTCGGAACTGAGGACCTGATGGTCGATGTATCCTTTCCGGGCGTAAGCGCTGATCACCAACCCGGGGACGCGGATCCCGTAGCCGTTCTGATCGACCCGCGGCGGAACGACGTTGTCGTAGAAGCCGCCCCAGTCGTCCCAGGACAGGAAGATCGCGGTGCTGTACCAGTCGGAGCTGCGCATGATCGCGTTGATCAGCCCGGTGACGTAGCTCTGACCGCTTGAGATCAGCCCGGGCGGGTGCTCGGAGACGTGGTCGTTGGGCACGATCCAGCTGACCGCCGGAAGCCTGTCGCGCTCGACCGCTCGGTAGAACGAGTGCAGGGGCCGGATGTCGTGGAGCTGATGGTCCTCCTTGACCGTCGCGAAGTGCGGCAGCGGATTCCAGATCCCCGGGGTTCCGGCCGACTGCGACACGTATTGGCAGGTGATCGCCCTGGCGTTCTCGCAGTCGGGCTCGCCCCCCTGAAACACGTAGTAGCGCCAGCTCACGTGGTGGCGGTTCATCAAGTAGGTGAGGTCCGTCCAGTTGTAGAACGGCCCGGGCCGGTGGGCCCTGGCCCGCCGGGCCGCGAGGCGCCCGAAGTCCTTCGGCAGCCCTGGCCTCACCGGGTTGTTCACGCACGCCATCGGGTTTCGCGGAACCGGGCAGTAGGCGGACCATGCCGAGACCTCGTACAGGTGCGCGGGCAGGCTCCAAGAGCTGACCGCAGCGAACATGTGGTCCTGGAGCACGAAGTCGCGCGCGTAGGCCCAGTAGTTGGGGATCTCGTCGGCGTTGTGGTAGCCCATCACGTCGGTGCACGACACCTCCCCGGCACGGCAATGCTCGCCGCAGGTCGGGTCGTTGGCGGCGCAGATTCCGCCCTGCTCGGCCTGCGAGATGAAGCCGTCCATCCGCCCCCCGTCGATGTCGGCCGCCGAGCTCGAGTAGGCGTGCGGACCGCCCGTGTCGCGATCGGAGCGATCGTGGTAGGGACGAACACAGGTGCCGATCGCCGGGTCGGGCACGCACACGGTGGGCACTCCGTGGCGCATTGGGATCCCATCGGCACCGGGAAACGTCCCGAAGTAGTTATCGAAGGAGCGGTTCTCCTGCATGATGATCACGACGTGCTTGATCTTGTGGATCCCACTGCGCGTACACGCGCCGGTGCAGATCGGCGGCTGCTGCGAGATCGTCCCGGTGACGGGCGGGACCGTCGTCGCTCGGCCCGACCGCCGGGGCCCGTGGGAGCTGCCGGCAAGCACCGCGATCGCCCCCACCACCGCGACCCCGAGCGCCGCCACCCACAGTCCGAGCGAACGCCACCGAGGACGAGGCTCCCCCGGAGCCAGGTTACTCAACGTTGGCTGTGGCGGCGAGGATGGTCATTCGCTCGTAGTCGTGGCGCTTTCGGCACGATCCGCGCCCGAGGCGCGTATAGCATGACGGCGCCGACTCACGCGCCGCGAACGGGGCCGGTACTACTCTTGGACGCGATGCGTCGTGTCGTGCTCCCCGCAGTCGTGGTGTGCGTCGCCGCCGCGCTGATCGCGCTGCTGGCGTTCGGGATCGCGGGCCAGGGTACGAACGGCTCGATCGACTCGGCGCTTGAGCGCGGGCTGCGACCGACTGTGCCCGATGCGCGGCTGGCCTTGCCGAGGCTGGGCGCTCCCGGGAGCGAGAGCATCGCCGACCTCCGCGGCAAGCTGGTCGTCGTCAACGTGTTCGCGTCGTGGTGCGACCCGTGCAAGGCCGAGGCGCCGATCCTCGAGCACGCCCAGCACCAGCTGGCCCGCCACGACGGCACCGTGCTCGGGGTCACCTACCTGGACACCTCCGACGCGTCCGAGCAGTTCGTCCGCCAGGAGCACATCACCTATCCGGTCCTGCGCGACATCGACGCCAAATGGCCGCAGGCGCTGGGGATCGACGGCGTCCCGGAGACGTTCGTGATCGATCGCCAGGGCCGGATCGCGGCTGTCCGGCGCTACCAGCTCAGCGGCAGCTGGCTCCAGCAGACCTTGTCGCGGCTACTGGATCAGCCGGCATGAGGCGCGCCGCCGTCACGGTCATGGCCCTGCTCACGCTGTTGCTCCCGCTGGCGCCGGCGGCCGGCGCGGCCGTCGCGCCGCGGGCATCGTTGACCGACATCGAGAACGACGTGATGTGCGTCGCCTGCCACGAGCCGCTCGCCGTCGCCGAGTCGCCCCAGGCCGACGCGGAGCGCAGCTACATCCGGACCCTGATCGCCCAGGGCGAGACGAAGTCCCAGATCGAGACCGCGCTCGTGGGTCAGTACGGACCGGCGGTCCTCGGCCGCCCGCCCGCGCACGGCTTCAACCTGACCGTGTACATCCTGCCGCCGGCGCTCGTGCTGATCGGAGTCGCGGTCCTCGCGTTCACGCTGCCGAAGTGGCGCCGGCGCTCGCGCGCCGCAGCGGCGGAGGCGGCCGAGCACGCCCGGGCCGCACCGCAGCTTTCTCCCGACGACGCCCGGCGCCTCGACGAGGACCTGATCCGCCATCCCTAAGGGCGGCGGCCCTACATCGAGTCGGGCGCGCTCACCCCCAGGAGGTCCAGCGCCCGCGCGATCGACCGCTGCGCGCACAGCGACAGCGCGATCCGGAAGGACTCGGTCGACTCGGGCGTGGCGCCCACCACCCGGCAGTCCCGGTAGAACGCGGTGAACTCCTGGGCGAGCTCCAGCGCGTAAGCCGCGATTCGGTGCGGCCCCCGCCGGTCCGCCGCTTCCGCGACCTCTTCGGGCAGTGCCGCGAGCTTCTTGATCAGACGGCGCTCGGAGTCGTGCAGCTCGGCCCCGCCCCAGTTCGCCTCGGGACCGAGCGCTTCGGCGAGCCTCGATTCGCGAAAGCGAGAGAGCATCGAGGCGATCCGGGCATGCGCGTACTGGACGTAGTAGACGGGATTTTCGGCTGACTGGCGCCGGGCCAGCTCGACGTCGAGCTCGACCGTCCGGTCGTGCGAGCGCTGGAGCATGAAGAACCGCGTGGCATCGACCCCGATTGCGTCGAGCAGGTCGTCGAGCGTCACGAAATCGCCCCGGCGCTTGGACATCGCGAACACCTCATCTCCGGCTACGAGGTGGACGAACTGCAGGATCGGGACCTCGATCGTGTCGGGATCGCCGCCCAGCGCGGCCATCGCCGCCTTGAGCTCGCGTACGTAGGCGTGGTGGTCAGCCCCGACCGGCAACAGCTGCCGCTCGAACCCCCGCTCGCGCTTGTTCTGGATGTACGCGATGTCGGCCGCAAGGTAGGTCGGCTCGCCGTTGGACCGGATCACGACGCGATCCTTGTCGTCTCCGAAACTCGTGGTCCGCAGCCAGATCGCCCCCTCCGAGCGGTAGAGGTGTCCTTTCGCTTCCACGATCGCCAGCGCCCGGTCCAGCGCACTCGGGGATCCCTCGTGCAGCGTCCGCTCGCTGAAGAACGTGTCGTAGTGCACCCTGTAGCGCTCCAGCGTGGCCTTGACCTGGTCCAGCAGCAGCGCAACGGCCTGCCGAGCCAGCTCGTCGGGATCCGCCTCCGCCGAACCGGGGATCTGCTTGGCCAGCTCAGCCACGTATTCGCCCTGGTATCCCCCCTCCGGAACCTCCTCGCCGCGCGCCCGAGCCTGAACCGACTCCCCGAGCAGCCGGATCTGGTTGCCCGCGTCGTTGAAGTAGTACTCGCGGGAGACCGCATGGCCGTGGTACTCGAGGATCCGCGCCAGCGCGTCCCCGTACGCGGCCGCCTGGCCATTTGCCGCCACCAGCGGCCCGGTGGGATTCGCCGAGACGAACTCGAGCAGGATCCGTTCCGGGTGGGCCGGGCCGCCGGCGCCAAACCGCTCCCCGGCGTCGAGGACCGCTCTCAGCGCGCCCCGATGCCACCCGTCCGACAGCCACAGGTTCAAGAAGCCGGGCCCGGCGACTTCCCATCGCTCGAGGTCCTCACCCAGCAGGTCGGCCAGCTGAGCCCCGATCCGCTCGGCGATCACCCTCGGCGACGCGTCCAGCACCGGCGCCAGCAACATCGCCGCGTTGGTGGAATAGTCCCCCTGTCCCGCCCGTTTTGGACGCTCGAGCCTGGGCTCGACCGGCAGCTCACCGCCGCCGCCGCGCACCGCCGAGGCGGCCGCGCGCACCGAGGCCCGCAGGCCTCCCAGGGGGTCGTGGGTCACGACCCGGCCGGCCGGGAGATCATCGGTGCGCACATGGCGAGCGTACCTACGCGCGCCGCCGGGGGCCGGTCGGCGGGGCCGTCAGTAGTGGTAGGGCTCACCGGCCAAGATCTTGTGGCCCCGGTACAGCTGCTCGAGCAGGACCACCCGCGCCAGCTGGTGGGGCAAAGTCATCTTTCCCAGCGAGAAGCGGCTGTCGACCTCGTCGACGTCGAGGCCGTGGGGTCCGCCGATCAGGAAGACAAGATCCATGCCGCTCTGTCGGCGTTCTTCCAGGAACCGGCTGAAGGCGATTGAGTCCATCGCCACTCCCTGGCTGTGGAGCAGCGACACGAACGCTCGATCCGGCACTCGCCTCTTTACATGCTCGTCCTCGCGGACCTCGATCATCTCGAGGCGGACATGCCGGGCGAGCAGCTTGCGATAGTGCTGCACGTCATCGATAAACGGCGGCCGCAGCCTCCCGACAGCGACGACGACGATCCGCACGATGCGGGGATAGTACGAGCTCATCCCCCCGGCGGGCTAAGCTCTGCAGGGTGGACGATCCCAACACCCCCGAGCGCCACATCAACATTCACTTCTCGCCGGACATCATGGCGGGGGTCTACGCGAACTTCGCGAATGTCAGCCACTCGGACTACGAGTTCACGATCACGTTCGCGCGCGTCGACCACGAGGTCGAGGACGAGGAGGTCCCGGGGGTCGTCGTGTCCCGCGTCAATCTGTCGGCCAAGTTCATGCGCGAGCTGATCGACGCGATGCAGGACAACTACTCGAAGTGGCAGACCCGCGAGGGGATCAAGAACCTGCCCGAGTTCAACCGCCCTAACGAGGAGACTGAGTAGAGGCGGGCGCCTGCGCGCCCGCCTGGTTCAGGAAGCTGACCGCGAACCCGATCCGCTCGGCTGTCGCGGGATGGGTGGCTATGACCGTCTGCACCCACTGCGGCGGATCGAGATCGGCGACGTTCTGAAGCGCGATCGATCGCTCGAACGAGATGAACGCCTCTGGCGCCTGCGAGAGCTCGAGCGAGAACGCGTCGGCACGGCGCTCGATGGCGCGCGACAGCCCGTTGCCGATCAGACCCAGCGGAGCCGCGACGAGCACGGCTGCCAGCGCCAGCGCCGGTAGCTCGGCGGCGCTCCCCCGCCCCGGCGAGAGCTCCCAGCTCAGCCGCTGGACCGCGAGCGCCGCCGCCGGCGCGACGATCGCAGCGTACGTGACGCCTCGCGGCACGTCACGGTGGCGAACGTGCGCGAGCTCGTGGGCGACGACGACCCGCACCTCCTCTCGGCTGTAGCGATCGAGCAGGGTGTCGAACAGGACCACCCGCTTGGTCGGGCCGAGCCCGTTGACGTAGGCGTTGGCGGCGGTTGTCCGGCGGCTGGCGTCGACCGAGTACACCTCCCTGACCTTGACGCCGGCGGCCCCCGCGAGCTCGAGCACATCTGACCGCGTCTCGCCCTCGGGCAGCGGCGTGAACTCGTTGAAGACCGGATCCAGCACGACCGGGGCCAGCGCGGCCAGCAGCGCTCCGAACGCGACCGAACCGGCCGCTACCGGCAGCCACCACGCGCGGGGATACCGTCGCGTCACGCGTACGACCGCCCCGCCGGCCGCGCCTGTCAGGACCGTCTCGATCGCGGTCGATTTGACCAGATCGCCCGCCCACCCCCGCCATGACTGCGTGACCAGGCCGACGCTGATCGCGCGCTTGCGGCCGATCGCCGCGATCGGCAGCGGCGGCAGCGAGAGCGCGACGGTGAGCCCCGCGCCCGCGGCCGCTCCGGCCAGCACCGGCCGCGCGGACCCGCGGCCCAAGATCGCCGGAGGACGGCGCACGATCGCCGTCAGCGCGGCGAAGTCGATCAGCGCACGGCCCAGGCCCAGCGCCAGCTGCGGACGCGCAAAACGCGCCCCGCGGTCGATTTCCTGGGAGCTGAAGTAGTCTCCCAGATCAACCCGGGCCGGCCTGATCGTGCCGTTACGCGGCGAAAGTGCCCGCCTTCCACCCTCCGCTACCGCCAGCGCGAGCGCCACCGATCCGATCACGCTGGCCCCTCGACGCAGAGTCACCGATGAGACTGTAGTAGGTGGCAGATCAGCTGATGAGGATCGCAATCATCTCCGACATCCACGGCAACCGTCAGGCTTTTGAGGCCGTGCTCGACGCCGTGGAAGCGTCGAGCTGCAAGGAGATCTGGTGCCTCGGCGACCTCGTCGGCTATGGCGCCGACCCGGACGCGTGCGTCGAGCTGGCCCAGCAGCACGCCTCGATCTGCCTGGCCGGCAACCACGATCTCGGGGTCTGCGGCGTGCTCCCGCTCGAGCAGTTCTCGAGGGGTGCCGCGCTCGCGGCCGAGTGGACGCGCAAGACGATCAAGTCCGGCACCCGCGAATTCCTCGAAAGCCTCGAGCCGGCTAAGGTCGATGAGGAGGTCGGCCTCTACCACGCCAGCCCCCGAGATCCGGTGTGGGAATACGTGCTCTCCCCGCTCCAGGCCGAGCTATGCCTGGACGTCCAGCCCCACCGCATCTGCCTGATCGGCCACTCCCACGTGGCCCTGTCTTTCTCCCGGCGGGACGGAGTGGCAGCGACGGGCGAGACCCGCGGCGCCGATGAGGAGCTCGACCTGGTCCAGGGCGAATGGCTGATCAACCCCGGCAGCGTGGGCCAGCCGCGTGACGGAGATCCCCGCTCCGCCTGGCTCGAGCTCGACTTCGAGCAGGGCAACGCGATCTACCGTCGCGTCGAGTACGACATCGCCGGGGCCGCGGCCGCGATCCGAGCGGCCCATCTGCCCGATTCCCTGGCCGATCGCCTCGCCTACGGCCAGTGAGAGCTCGCTCATGCAAGGGGCCCGAGCCGACCGCAGCCGCAACAGTCTCTAAAGTGGGGACGCGGATGCGTTACGCGCCCCGCGCCCTCTTGGCCGGCGGACTCGGGTTCGCCGTCTCTTGCCTCGTCGCCTGCGGCGGCGGTGCCGGCCTGCTCTCGGGCGATCAGTCCTCGAACCTGAACAACCAGCTGGACGCAGTTTCTTCGGCGGTCGACTCGGGCCAGTGCGCATCCGCCACGAGGGCCGTCGTGTCGTTCGCCGACGCCGTGACGAACCTACCGGCGACGGTCAGCCCGACGCTTCGCACCAACCTCCTGCAGGGCGCGAGCACGGTCGGCGTGCTCGCGCAGCGCGACTGCCAGACGACCACCTCGCATCCGACCACGAACTCGACCACGACGCCGAGCACCACGAGTACGACGACGCCGTCGACCACCACGCGTCCGACGACGTCCAGTACCACCACGCCGTCGTCGACGACCACGACCACCACCCCTGCAACCAGCAGCACGACCCCGGGTACTACTTCTACGACGCCATCAACGGGTGGTGGCGGCCTCGGCGGCGGCGGTGGTGCTGGCGGCAGCGGTGGGGGCGGCACAGGCGGCAACAGCGGCAACGGTGGTAACGGCACATGAACGCAACGACGATCGCAGGGCGCTACCGAGTCGAGGGCCGGCTCGGTGTCGGTGGGATGGCCACGGTCCACCTCGCCTTCGACCAGCGACTCGAGCGCTACGTGGCGCTCAAGCTGCTGGCCGAGCATCTGGCCGATGATCAGGCGTTCGTTTCGCGGTTCCGCCGCGAGGCGCTCGCGGCGGCCCGCCTCGTCCACCCCAACATCGTCCAGGTGTTCGACTTCGGCTTCGACGAGAGCCACCACCAGCACTTCATCGTGATGGAGCACGTCCAGGGTCAGTCGTGCGCCGAGCTGCTGCGCGATCACGGCCATCTCGACGTCGCCGAGACGGTCGAAATTGTCGGTCAGGCCTGCCGCGGCCTCGACTACGCCCACCGCAACGGCGTCGTCCACCGCGACGTCAAGCCCGGGAACCTGCTCGTCGCCGAGTCCGGCGACGTGAAGCTTGCCGACTTCGGGATCGCTCGCGCCACCGACCAGTCGAGCATCACCCAGGTCGGCTCGGTGCTCGGCACCGCGGCGTATCTCGCGCCCGAGCAGGCCCGAGGCGAGGAGGCGGGCCCGCGCGCCGACATCTACTCGCTGGGCGTCGTCACCTACCAACTGCTGTCCGGGAGGCTCCCGTACGAGGCGGCGTCTCTGTCTGAGCTGGCGCTCAAGCAGCAGCGCGAGTCGCCGGCGCCGCTCGACGAGCTCGACCCGCAGATCCCGCACGAGCTGGCGCAAGCGGTCGCGATGGCGCTGGCCATGGACCCTGAATCCCGCCCCGCCAACGCGATCGTGTTCGCTGATGCGCTCCAGAACGGGTTGCACGGCCTCTCGCCTGTGAGCGCCGGCGCCCCGACCGCTCACCTGGGATCGGGCGCCGCGACTCGGGTGCTCGGCGACGACGAGACGGCGGCGACCCGAGTCACCCAGCGGACCCCGCCCCCGCGGGTCAAGCAGCTCGAGCCGATCCCGGCGCCGCCCCGGCGCCAGGCGCCACCGCCCTACCGCGGCCCGGCCCAGCGGCCCCAGGAGCACCGGCGGCGGCGGGGGCCCGGGCGGTTCGTGGTCTTCCTGATGCTGGTGCTCGTGTGCGCGGCGGCGGTCGTGGTGGCGCTGGTGATCGCCAACGACACCTCAAACAACGTCGTCCATTTCCGGACTGTGGTCGGCCACGACGCCCAGAGCGCGATCAACAGCCTGCGGGGCCTGGTCAACCAGTACACGAAGTAGGCGGGGCGGGACGCCGCTTGTTGGGCACGTGCGCTTCGCGCGAGTGCCCACCAACCGGCGCCCCACCCCTATCTGGTCCCCCCGCTGAGCCGGGCCCGCCCCCCCGACTGCCGCCAGCTGGGCACCGTGCCGGACCGGACCGCCCGGCCTAACCTAACTCGTCCAGCTCGGCGCCTGGCCGGACTGGACTGCCCGGGCCACCTCCTGCAGCCTTTCCTCATCGATGCCCGTTCGCAGTTGTTCCATGAGTCTGGCGATGAAGGTGAGGTTGTGGAGGGTTATTAGGCGTGGGGCGGTGAGCTCTCTGGCGCGCAGGAGGTAGTGGAGGTAGGCGCGGGTGTAGCCGCGCGAGCAGGCGGGGCATGGGCAGCCGTCGAGGATCGGCTCGGTGGACCTGCGCCACCGGGACTTGACGAGATCGGTGCGCCAGCGGGCGCCGGGGTCGGGGACGAGCGCCACGCCGTGGCGCCCGAGCCGGGTCGGGAGCGCGCAGTCGAACGTATCGATGCCCTGCTCCACGCCGGCGAGCAGATCGTCGACATCGCCGATTCCGAGCAGATGGCGCGGCCGCGCCGGCGAGAGCCGCTCGAGCTCGACCGTCGTCCACGAGACCACCTCGCGCATCTGGTCCTTGTCCTGGCCCAGCGATCCTCCGATCGCGATCCCGTCGCTGGCGCTCGCCGCCACCGTGGCCGCCGACTCGAGCCTGAGATCCTGCTCGACCCCACCCTGCACGATCCCGTAGACGGCCTGTGCGTCGGGGCCGTGGTCGGCGTGCCAGCGCAGGCACCGGTCGAGCCACCGGTGCGTGCGCGCGGTCGAGCGAGCCGTGTACTCGCGCGAGACGTGAAACGGGGTGCACTCGTCGAACACCAGCGCGATGTCGGAGCCTAAGGCGGCCTGGACGGCCATCGAGGTCTCGGGACCGATGAAGCGCTCGCTGCCGTCCAGGTAGGAGCGGAAGCGCACGCCCTCCTCGTCGATCGCCAGCACTCGCCCGTTGCTCGCCTGCGAGCGTCCCCGGCCCTTGATCTCGTCGGCCACGCCGCCGTGGCCCATCGAGAACACCTGAAAGCCTCCGGAGTCGGTGATGATCGGCCGCTCCCAGCGCATGAACTCGTGCAGGCCTCCGAGCTGCTCGATCAGCTCGGGTCCGGGCGCTAGGAACAGGTGGAAGGTGTTGCCGAGGACCATCTCGTAGCCAAGCGCCGCGACCTCGTGTGGCTCGACGGTCTTGACCGCGGCCCTCGTCGCCAGCGGCACGAACGCCGGCGTGCGCACCTCGCCGTGGGCGAGGTGCAGGGTGCCCGTGCGTGCGCGTGCCCCGGTGGTGGTGGTGTTGACGGTGAAAATCCGCACAGCTATCCCGCCAACCGTATGCAATGGCTCGGGAGCTTGTCCCGGCGGGGGAGGCCAGTTAGGCTCGCCCCGGGACGCACCGCACGGGGCGGGGCGCATGACGCAAAGGGAGTTCACATGTGGGCCAGGGGTTTCTCGGTCGCGATGGTCGCGGCCGTATTCGGGATGGCGTGCTCGGCGGCCTGGGCGGTGACGCCCGGGTGGGAGTGCATTCCCAAGGCGGCCGGCCAGACGGTCGTGTCGGGCGGCACGAGCACGTCGCCCTCGTGCGGGACGGGCACTACGGCGGTACTGGCGCCGACGTACGTCGCCTCCGGGATCGGCGGCAAGCCGACGGTCGAGTTCTCGGGAGTCAACGTGCAGATCGTCAACGGGTCGGGATCGACGAGCAACGCCAATGGGGCCGGCAACCTCGTGCTCGGCTACGACGCCAGCCCCGGAACGCAGTCGGGCTCGCACAACCTGGTGCTCGGCACCAAGCAGTCCTACACCGGGTATGCCGACATCGTCGGCGGCTACAACAACAGCGACACCTCCAACTATGGGGCGATGTTCGGCGACCAGAACACCGACTCGGGGGCGTTCACGCTCGTCGCCGGCGCCTCGAACAGCGCCCTCGGGAGCCCGTCGACCGTCATCGGCGGCTTCGGCAACGCGGCCTCGGAGGCGTACTCGTCAATCCTGGGCGGATGCTCGAACCGCGCCGGCACCGGCAACGTTTCGCTCTCCGGCGACTGCGGAAACTCGACCAACTTCGCCCATGACTTCGCCACCATCTCGGGCGGCGCCGGCAACGAGACCACGGGCAACAGCGCCTCGGTCTCGGGCGGCGAATCGAACCTGGCCGGCGACGTGTTCGCCAGCATCACCGGCGGCTGTCAGGGCCTGGTCGGTGGCGGCAGCCCACTTTCGGCCACGTGCCTCAACGGCTCGAGTGCGGTGCTGGGCGGGTTCGAGAACACAGCCACTGGGCTCGAGGACACGGTCGCCGGGGGCGAGGTCAACGACGCCTCGGGCGGTGCCGCCTCGGTGGCCGGAGGTCAGTTCAACGGCGCCTCGGGAGGCGGCGCGTCCGTCGCCGGCGGGGACGAGAACACCTCGGGCGGGTCGTTCGCGTCGATCCTCGGCGGCTTCTTCAACTCCGCCACAACGTTCGACGCGACCGTGAGCGGCGGCGAGACCAACTCCTCGACAGCCACCGGGGCATCGGTGCTCGGCGGCGATGGCAACACGGCGTCGTCCAACTGCCAGGCGATCCCGGCGGCGCCGGGATCCTGCTAGCGGCCGGCGCTTCGGGCGGCTCGCCCGGTTGCCCACGTTCCCGGCGGCCCACCCTCGCGGCGGGCCGCCGGGGCGTTTGGGGCGCGTCAGGAAGCGGGGGTCTCGGAACCCTCGATCGCCTTGGGCTCCTCGCCACCGACCGAGATCTCGACCTTCCGAGGCTTGCGCGCCTCGGGCTTCGGTACATGGACTTCGAGCACGCCGCGCTCGAAGCTCGCGCTGACTGCGTCAGCATCGACGCCCTCGGGGAGCGTCAGCGAGCGACGGAACGAGCCGAATGACCGCTCGACGCGGTAGTAGCCATCCTTGCGGTCCTCGCGCTCTGCCTTGCGCTCGCCGGAGATCGTCAGGATGTTGTCCTCGACCTCGATCTTCACCTCGTCCTCCGACAGACCAGGCAGATCGGCCTTCAGGACGAAGTCGTTCTCAGTCTCGACCAGGTCCATCGCCGGGATCCATCGGCGGAACGACCCGCCGTTGCCCGTCGTGGGCGTCTCAAAGAACGTGTTGAAGAGCCGGTTCATCTCGCTCTGAATCGTGTTCAGCTCTCGGACCGGCTCCCAGCGGATAAGTGCCATCAAAAAACCTCCAAAGGGAAACTCAATGTTGCTAAGACGATTATACAAAATCTAAGTCCTCTTTTGTGAAATCTTTTGGCGATAGCGGCTTAGATCTGGGAATTGAGACGCCGGGATCGGGCTGGCGGGGCGGGCTGGGCGCCTGTCGCTGTGGCCGGGCGGGCTGGGCGCCTGTCGCTGTGGCCGGGCCGGCTGGGCGCCTCTCGCCGGCGAACACCTGCTACGCATGGGGGCAGGACGGGGCGCGCCGGCAAAGCGAACAGCTGGCTGGGGAAGGAGAGGGTTGGAGTGTGGTCGTGGGCCCTTCCCGGCGCCCAGAACCTGCATAGCACGCCACTCCCGCCCCGAATGCCGAGCCGTGGCGCACTGTGCATGAAGAGCATGCTCAACACGCCTCGCCTCGGGTTTTTCGACGGAGTTGGCGTGCTATGCAGGTTTTTTGATGAGGGTGTCAGGATCGCCCGCGCCGGCCACAGGCGACGTTGGTCGAGAAACGCAAATATGGCTTGCGTTTCTCGACCAACGTCGTGGCGGGCGTCATCCGCACAGGCGCCCCCGCATCCCGCGCCGGAGCGCTCCAGCCCGCCCCCTTCCCCAGCCGGTGTTCGCCGCGCCACCGCGACCGCCCACCCCATAACGCCACCCCCACCCCCCACCCCCCACCGCCCCCCCCCACCCCCAACCCCACACCCCCCACCCCACCCCCACCCACCAACCA
>Ga0116216_10000564_pt1 | contig 28979 bp, 29 predicted proteins | sample Sb_taG_11_FD_89696 | JGI IMG/M metagenome (GOLD analysis project Ga0116216, IMG submission 89696) | Peat soil microbial communities from Weissenstadt, Germany - Sb_50d_3_AS metaG | ecosystem: Environmental > Terrestrial > Soil > Wetlands > Peat | place: Germany: Weissenstadt | collected 2010-09-21
CTCCACACCGTCGTAACTGCAACAACGTTCCTTCTCTTCTGCAGGGTTGACCGGGTCCCCGCCGAACTGTGCGGCACTACGAGTCCTGACCGGACGCTTCGTGACCTTCGCCTCTACCCTTCGCGCGACGTTGGGAGTCATATGGATGTCAGGTAGGAGCATGGATCGGAGATCCGAAGACCCCGTCAGCGTTGGACAGTGCGCTGTTTGTCAGGTCGGACCCTGCCTCGGGAACCTAGCCATAGGAGAAAGGGGTTCGCGATGAGAAGTGTTGGTGACAAGCTGCGTGCCGCGGCCGAGCCTTACCTGAAGCCTGGGGAGACTATCGAAGAGGTCTTTATTGGGCAGAACCGCAGCATGATGAAGCAAATCCTTTTCGGGATGATCTGGAACAAAGGTCGTCTCTTCGTTGTGACCGCGGAGCGGATCCTCGTGCTGCACGCGAGCATGTGGACTCTCCACCCGAAGGGCGTTCTCGCCGAACTGCCTCGGTCGACCCGTTTCGGCCCGCCAACTGGGCTAACTCATATCATCCAGGTCAACGGGAGGCCGGTGTATGTCGGGAGGAAGTTCTTCAAGGACATAATCGCCGCCGACGGCGCCCTCGAGGTCCCGCCGGTCGCGGCCTAGAACGCTGCGTCGATTCGGGCGGCCAGCACGACGTGTGTTGGCCGGTTTGGATTTTGGAAGCTCTATCCAACCTCGGGCGAGTAAGAGCGTTAGGGCGCTCTGAGCTAGAGCACAGCCTTGTGGCTTTGTTTAGAGGAGCGAACCCAGGCGGACCAGTCGGCTTGTCAAAATTGGTGTGCCCAGACCCTCGGGGGCTGTCAGCCAGGTTGGAGTAGAGCCTGCCCACCCGGGCCCAGAAGTCGGAGTTTAAGCGTGTCCGCTCAGGACCAGAGAATACATGTCGTGTATATCCCCGATCAATAGCGAGCGTTTCCGAAGTCGTTGCCTCCGATCACCGGACGCCGGACGTCAAAGCGATTTAGCCTGTTTCAACCCGCCCGAATGAAAGTGCGACCCCCGAACCTGTTCAGAGATGATCACCACCATCACAACGCCACTGGGTTGACCAGGGCTTACTCTGGGCCAAATCACAGCATTGTGGTTTACTTAGGAGGTTGAACCGTGTTGCTCGCGTCGGCTCATCAGGGCTTTGCCGACAGGCTTCACTCCACTCTCGGCGACAGCCCTCGAGGACCGATGCATTTCGCGAAATCGGCATAGAGCATCGTGACCCAACGATGACCACACACTCCTACAACGTCTTAACGCCTGAGTTCGTCGCCCGCATCCGAGCCAACTTTAGGACCGGGGTCATCATCCCCATGGGCCCATGGTCCGGAAAGCCATACTCGCGGTGAGCGCCGGAAGTTCCTGAGGCGGCTGCGACAACTCATCGAGAGTTGGGGCGTTGATCCTCACCGCGATGGCCTTCAATGCAGCTCTGTCGAGATCGAAGCAGCGAATCGCATTTTCGCCGAGCATGCCGATGGTGTGTTCTGGCCTCATGCCAGCGAAGGTGTTACGCAGGGCCATGCGGGTGACGTTGGGCTGACCCGGATCCTCACGAAACTGGTAAGTGCCCTCGGCATGGGGGTAGTCCGACCCCCACATGACGTTTTCCCAATAGCCGTCCTCGACGGCCATGCGAGCCTCGAAGGGAGCCATGTAGCTGCCGCCGATGAACACTTGGGAATGGCAGTATTCGCTGGGGGGATGAGGCATCTGGTCCTTTAGCTGCCAGCGGTGGGACAGGTACACCGAGTCGTACTCGCGCATCGTTGCGGTCCACCACTCGCCGTTTTGTTCCGTTAGCACCATGTTCAGGCGCGGGTGGCGCTCGAAGACGCCACTGAAAAGGAGCCGGGGCAAGGCCCGGCGTGACAGCCAGCCCGACCGCTCAAGGAAGAGCATCGCCTGGGAGTGCTTACCCAGAAATTCGATATCGCCCCCTGCGCCGCCGACGTGAGTGTTCAGGGATAGACCGAGGTCTTCGCACGCCGCCCAGAACGGCTCCCAGTCCGGATGATCATAGATCTTGATCCCAGGGCGAGCCGTGGGAAGGTTCACTGCCTTGAGGCCGACTTCACGGCCCCACCTGATCTCCCGGATAGATGCCTCAATGTCCCACGCCGGCAGGTGGATCACGCCTACGTGACGGTCGGGTGCCGTCGAGCAGGCGTCGGCCAGCCACTGGTTGTAGATATGGATGCCTGCAGCGGCCCGGGTCAGGTCAGCGCCCGTCGGGTTGAAGAACAGGCTCCCTCCAGAGATGAAGGGAATGGGCTGCCCGTTCTGGCTGGAGTGGAAGATCACATCAGCGGCAACCCCGTCCTCGTCCATGTCGCGGCGGCGGGCGGCCATGTCGTTATGACCTGCGGTCTGCAGGTTCCGATCGATCTCATGCTCCCGGGCCCGAGCCTCCTCGCGGTCCTCGAGCTCGGTCAGTCGGGCCCTGACATCCGCCCAGATATCGAAGCGGGGGCCCATGTCGGCGGTGAAGGTGTCGTACTCGCTGAGCAGCGAAGATGGGCAGTAACTGCGCATTTGCGCCAAAGTCGGTCCGACGTGGCTGTCGCAGGAGACAATGACCAGAGGCTCCGGATCTCCCTCGTTGTCGTAGCTGGTGTTGTGTTCGTTCATGCGTGGCCGCCGAAGTTCCATGCGAAACTCCTCCGTCATTTGACCCGCTCAGACACCAACGCCAGCCTTCAGTACACTGTATACCAATGGCGAACGGGTAGTGGGTGGAGCCGCAATTGGGGTAGTCACGCGCCGGCAGGCCACGACGACTCGATGGACGTCTCGGCCATCATCTGGTCCCCGCACAGCTGGCGTCAGCCATTCCCCAAGCACGAACGGCTTCGAGCTGCGGGGCGCTACCGCGAGCTCCTCGGACCGCACGCCGCGATGGTCGCGTTCCCGAAGGAGCTCGTAACGATGTTGAACGAGAACAGCCGGTCCTCCGCTTAGATCTGCGGTCGGACCGCCCCTAGCTCGGGATGCTCCTCACCAGCTCGGGCCAGGGCCACGAGGGCCGCGCCTTGTGTCGCCGCGTGATCCTCGGAGTGCAATCGGCCGTTCTCGTCAAAGCCGGCGTGCGAGACATAGAGCCCAGGTGGAACGACCCACGCGCCGAAGAACCCGGCGAGGATGTCGCGTAGCTGGCTGATCGCCAGGAAGTGATGCTCGGTCGACCCAGTCATCAACACGGCAACGGGCTTTCCGGCGAGTGGTCCGGCCTCGTCGTCGGTACTGCGCGGGACCGCGTCGAGAAGCGCCTTGAGGTCGGCGCACATGGAAGCCCGGTAGACCGGGGAACCGAGCACGACCGCTGCGGCACCAGCGATCCGCTCGACCACCTCCGAGGTGTCGACCTCCGCGAGTCGCACCAACGTCGGCGCCCCACCAGACCGCCCCGCGGCGTCGAGGATGGCTCGGACGGCGATGGCAGTTCGCCCCGAGGGGGCTGGTGACGCATCGATCCCGATGACCTCGAGTGGTGACACCAGGGCGACCTCCTACTCGTGACCACCCGGACACGCCCGGGCGGGTTGGTGGCGGCTCGGAACGCCGACAAGTGTCAAACGACAACCATTCCCATCCACAATACGGGAGCCGAAGGACCGGTCATGCGAGCGTTCGTCCAGGCCAAGGCCGGCAGTGTACCCAGGCTGAGGGACTTCGCCGATCCCGTGTCCGCCGGCGGTCAGGTCCCGTTGGTCAGGTCGGGGTCCAGGCCGCGGCCAGATGCACCGCGACGTGAACGCCTAGCTCGACAGCTCGGGGAGGCTGTACCCATGCCAAGAGAGCGCCTCGGTGGAGTTACACCAACCGCTCGATCCCCTCAAGCATTGCCGCATCGTCGGTGCATCGTTATCGCGGACGCCGTTGATCCGTCGCGGTTGGCCGCTCAGGTCGACGCGGAACGAGCGGAACAACTAGGCACTTCTCTACTTCATTGTCTCCCACTGCGCAATAGCCGTCGGCGATCGGGTCAGACGCACAAGAGCCTGACCATCGTTTGACACGACCCATGTCTGGCACTAAGAGATTGGAAGCCATTTGCGTGTTGTCACCGTGGATCTGTGATTGGGCACCTCAGCCACGCTGACACCGACCCTGAACCTAATGAGCAGTGGACCGACACATGGGGTCCGGTCAAGGGGGACTGAACAAGTGCAAGAGAACGACCAACGAACTGCGCGGAACCCGCTTCACAACGACAATCCTCTCAAGATCGGCGTGTTCTGCCAGAATCTGAGCGGTGGCGCTTGCATCACATTGGCGGAGGGCACCCTCAGCGGAGACTGGTCTGAACAGCTTGAGGTTGCGCGCGCCGCCGATGCCGCCGGATGGGAGTTTCTAATTCCCATCGGGCGCTGGCGGGGCTATGGAGGGGCTTCTGACCATCACGGGCGCAGCCTCGAGGTATTTACGTGGGCAGCAGGAGTGGCTGCGTCGACTAAGCAGATTCATGTGTTCGCCACCGCCCACGTGCCAATTTTTCATCCACTGCTCGCAGCAAAACAAGGTGCGACGATCGACCAGATCAGCAACGGAAGATTCGGTATCAACGTTGTTGCCGGTTGGAATGCACCTGAACTAGCGATGTTCGGCATTTCGCAACTGCCCCACGATGAACGCTATGTCGCCGCCGAAGAATGGGTGACAATCGTAAAGAGATTGTGGACCGAGGAGGCCAACCTCGATTTCCAGGGGAAGTACTACTCCATGGAATCAGGCGAATTGCGACCAAAACCAATATCGCAGCCCTATCCCACGTTGATCAGCGCTGGGCAGTCCACGGTGGGGATCGAGTTTGCCGCCAAGCATATGGATTTCACGTTCCAGGCTCATGCGGACCTCGAAGAGCTTCGTTCTCTGGTCGTCAGGGCCCGGGAGCTGGCCCACCGCGAGCACCACCGCAAGCTCGGTGTGCTGACGTACTCAATGGTCGTCTGCCGTGACACCGAGAAGGAGGCGCAGGACTACGTCAGGTATTACGTGGATGAGCAGGGTGATTGGGTCGCCGCCCAGAATGTCATTGATGGATTCGTAGCGGGCGACACTCGAAGTCTGCCACGCGAGGTCTTGGAGGGAATGCAGCGCAGCATGGTCGCCGGCTGGGGTGGAGTGCCGCTCGTGGGAACGGCCGAGCAGATCGTGGACAAGCTACAGGATCTACATCGCATCGGTGTCGACGGCGTGGCGATGACGTGGGTCAACTATGGCGAGGGAATTGCACAATTCAACGAGGAGATCCTGCCTCTAATGGAAGAAGCTGGCCTCCGCTCTCCAAGACCCGCGACATAACTGCGATCAGCGGGGCATGTGGATCCTCGCTGAGTGGTTGCCTGCCCGCAACGTCGGTGGGCGCTGAGGGCTCGACCCCCCGACCCCCCCCTCTTGAGCACTCTCGGCTGTGCGGAATCCCGAGTTCTCAATGGGTGCAAGGCTTGGGGCGTCAGCGAGAGCTGCACAGTTATCGGGGTGTCAGGTGATCGTCCGCAGCCATCTCATCCGATGAGACGAATGCCTGTCCCCGCAGCGCCACAATTGGACACCCGGCGATCGGCTCGTCTGGGACAACCGTGCGTCCTGCACTACGCGATTCACGACTACACAGAAGCCCGGCTCATGCACGGTATCACCATGAAAGAGCCGGCCGGCTGATTCCATCAACCAATCGCGTTAGCTTGAGCCTACCCGAGAACGAATCTGGCGAGTTGGTGTAGCTCGTCAAGTTGATGGCTCATCGATCCGCCATCGGGCGGAGTTTCACAGCCAATCTGACGTCACCTCGCTGAATTTCGATGAATCGGTCCCCGTTCAGCTGGCGGGGTAGTCCGCGTAACCACTCTGCTTCTGGTGATCTATCGAATCGGTACGCTGTGACCTCTTTCTCTCGACGTAGCAACGGGAGAACGTTTGGTCCATAAACCAAGACGGCCGCGAACTCCGCATCGCTCACGTCACCCAAACCGGCTCTCAGATCTTCGAGGTGCGCGACCGACCCCTCGTCGTCGTTGACCAGCTCTTCAGCTCGTTTACGACCAAGTATGCGCGCCCGCACATCGGGATCCATTTCGTCGACTGCTTCTTCACCATACACGCCTTGGGCGTAGCCGATGATTTCATCCGACACCGACTCATAACGCTGTCCCGTGATCACATTGATCGCCGCTTGGGTCGCCACAAATTGCGACAGCGGAGTGATCATGATCGGATAACCCAGATCCTGGCGGACCCGAGCGGTCTCGGCCAGAACCTCGGGAAGTCTCGCCTCCTGGCCGATTTGTCGAAGCTGAAAAACGAGATGCGAGAGCATTCCGCCTGGCACCTGGTGTGCGTAGTGCGCGTAATCGGTTTCAACCGGAGCACCGATCGGATACTTGTGTCGTCGGGCGATCGTATAGAGCTTGGCCGATGCCCGTTGAAGCGGTTCGAGATCGATCATTGTGTCAAAGCCGAGCCCGTTGAGATTGCGCACGGCCGTGAAAATCGATGGTTGGCCGTTGCCCTCGGCCAATGGAGGAATGCCCGTGTGGATGTGTTCTATTCCACACTCCGCGGCTATGACAACACATGCGCTGGCCATACCCGTACAGCAATGTCCATGAAATTCCCAAGGGATACCATTTGAGGCGGCGACGACCCTCGGGAACAGGACCCGAGCGCGCTCAGTGGTGAGGATTCCACCGACGTCTTTGAAACATATACGCCACGGCTTCAATGCAGCGGCCTCCGCTGCCTTCTGCTCGTAGTACTGGTCGGTGTGACGCGGAGATATCGCATACGCCAGATTGACAACGCTGAGCATCCCGCTCTGATCGTTGATTTGGACAAGTCGGGCGAGACGTTCGAAGTTGTTCCACGGATCACTTACCCGACTGATCGTGATTCCCTTGTCGACCAACGCCCGTTGAGTTGCCACTTGCTCGGATGGTGTTTGGTGCGCTCCCCGAAACCCCAAGCCAACGCCGCCCCTGCGGCCTCCGTCGCCGATCCAGCTGCCACCCGTTCCCCCGATCCAACGAAGTGGCGTCCTCGTCGCTGCCGGCGGCCCCAGGCGAAGCCATGCCGTGGGATCCTCGTCCAGCTCCTGCACCGCTCGCACGCTTGGCCCGAAGCCGAATTCAATCGATTCGAAGCCTGCTGCGTCGATATCCTCGATGATCGAGAGCATCGCGCTCGTGCTCATACGGCTCGCCCACAAGCTCTGGGAACCATCGCGCAATGTGGTGTCAACGAAAGATATCTCCGACACGCTTTACCCTCCCACTACCCTCCAGCCGGCATGAGCGGCTGGTCATCGACCCATCGAGTGTGAATCGAAGTCGTCGCGAATTGGTCAGAGGCCACCAGCCCTCTCTGCCAACCGATCGTCGTGTCGACACCCTCGACTTGAAAGGCATCCAGGGCCTCGAGCATGTTCTCGATCGCCTCAGTTCGACTCGCGCCGAAGGCGACAACCTTGGCCAACAACGAGTCGTAGTACGGCGGGACGACATAACCTCCGTAGCAGTGACTGTCCACTCGCACACAGCCCGACATCGGGGGACGCCACTTGCCCAAACACCCCGGACTTGGCCGAAAGTCTTGTTCTGGACACTCCGCGTTGATACGGCACTCGATGGCCGAGCCTCTCGAGGGCGGTTGATCACGAACCAGTGGACTGACCTCCCCGCCGCACGAAACCTCGAACTGCGTTCGCACGATGTCGATTCCCGTCACCGCTTCGGTGACAGGGTGCTCGACCTGCAGCCGAGCGTTCACCTCCAGAAAGAAATACTCCCCCGTGGCGTCGTCCACCACGAATTCCACTGTTCCGGCATTCCTGTACCCGAGTGACCGAGCGATATCACGGGCCGAGTCGTGAAGACACTTTCGCAACTCGTCGTTCAACGTCGGTGCAGGTGCTTCCTCGACAAGTTTTTGGTGGCGTCGCTGGACCGAGCAATCCCGATCACCGAGCACCAGTATCTCCCCGGTGTCGAGTCCCAATACCTGGACCTCGATATGCCGAGCTCTCGGCACGAAATACTCGATATACAGATCCCCACTCCCGAACGCCGCAGAGGCCTCCGCCGCGGCCGCGGCCGCGGCCGAACGCAGTTCCGCCGGGCTCGTCACCAGACGCATACCCCGCCCGCCTCCCCCATGAACAGCCTTGATCAGGACCGGGTAACCAATCTCCGATTCGATCACTTTCAGCAGATCCGTCGACAACTCAGGCGACAACAAACGTCCCGGTGCCACCGGAACGCCGGCCATCTCCGCGATCCGACGAGCCGTAGCCTTGTTCCCGACCTTCTCGAGCACCTCAGGAGGCGGTCCCACAAATTCAACCCCGATCTGTCGGCAACCCTCAGCCAAACGTCGGTCCTCAGAGAGGAACCCATATCCCGGATGGACGGCATCCACACCTGCCGCTTTCGCGGTTGCCAGGATCGCAGCCACATTCAAATAGCTTTCCGCCGGACGAGGACCGCCGATGCGGATGACTCTCCCGGCCAAGCGGGCAGCCAAGCTTGATTCTGCGTCAACTGTCGACGCGGCAAGCACAGTCTCTACGCCAAGTTCCCGGCACGCCTTGATGATCCTGACGGCAATCTCACCCCGGTTAGGAATCAAGACTCTTCGGTACATGTCCACCCTTGTCCCGACGTCTCGGCTCTACTTCAGCCTTATCCGGAACATTGGTTCCTCGAACTCCACAAAATCCGAATTCTGGTGGAAGATCTCCTCGACAACCCCATCAACATCAGCCTTAATGGCCGTAAATATCTTCATCGCCTCAACCAGACCAAGAGTCGTCTCGCGATCGACAGAAGTACCAATTTCTACGAACGGTGACTCTCCTGGCGCGGGAGCGCGGTAAAAAGTGCCCACCATCGGCGATCGAACGAGGATCGTGCCGTCGCGCTCGCCCACCGCAACAGGAACGCTCGGCGTGGCTGCAGTAGCAGGCGACGACGCCACCGCTGGGGCCACAACCCGTTCCGTCGCTGGTCGAGTTGTCGGCAGCGTTCCGATCTCTCTCGGGGTCGCGCCGCCCCTGCCAAAGCGGATCTGGAGATCCCCCTTGACCACTTCGAGATAATCGACATCCCCACGCTCGCTCGCCGCCTCCAAGAGCTCAGTGACCAATTCCAGCCAATCATCAGACATGCAGCCCTAGGCCTTTCGATTCACTATCAATTCCAACCATGGAATACGGCAAGTAGTCCAACAAACTACCGTCGAGCGCCATCACCTCGAATCCGCCCTCCCCGGCCAACCGAGCAACAAGCTTACGCGCGAGAAACATCAAGGCGCCCAGGCCGGGACCGAGATCAAGTCGGTGGTGAGGATCCATGGGTGTTGGGTACGAGGTTGTGGATGCACAGCGCGATCCCGTGTTGGCGCAGTACGTCGAAGACCTCGTCGTTGAACATGTCGGGTCGCGTAGCTCAATGGCCCAGCGCAGCTCGTTGGGCGCAACGGTGGGGAAATCATCTAGCCGCTGTACCTTGCGGTGCCACTGAGGTTGTAGTTGCACGAGGGTTGGACCTGGCGAGCGGCCGGGTGTGCCATCCGGTCGAGGTCGTGGACGAGCCAGGTTTGGACATCGCTCAACTCATGCGGTGAGAGCCGAATGCCCCTAGCTTCACCATTTGGCAATAGCTGACTGGTGCTTGTGCACTCCAACGTTCAACGGCTTCGGGTGATGGCAGCCGGTAGAACGTGGAGCTCAGCTCTACCGTGTCGAAGAGCCCGGTGTAGGTCGCAAACCAGGCCGCTTGGGTGCATCGGCGGGATATACCCGGCCTCGCCAGTCGTCGCACATCCATCCGGAAAAACCGACGCGTACCTCACGGGACGCTGAGGGCTATGGGCTGGCGGGCCCGCCGAGCACGCCAGCAGCCAGGAGCTCCTCGAGTGCGTCCGGCTTGAGGACCTCGCCGAACACCTCGCGGGTGTGTTCTCCGAGGCTCGGCGCGGGTCCGGGTGCCTCCGGGCGCTGGCCACCGATCCGCCACGGGCCGCGGAACTGCCGCACGCCGTTGGCGTCGAGTGGGCCGAGGATCTGCAGCGACTCCGTCTGGGGGTGGTCGACCACCTCGCCGATGCTCAGGACCCGCCCGCAGGGGACGTCCTGCATAGCCAGGTACTCCTCCCATTCCTCGCTCGGGCGGGTGCGGAAGGCCTCCTCGAGCATCGTGCGCAGTTCGGGACGGTGCTCCATGCGGCCGGCATAGTCAGCGAAGCGTTCGTCGGTGACCAGTTCGGGCCGGCCGATCGCGTTGGCCAGGTTGGTGAAGAACTTCTGGGAGTTCGACAGGTGCAACACCACATAGGACTCGTCCTGACAGGGCAGCACGTAGATCTGCGACTGCGCGGAACGAACCTCCCGATCGGGCTCCGCGCCACTGGCGAAGTAGCTGAACAGCTGATCGTTAATCAGACAGAACACCGCCTCGAGCATCGACGTCTCGATGGTCACCCCGATGCCGCTCGTGCCCCGCCCGGCCAGGCCAGCCAGCACCGCGTTGGCCCCGATGATCCCGCTCATCATGTCGCCGATCGTCGGCCCCACCGACGGAGGCCCCTGGGTCGTGAGCACGCCCATGAGGCCGCTCATCGCCTGCCCGACGGCGTCGTAGGCCGGTCGCTTCGACAGTGGGCCCACGGACCCGAAGCCGCTGATCGACACATAGACCAACCCGGGGTTTAGCTCGTGGCAGCGCTGCTCCGAGAGACCGAGACGGGCCATCGCGCCCGGCCGCGAGTTCTCGAACAGCGCGTCGGCCCCGGCGATCAGCTGCTCCACCGCGGCGCGGCCCCGGTCGTCGTGCAGGTCCACGAGAATGCTCTTCTTGCCTGCGTTGAAATGCGTGAAGGCCAATGTCGTTCCCCCGCCGTAACCTCGGAACGAGTCGCCGCTCGGCGGCGACTCCACCTTGATGACCTCGGCACCGAGGAGGCGCAGGAGCTCCCCGGCGTAGGGCCCCGCGAGGACCGCTGCGAACTCCAGGATCCGCAGCCCGGCGAGCGGTCCCTTTCCCCCTGAATCTTGCGCCATGGCCGCATCCTCTCCAAGCGATCCCCGTAAAGAATCGGACCTTACCTGGCTTGCCCAATGGTGTGCTCCACTCTGGACCGCGACTGGCCGGCGCCCGGCACGCAAGCGTCTGACCCATAGGGGAGGCAGACCGAATGCTCCAACCCGGGGTTCCGACATGCCGCACATCTCCACGATCGGTGCCGCCCAGCCGACGGGAGCTGTGGTTCGAGGACTGCCGAGTCCGTGCGGACGCCGTGCTCGGTGAGGTCGCCCAGTCCTTCGCGCTGGCCTAGCGCACTCTGGCCCACACCCGGGCCCAGCCCGGACTTAGTCGCTAGCCCTTCGCTCCCGAATGCTCCATCGCGGGTCCCACACATCGTCGAGCGCCGGCCGTTGTTAGTATCGACACCGCATTGGCCCACTCTTGGCGCTTCAGAGAACCCATCGTCCAACATTTCAGAAGGGGCGCTTCGTGTACGACGTCTACTCGCGGCGGGTGGTCATGAAGCCGAGCCGTTTGCTGCCCCAGATCTTGAGTGGCGGCCTCGACGAGCAAGCCAAGGCCTCGCTGTTGGGCGCCGACCCGCGTCGCGTCCCGGGGATCCGCTGACATGGGCTGGAACGACGGAGCGACGATCGTCGGGATCGGCGAGACGAAGCTGGGTATGCGGCCGGGTTGGAGCGCGGTCGAGCTCCAAGCCGAGGCGGTGATGGCCGCGGTGGCCGATGCCGGTCTCGGTCTCGATGACGTCGACGCCCTGTTCAATCTGGGGCCGTACTCGCGGCCGACGCAGATGTTCGCGATGACCCTCGCCCAGTACCTGGGCATCCACCCGATGATGCAGGCCTCGGTCGACGCCGGAGGGACCTGGAGCGCGATGATCCAGGTCGCCAATTGCGTGTCCGCCGTGCAGAATGGCCAGTGCGAGGTGGCGGTTTGCACGTTCGGTGAGTCAGTGGCCACCGGTCGGGTGGTGGGCGGCCGGGGTTGGACGACCACTGCGGAGCTGCCCGAATTCGAGTTCCCCTTCGGGCTGTTCGGGGCTGTGATCCCGTACGCGATGTTGGCCGCACGGCACATGGCGGAGTTCGGTACGACCGAGGAGGGCTTCGGGGCGATCGCCATCGCCACCCGCTTGCATGCATCACGCAACGAGAACGCGTTCCGGCGGACCCCGTTCACGATGGAGGAGTACCTGGCATCCCGGATGATCTCGACGCCGATCCGGCTCTTGGACTGCTCGACGATGATCGACGGTGCCGGCGCCATCGTCGTGACGACCGCCGAGCGGGCTCGGGATCTCGACAAGGTCGGCGTCGAGGTCCTCGGACTGTCCTCTCATATGTCCCACCGCGACGTTGGACAGTTCACGAGCTTCGACGACCTGCAGGTGAGGCCGATCCGCGATCAAGCCTTCGGTCAGGCCGGCGTGACCATCGACGACATCGACCTGGCCGAGATCCACGACGCATTTACGATCTCCACGTTGCTCTATCTCGAGGAGCTCGGCTTTTGCCCCCGAGGGCAGGGTGGGGCCTACGCGTTGGAGGGGAACCTCGACCTGGGTGCCAGGTGCCCGGTGAACACCCACGGGGGGCTGCTCTCCCAGGGCCACGTCGCAGGCATGCTCCACGTGACCGAGGCGGTACGACAGGTCCGAGGTGACGGCGGCGAACGACAGGTGGACGGGGCGGAAGTCGCCATGGTTGCCGGCGGCGGCGGAATCTTCGGGGTCAATGCTGTGATGGTGCTGGGGAGGGCCCGATGAACGAACAGGGCGAGACGGAGACGGAGATCGAGCGCCAGTACAGCCAAAGCGAGGTCGGGAAGCCCTTCTGGGCCGCGCTGGCGCGTGGCAGGCTCGAGATCCCGTACTGCGACGAGTGCAAGAAGCCATTCTTCTTCCCCCGACGGTGGTGCCCGAACTGCCATTCGGCCTCGGTGTCGTGGGTCGAGTCCAAAGGGCTGGGAACTATCTTTACGTTGAGCGAAGTCCAGATGCCCTTCGAGCGGATGACCGACGACGACGTCCCGTTCAGCGCGCTCCTCGTCGACCTCGATGAGGGGGTACGTATCCCTGGCCGGCTCCGGCGTGATAGGACCGCGAAGATCGGAGACCGGGTGCAGCTCGAGTTCACTGCTGGGTCTCCGGACCAAGAACTCCCCGCCTTCGTGCCCATCGGTGATACCTGATCACCCGAGTGACGCCCAAGGAACCATCGGTCTGCACGGGAGTGGACTCGTGGCCCTTGCGGTGCAACCTCATGTCGTGGCCAAGGACGGCGCGCGCTATCCAAAGCTGTGTTCCCCGGTGGTAGCAGATACGACCGCAAGTAATATCGCAACGATGGAGCGGTAGTGTCATGTTGCGAGGGGGGAAGTGGCTCGTGGGTCCGCGCGTGTGGGTTCCGGGAGGTCATCGCAATTTCACAAGGAATTTCGATGATTGTGAACTCGGTTGAGGCAAGTGGTTCGCGGGTAGCGACTTCGAGATGTCCGAAGTGAGAATGGCGACATCGACCAACCGAGCTCACAGGTGGAGATGGCGTCGACGTCGTGTTGGATCTCGTTCCGAACGAAAATCAGACATTTCTGGACGCACTAGCTATGGTCGCCCATGCCGGAACCGCCGGGGTTGTTTCGACTAAGGCAGGCAAACCGCTAGAGGGTTTGACGTTGAATCGATCGTGATGAAGGTTTTGACGATTAGGGGACTACTGGGAAAGAGTAGCCGAGACATGCGGGCTGCCGTCGAGTTCATCGAGTCTGATCCTGAATTGATGGCGCCCTTGCACACGCAAACCTATCCTCTCGAGAACGTGGAAGACGCGCTGCGCACGTTGGGCGGCAATTCCGATGAGGAGGCTATCTGCGTTTGCCTCTCCCCAGAATGATGGCGACGTCGCACACTATTCGGGCTTGCGTCCGATGAAGAATGCTTCGTCAGGCTCATCGCTGACGGGAAGACCGCTTGCGATCAATCCATTTCGCAACATGGCCATCTGGTCGTAGAGAAGCCGAGCAGCTGGCATTCGAATCGGTCCGCCGTTGTACCCGTTGAGCCAGGCCTGATACTTCCACGCGGTCCGGTGGACCATGTTGGTGCCGCCGAAGGCGCCAATCTTGGCGCTTGCCCTTCGAGCGGGATCCATTTGCCAGTACAAAGCCATCGCTTCTGCGTGCTCTTTCCTCTGGATGTGTTCGAAGATCCGAGGGACTATGGAACCGTAGTATTCCTGGTTGGACGTCCCACTGAACTGCAGCGGCACCAGCATGGCGAGCGGCATTGCGACCCATTCCAACGGCTCGCTCACTACGACCCGCTCGGCCAGACTTTGCCAGGTCTCGACGAAACCACCGATGCCCGGATGGCCGCCTTCAGCTTTCACCGCGACAATGTTCGGGCAGTCGTCGATTAGGCGCTCCATGACCTTGACCGAGAGACTCGCCGGGTGGAGTCGTTCGAATCCCCACAGCGGCACCGGGAAGAGCATGACGGCGATATCTACCGCGTCACAGAACCGCCGGGTGAACGCGTAAATGTCATCCTCCGAGCTCGGATAGAAGCTCGGTGGATATGCCAGGAGGGCTAGCTCAGCCCCCGCAGAAGCCGCCCTTCTCGTGACCTCGATGTTCTCGTCAAGGGTGTTGAAGCTCGCGTGATGGATGACAAGGGCACGGCCCTTCGCCTCGTCGACCGTCATTTCCACGAAACGCACGTATTCGTCCAGTGTCAGAGCCGTTTCGGCCGCGGCAAGAAACCCCATGAACCCATGCTCGATTTCAAGACGTACATCGTGCCGGATGGCTGCTTCGTTGATGTCATGCAAATCACTTGTATACGAGGCGATCAAAGTATTTGCCACACCTCGTAGCCGGCTCCGAGCCCAGTCCCGGGCTCCACCACGGTTATAGGGCAGTGCCATTGCCTCTCCCTCCTTGCAACAACGATGGGTGCTCGTGGAGCTCGCTGATTCAGAACTTCTTCGGCATCGCGATGACCCCGATATCTCTTGCAGTACCACGCGCGACGACGGCGTCATAGATCACCCTGGCGGCCGCGATGTCCTGGGCTGCAGTCCCGACGGACTTAAACAATGTCGTAGCGCCGGGGCGACTATCCACATATCCATTCGCAACGACGTCTCGGAGCACTCGGCCGCGACGCAGGAGCTGTTTGGTCTCTTCGCTGACCGCGAGGAGGTCGCCGGATTCCTCGAAAACCTGTTCGGGAGCGGCGTCGAAGACGACTTCGTCTGCTAGGACAAATGTCTCGGCGTCGACCTCGCGGAGAAATGGGCTGGTCGCGCCAATCGAGATTACGAGCTGACCCGGCTCCAGCCATGCACCTTGATACGCAACCGGGCCGTGCATCCCGGTATTCGTGGCGATGATCACGATGTCGCTATCAGCGACAGCGGCAACTCCAGAGTCGACCGGCCGCACTTCGATGCCCAATGTGTCGCTGGTGGAACGAGCGAATGCGTGGCGTCGCTCGGGATTTGGGCTGTATACGCACGCACTTGCCACACTTCGTACAGCCGAAATGGCTGCCATGTTGGTGCGTGCTTCGAGTCCCGAACCAAGGATGCCAACTTTGACGCGGTCGGAGCGCGCGAGATGACGTGCGGCTACGCCGCTCGTCGCGCCGGTTCGGAGCGCCGTGAGGTATGCTGCATCTATAAGGGCAACAATCTCGCCGTCAGCCTCACGGATGAGCACGATTACGTAGCGCACGCCCTCGGACATCGATCCGTGAAACGACTTGTAACCCAAGAATCCGCTTCGCCGGAGGTAGGCGGGCATCAGTCGTAGAAATCTCTTCTCACTGATCACGTTCGTTCGTGGCGGCATGAGCACTTGCCCGTCGTGCTCCTCGATCAGCACATCCTCGATAGCGTCGATCAAGCTCGGCATGTGCGCCGCGGAGCGAACCCCGTCCTCGTCAATAGCGAGTGTCACTTCGAAACCGCCTTATTGTCTATTTGTCCTTTGCGTGCCCCGGTCTTCGTGCTGAAACGCTAGCCCGGCAAGACGGATCTTCCGGGTACGAAACATCAGTACTAGAGGAGGGATTGGCCCCGACGTCGGCATGGCATCACCGTGCGCTTCTGTCGATCGAGGAGAGCCACGTCCTCTTCTGCAAATTCGCGCTATATGGACGTCCATTGTGGTCCGGTGTCATTGCGTAGTGTGTTACGTTGCGGACGCCCGACGCCCATCACGCGACAACGAGGTGGGTTCCCGAAAGTTGTTTGAAAGGCCCTCGCCCGCCATCGACGTTGATGATGCCATCTCATTGTCGCTGAGTTCAACCGAACCTCCGGTTAGGAGGACTGCTGTCCGACAGTAGGTAGTCGTTTGCGGTCCACCACCGTCACGACTGTCCGCTCACCACGAGAATCAGCGCGTCCGCTCGATCGAAAGACCAGCGCTTAACGGTACGGGTAACGGTTCCTCCATCAGAATATGGAACAACCCAAAAGGCTCTGAGGTACCCGTTGAGACTCAGTGAGCCCTCGTAGGAGCACTATCGATCGTGAAGAGGAAGTGAGATGGTGAAATGGTAAAGGTCATTCTCCAGTTGTATCCCATGCTGCGAGCAGACGATGAGAATGAACGGGAACGGCTCCGGCCGCTCGGGCGGAATGCCGACCGCTATCAAGAGTTCGTGGACGGACTCCCATTTCTCGCCGAGGCCGCCGACGACCTCGGTCTCTGGGGCATTTCGAGCATCGAGCACCACTTTCACTCCGAAGGGTACGAAGTCGGTCCCAGTCCCGGCATCATCGCTACGCATCTTGCCGGGCTCACCAAGCGAGTGAGAGTCGGTCAGCTGGGCTATACCATGAGCGCTCAGAGCCCACTGCGCGTGGCAGAGGAGACCGCAGTTATCGACCACCTTACGAAAGGTCGGAGCTTCGTTGGATTCTCTCGTGGCTACCAGTCGCGGTGGACGAACGTCCTCGGACAGCATCTAGGCACGCGCGCTACGTTGTCGCCAGAAGGCTTCACCGAGGAACGGTTGGCGGGAATGAGCGCTGTACAGCTGGCCCAAGAGCGTGAGAACGACAGACTCAATCGTGACGTGTTTGAGGAGCAAGTGGATCTGGTTCTCGACGCATGGACTCAGGATTCGCTCAACTATCGTTCCAACCGCTGGGAGTTGCCGTACCCTTACGACGAAGGAATTGAGTGGGGCATGGCGTCGGTGACCAAGCGTCTCGGCGCGCCGGGTGAGATCGGAGCTAACGGCCGGGTGCGGGCAATATGCGTATGTCCGACGCCCTACACACAGCCTCACCCAACAGTCTTCGTCGCGAGTAACGCAAGCGTCGAAACCGTCGAGTACTGCGGCGGGAAGGGTTTTATCCCGACATACTTCTCGTCTATTGGACGTGCCGCGAAATTCGGTCAGGCCTATGTCGAACGCGCCAGGGCGGCTGGACATAATTTTGCGCTTGGACAGAACCAGGCACTCGTGCGTTGGGTCCAGTTCGGAAAAACCAACGAAGCAGCGCGGCAGGCAGTGCAAGACTACGACGTCGAGATCTACAAGAATCTGTACCAGCCTCTCACCCCTTCCATGCCGTTCAGGCCTGATGACGCAGTGCAGAGTGTTCTCGATAGTGGCCTCTTCAGCGCGGGCACACCTGAAGAGGTCCGTGCCGAGTTCGTCCAGCAATGGGAGGAGATGCCTGCGGAGTATGTCGTTCTCATCTTCCATTATTCGCAAATGCCGAAGGAACGGGTCGTCGAAGGTCTGGAGCAATTCATGACATCCGTCAAGCCATCCCTCGACGAGATGACAGAATATCCGTGATGGTCAGGAGGTCGGTAAGCCGGTTCGCGGAATCGCGGCTGGCAAATCCTCGTGAAACGTTCAATGTGGAGGAAGGTGTGTGATGTCGGATAGCAAGGAACCTCGAGCGCAGATCATCAACTATTCGACGCCTGAGAACCAGGACGTCCCAAAGACGGTTACGTTGCTGGCCCGCTCGGACATTGTCTTCGCCGCGGTGCAAAACCTCCTCGAGGGGGGAGAGAATAACCTCCACCATCACAAGTACCAGGATGGATTCTGGTTCGTTCTATCGGGTCGGGTCCGCTTCTATACGGTGGACGACGAGGTCGTCGGTGAGTTCGGGCGTCATCAAGGTGTGTTAGTGGAACGCGGGTTCCCATATTGGTTCGAGTCGATCGGCGAGGAGCCCTTGGAGCTCCTACAGGTCGAGGCGAGTAGCCGGCCGATGAAAACACCGGCGGAGATCAAGAACGATCGAATCGATCACACACCGACCTTGGCGAGCTTCGAAACCAGTACGCTTATCGACGCGCGTATGGATCGTTCCGAGACTATCGGATAGATGTTGTCCGTCGTCTGCGCCCGACGACACGGAGCTGAAGAGAGATTGAAATCCAGTTCCAGTGATGGATTCAAGTTCGACGACTCAGGGAAGTGAATGAGATGACGGTTTCGGCAAGCGATCTGAAGGTCGCCGATGTCGACACAAACCTGAGTGAGCCGTGGGACCTGTGGACCAAGCGGCCCCCCAAAGGGTTACGAGAACCGGGTTCCGCAGGTCAAGATGGTCGAGGGCGAGAACAAGTGGGTCTTTGACGACATCGTCATCGGTGGCGTCGGTGCGGCCTCGGTCATCGATCACGAGATGGAGAAACAGTTAGACGTCGCCTACCTGTTCAACACTCCGGTTCATGAGATCGCCCCGGCCGCGTCGCAGTGGCAACCGCGAGTCAGTTTGATGGACGAGCAGGGCATCTGGGCCCAGATCGTTTACCCGAACGTGGTTGGTTTCGGTGGCCAGCAGATCGGTGGCACCGGGGACGTGAAGCTGCGCAACATGACGGCGACGATCTACAACGACGCATTAGCCGAGATGCAGGCCAACTCCGGCAACCGGTTGTTCCTGCAGGCCGTTCTGCCCTGGTGGGACATGGACTTCTGCCTCACGGAGATCGACCGGATCAACTCCCTCGGCCTGGTCAGCGTTAACACGAGCGCCGACCCGCAGGAAATTGGCCTGCCAGACCTGGGCGAGCCGCACTGGGACGAGATGTGGGAGAAGATTGCCGGGCCCGGCCTCCCGGTCAACTTCCACATCGGCGCCAGCGCATCGAAGGCCCCCTACTTCCATTCAGGCCCCTGGCCCACGATGGACGATGGCGCCAAGATGGCCATCGGTACGGCCACGCTGTTCCTGTCCAACGGTCGCCTGATCGCCAACATGATCTACGCCGGCGTCCTCGAGCGTCACCCGGACCTCAAGATCATCTGGTCGAGAGCGGCGTCGGTTGGCTGCCCTCGTTTCTGAACGCGCTGGACGACCAGCCGCTCGAGATCGCTCCGCTGATCCGGGCGAAGCTGACCATGAAGCCGTCGGAGTACTTCCGTCGCCAGATGGTTGCCTGCTTCGGGTTTGAGGACAACGACGCCATGATCGGCGAAGCCATCCACAAGATCGGCGACAACTGCATGTTCGAGACGGACTTCCCGCACCCGAACTGCCTCTACCCGAACCCGATTGAGCGCGCTCGAGACCTTCAAGGATGAAGACGACGACTTCAAGCGCAAGATCTTCGGCGGCAACGCCGTCCGGATCTACAACCTGCCTGCCTAATACTTAGAGCAACCGGATCAGGCACCAAGAAGGCGCAGGAGTGGCGCGATCGTCGCGTCACCGGGCTCTATGCCGATGTCGCGAAGTACGTTACACGCCCGGCGGTAGATCGCTAGCGCCGCCGTCTCGGAACCGACGGCGACCTGGCTCTCCATAAGACACCGATAGGCGGGAACTGAATACCGGTTACGGTCGAGCGCCGCTTCGCTGTAGTGACGTGCCAATGTGAAATCGCGCAGCTCTAGTGCGAGGCGTGCCACGTCGAGTTCCGCTTCCTCGATCAAGATGTCGAGTTGGAACCGCCGCTCACTGACCCATTCAAGGTCACTTGCGAAGAGATACGGTCCAACGGGGAGATCCAGGGCCTCGCGAAGACGTATTAGGCGCTCTTGTCCACCCACGTTTGATGCCTCTGCCAGTGCTCGCTCGAAACGAATGTCAGCGGCGTCGACGCGAACGTCGTCAGGGAACGCGATTCGTGACCCGGGCAGCCGCCTAAGAGTAAGACCGGTCGACTTTCGGAGCTGATGCACTACCTGGCGAAAGTAGTTGCTGCCTCGCTGCCGGTCGCTCTCGGGAAACAGATGAGTCTGAGCTTCCTCCCGTGTCACCCCCTTCGGGTGCGCCGAGAGAAAGCACGCGAGCTCAATCACCTTCAACCGCCGCACATTGGCTGCTTTACCATCTACGACGATGTCAGTTGATAGACCGAAAGGCTGGATATAAAAGACGGCGCCAGAGCGTTCGACCGCTGCTGTCCGTGTGGCTGTCGAATCGAATGATCGAAGGTGGCGACGCCACTCGGCAGCAGCTGTCGAATCGCGCTCAAGTACCCAGTAGGCGACTTCAGGGAATTGCGAAAGTGCACGTCGGAGCGGCGTGAATGCCCCCATTGTGAGCGATGTTGAGTAGGCGATGGCGGCTGCACTGTCCGCTCGCGCTTCGTTTCCGAGTCGACGTTCTGCTTCGGCGAGGTATATCGCGGCGGCGGGAAGCAGCAGGAGCCGCTGAGCGCGCGTCATGCCTTCGACTGCTTCCCGGAGCAATTCAACCGCCTCTTGGTTGCGGTCTTCAAGTAATCGCGCTCGCCCGAGGTATGTGAGTCCCCATTCCGTGTAGGCAAGGAGACCACTGGCGCGATTCTTTTCGATCGTCTCGCTCAATACCGTCACTGCCTCTTCGACCCGTCCGAGCAAGAGAAGCGCCTCGCCCTGGACGATCTGGAATACCGGTTCGAAACCGAACCCGGTGATACGGCTGTGAGCCACCGCAAACTCGGCCGCCACGAGCGCTCCTTCGGCATCACCTTCGGCCAAGAGCAGCCAAGCCTCCAAGTAGTTCCAAACGTCGTATTCAATCCGCTGCTTGACATCCGAAGGGACGTCGTCGAGCAACGCTCTTGCTCGTTCGAGTTCGCCCCGCCACACCAAGCCCAACAGCGGATGCGGAGTCGTATAGGGCGTGCGTGGAGGCCATTGGTCTTCGGAGGGCAGCATCGCCACGAGCTCATCGAGACGCCCCTGTACCATGAGCGCCCAGCTCATGAGCCGATCGGTCTCGTTCGGCTGCACGCGTTGCGGGGGCATGGCCGGGCCGATTCCTGATGTTGCTTCCAGCATGTAGCGCACACTGAGGGCTCTCGAACTGGTGGGGTAGCGATCGAGAAGATCAAGCCCTTCTTTCGGCTGCCAGAGCATCGACCACGCCACATGGGCGATGACGCCGTCCTCCGCTTCGACGACCGCGGTGAGGCGGCCAGATGTGTGCAGGCGGAGCGCGAGCTCTCGGGCCTCGTCGAGTCGGCGGGCTCCTCGAAGCGCAGCGATCTCAGCCCCAAGGAGAGGGGGACTTTCGCCAACGCGCTCGACTCCGAGGGCATCGATCCACCGCAACGTTGTTTCGTAATCGCCTCGCGCCAAAAGTCCGCCGACACCGCGTTCGGCCACCTCAGTTGCGCGGTCCAGTTCGCCGAGCGAAAGGAACAGTTCGACTGCTTCTTCGAAGTGATTCGTTTCGACCAAATATTCGGCGTCGGCGATTTGAAGAAGAGCAAGGCGACAAGGGTCGAGCTCGAGTTGCTCACGGAGGAAGCGGCGGAAGAGTGGGTGATAAATGATCGTTCCGTCCGTGGCGGACGTGGCAGGCAGATGCCGGAGCCCCACTTTTCGCCAAACCGAGCCACAATCGGGTCCGCAGAGAGCTTGCGCTGCGCGCAAGGTCACAGCGTCGAGAACTGATGTGTCGAGCAAGAATCGGCACTCGTCGGCTGGGAGAGTCTGAAGAACTTCCCGCGCCAGGTATGCATCGAGGTCACGTGCGTTGTAACCACCGGAGTCACGGGATGCTCCGAACGCGACTCCGGCGATCCAGCCGCGCGCAGCCTCCAGCCGAGACGAAACGTTGGACTCGTTCTCACCCCGTGCACGTGTGAGCTGTATTGCCTCGTCCAGCGTAACGGCAAGATCTTCGTCAGTGATCCGACCGACCCGCCCATCTAGCAGCAGGCGACCGAGCGACAGGTTCATCTCCGCTCTGCTGAGAAGGATGGTGTGAACGCCATGCGGCAGGTGCTCGATGAAGGTCTGTACCACCAAACAGGACGCGTCCGATTCGGCAATGAATTCACACTGGTCGAACACCACAAGTAGGCGGTCTGCCGGAATGGCTTCGGCCAGGAGTGCCGCTACCTCGGCCGGCAGATGCCTATTCGCGAAGGCCCACCCCAGAATGTCATCGATCTCACTTACGCTGGGGCGCAGGCCTTCAGCGAGGTATGAGAGCACTCGCGACGCTGACCTGTCAGCGCTGTCCAAGGTGAGCCAAGCGAGTGGCCACTGTTCCCGAGTCGCGAACTGCTGGGTCTGGACCGTCTTTCCGGAACCGGGAGCGGCGAACACGGCGAGTGCATCATGCTCGGTCAAGAGTCGCGAGTAGAGATCATCGAGGCGGGGGCGCGCGATGGCGGCGCTGGGCAGCCCCGGCGGCATGAGCTTCTGGCGTAAAAGCATGGAACCTGATCGAGCAGTCGACGAAGTCACCCGTCTCTCCTCTCCTGTGGAGGCCGATCTAGTTTGAGACGCGACCCCTGATGAAATGACAAAACCGCACCAGGGGTCAAGCGCAAGGGACTGTAACCGTTCGCGACTGACGAAGAATCGGCGGGTACGAGAGCATGGCGGGACATGAACGGATCAATAGGCCACGCGTTGGGCATCAACCGCATCTCACCGGATTGCGGTCCATTCCGTAACACCGAGGTTGGGCGGTTCGAACAGGTGCCTGGTTGGAACTTGAACTCATCACACCCCCCAATCGAATGTCGGATCAGCCGCGATTAACACTTGTCGGCGTCTTCGAAGGCTGCCGCTCAGATGGTCCGTCTCCCCAATCCCACTCCGTCAAGTGGAAGGTCGGTATACAGTTGACAGAAGCCCGGATGTTAGTGTCAAATTGTCGGCGATTCCACAGTGCAAGGGGCGGGGACCTCCCGGGAGAGCGGGAGAAGTAGGGTCAAATGCCGGAGGAGGCTTCGCATGGAACTGGTGAACGGGCTCGGATACGTGGCGCTCACCGTGCCGGATCTGGAGGCTTCGATCGATTTTTACCAGCGCGTCGGACATCTTAGGATCACTGAAAGAGGAAAAAAGACGGCCTTCCTCTCGGGACGTAGCGAGCACCATTGGTTGCGGCTCGATGAGAGAGATACCAGTGGGCTCGCTCGCATTGCGTTCGAACTCACTGGAAGGGCCGCTATCGACGAAGTAGTCAACCGCCTAGATGCCCGCGGTGTGGCGTGGAAGGCCATCGACGATCTCCCGGGCGATCGCGTTGTGGATGCCATCCGGTTTTGTGACCCTGATGGATTCGAAATTGAACTCTTTGCCGCGCCGGTGTCTCTTTCGGTACCAGTCGAAACGTTTGTCAAGATGGATCGCCTCTTGCATGCGGTGTGGTTAGTCGCCGATCCCGTCGAAAGCGCGCAATTCTACTGCGATGTCCTCGGATTCAAAGAGTCGGATTGGATCGAACGAATCGCGGTATTTATGCGATCTGCCAATCGATACCACCACTCTGCCGGGATCCTACGTGGGGGTGATGCGGCCGGCCAACTCGACCACTTCTGCATCCTGGTGGAAGATCTCGATGACGTGATGCGCGCCAGGAACGTCGCTCTGAATAGCGGGGTTGAGTTGCGGCAGGATCTTGTACGGCATGCAGCATCCGGTTCCGTCAGTACATATTTGAATGACCCTATTAATGGGATTGCAGTCGAGTTCTGCGTGTGGCACTGCAAGATCGATGACGACGAATACCAGCCCCGAACGCTTCAAGCTTCTCCCTCGACGTTGGATGTCTGGAAATCTTCGCCTGACGGCGGCGTCATAGTCGCCAGCCATGCACAACAATCTGAATCGGAGGAAGTCATGGTCTCCAACCTCATGGCATGACACCGGCCCTTAGGGAGGAGATAATGGCCAAAGGAAGCGTTCGCGCGCTCGGGTATGTAGGTATCACCAGTAGCGAGCTCGAACGGTGGCAGAAGTTCGCAACCGATTTCCTGGGCGCCGAGGTAATCCATCGCGCCAACGATGATCTCGAGGTCCTACATCTCAAAGTCGACGGACGAATGTGGCGGCTCGCAGTGCACCGGGCCGAGGATGACCATCTAGCGTATTTGGGCTGGGAGGTTGCCGGTAAGTACGACCTCCAGGTTCTGGTTGACGCGGTCGGAGCGACCGGCGTTACGGTCGAGTACGTCGACGCGAGTGAAGCGCGATCCCGTGGTGTACTCCAACTCGCCCGCTTTCAGGACCCCGCTGGGACTCCAGTTGAGGTCTTCTACGGTCAACATTCCGATTTTCGGTTCGCATCTCCACTAGGGATCGAATTCGTGACCGATCCCTATGGACTCGGTCACGTAATGCTATCGGTTAACGCATTCGATGAGTGTGTTGACTTCTATTGCAATGTGCTGGGTTTCAGAGTGAGCGACTTCGCCGATCTGGAAGGCGTTCGTGCGACCTTTCTACGGTGCAATGATCGTCATCACAGCCTGGCGCTTCGCGAAGCCGTGTCAACCGACCCGACTGTCTCTTTCCAGCAGTCTGCCCTTCGTCACTTGATGCTTGAGGTCTCCCGCCAAGATGATGTCGGGCGAGCCTTGGATCGATGCACAGAACTTGGATATGCAATCAGTCGAAGCCTCGGCCGGCACTCCAACGATGAGATGTTCTCCTTCTACGTAAAGTCGCCATCGGAGTTCGACCTCGAGTTCGGCCATGGTGGCCTGCTCATCGACGACACACGCTGGACCCCGAGATGCCAGATCGGGGGAGATCACTGGGGTCACCACCGCCCGTCCTCAAGCGGTTCCGTGCAGCGCGGCGCCTCTGCCTAATCATCGCCTCCCTTTCGATTAGGAATGTGGGCTCCCATGCAGTTGCCCATGTTGAGTATTCGGTATACAGTTTGCCGGAGCAGGAAAGCCGCTGCTCGGGACAGCGAAAACGCGATCACTGCAACGAGTAGGCCGAGCGGCCGAACACGACTCCGAGTGAGGAGACGAAAAAATGACCATTGATTCGACAACTGATTTCAGCCCGTTAGTTCGAGAGGGCGCGGTCCACTCTGCGGTGTATACAGACGAAACCATCTTCGAGGCGGAGCTGCAGAGGATCTTCTATCGAGACTGGGTCTATCTCGCCCATGAATCAGAGATTCCTGAGCCAGGAGACTACTGCACGAAATGGATTGGCAGTCAACAAGTTATCGTGGTCCGGGACAGCGACGGTGAGGTTCACGGCTTCTTCAACCGCTGCCGACATCGCGGCACTGCCCTGTGCACCCTGGAATCTGGCAACGCCAAATTTTTTCAGTGTCCGTATCACGGTTGGTCATACAACACTCGAGGCAAGCTCGTCGGAGTTCCGTATCCGAGCCGCTACGGAGCCGATTTCAAGAAGAACGAACTGGGCTTGGCGCCACTACCTCGGTTTGACGCGTACCGAGGCTTTGTCTTCGCATCACTGTCGGGCGAAGCCCCCGACCTCTTGGAACATCTCGGCCACACGACGGAGTACGTCGATCTGTTTCTCAGCGGATCGCCGACGGAACAAATCGAGCTAAGCGCCGGCGCCTCAAAATCTCTTTTTCGGGGCAATTGGAAATTCGTTGGCATGGACGGATATCACGTCAATTTCGTTCATAAAACAGTGCTCGACCTCGAGGAGCAGCGTTTTCGAGGAGATGACTTTGTCCGAGGCATGAGGAACAGCGATAAGAGCCCTAACGAAAGTTGGGACCTCGGGGGCGGACACAGCCGATTGAATCTCTCGCTGACAGACCGCGTCGAGATCGGGCGAGGCTCGACGACCTCAGTTGCGGGTGAGATTCCGGACACGGATGGGGGACGTAGCTACTTTCAGGCGATGATCCATCGGTGGGGGACCCGTGAGAAAGCCGAAGAAATCATCAATAAGTCTCGGGATGTTCATCTCCACATTTGGCCCAACCTCCAGCTGATCGGCTCGCAGGTTCGAGTCATCAGGCCGCTAAGCGCCGGGATGACCGAAGTGATCGGCTATCCGGCAATGCTGGCCGGAGTGCCGCCCGAAATAAACGAGAAGCGGCTCCGCGCGTATGAGTGGTTCAACGGAGTAGCTGGATTCGGCGGCCCGGACGACACTGAAATGTTTGAGCGAAATCAGATCGGGTTGGAGTGCGATAACGAGCCTTGGTTGGTCCTGACGCGCGGAATGGTGGACGCTAAGTCGGGCGTAGGTGGCACCGTCGTGGGAAATGTCACCGATGAGGTGCCACAGAGGGCTCAGCTACGGCGATGGCTGGAAGATATGCAGCCGGCGGGGGCGAGATGATGACTCACGAAGTGCCTCACTCGTATGGCGTGGTTTTGCAAGCGATATCGCGCTCTCCGGGCGTCGCGTGAGCATTAATAGCGATCAGCGCTCACTCCGCGAGCGTGTTTCGGAGTTCATCGCTCATGAGGCGGACTTGGCTGATGCGCGTGCCTACGACGAGTGGTTAAGACTTTGGTCACCGGATGCTGTCTATTGGGTGCCGTGCAATTTGGATGATTATGACCCGCGACAACACGTATCAATCATATACGACGATTATCAGCGGCTGAAAGAACGTTGCTTCAGACTTTCTTCGGAGGGGGCATGGGCTCAAGAACCGCCATCGCGGTTATGTCGCGTGATGGGCCATGTCGATATTGCGGTTGACGATGGAAGTCGCCAAATCACTGCGAAGACAAAGATGGTTCTCGTCGAAGTCAGGTCCGGAGCGAAGAACATCTACGGCGCGCGATGCGAGTACCGGCTTGAGGAAACTGAGGATGCATTCGCGATGCTCTCGAAGAAGGTAATCCTCGTGGAGAATGACGAGCCTCTTGGCAACCTGACGTTCATTCTCTGAGTCTTCATGGCGCAGTCACGGAGCAGGTTCCGGCGAGCAGCTAAAAACGTATTGGATCGAAAGCGTTGATGCAGTGCGTTCGAGGAAGGATCAGCCGTGGTTGAGGCGGTGAGCGATAAGGCAACATGGTTCGCGTATTTCCCAGGGGACTACCGATGGTCCTTCAACATGTTGATCGCGTTCGCCATGATCCGCACCTGTGGCGCGGAAATGGGTGAGATCGACCAAGTGGGACGTCGTCTCGCCGATTGCGTAGGTGACGACGATCGGTGGTTCCGCGAGTGGATAGGAATGGCCGATCACGTGCGGGGTCTTGCTGAAGATGCTGAGGCACGAGGATACCGACACGGCGCGGCGAGCCACTTCCGTCGCGCCTCCGGCTACTACCTCCTCGGGGAGCGTTTTCGCTTCCCTAAGGACGACGATGCTCTCGAAGCCTACCGACAGTGCGTCCGGTGCCTCCGGCGAGCCACCGAGCTTGGCGATGGTCCAGTCGTCGAATATGTTGACATTCCCTTTGAAGGAAGCGGCACCCTTCCATCCTTTCTTGTCCGAGCACAGACTCCGGATTCATCAAGGGCTCCCGTTGCAGTGTTCTTCACCGGATTCGATGGCAACAAAGAATTGAATTGGTTTCTTGGGATTGAAGAGCTCGTGAAGCGAGGGGTGACGTGTCTTTCGGTCGATAGCCCCGGAGTCGGAGAGGCGATCCGATTTCAAAATATGCCTTTGCGATATGACTACGAGGCGGCGGGCTCGGCGGCCATCGATTTTCTCGAACAACAAACGGATGTCGATCCGGAACGGATAGGTATCATCGGAATGAGTCTGGGCGGGTATTATGCAACGCGCTGCGCAGCCATGGATTCACGCTTTAAGGCGTGTGTCGCGTGGGGCGGCATATGGGATTACCATGAGGTGTGGCAGAGGCGCATGTCGGCTGCGCAGGAACTTCACTTACCGGTGCCGGGCCGACACCTTCCTTGGAATACGACAACCTCGACCCCCGAGGAAGCGTTGGCGGCTCTGGAGCCATTCAAATTGGACGGTGTGGCGCAGCAGGTCACGTGCCCATTTCTCCTTTGCCACGGGGAAGACGATCAGCAGATTCCCTTGTCGGACGCGCTGAAGCTGTTCGAAGCGGTCAGCTCCCAAGACAAAACGCTTCGAGTCTTTACGGGCGAAGAGGGGGGCGCTCAGCATTGCCATCTGGACAACATCTCCGTTGCGGCACCGGTCATATTCGATTGGATTGCCGACCGCTTGGGCGCTTAGTTCCCGGGTCGATCCGCAGTTCACGGAACGCGCTGACACCCAGGTCTACCGCGTTCAACATTGCCAGTGCAGGGTGGACAACATACAATCGCTACGAGCGCCCCATTCTGAGGAACTTGCAATGGTGGCGTCTATTCGTGGGTGCCGCGGCGATGAAATCGCCGGATAGGCAAAGGAGTTCGCACCGATGGCACTCGAGCAATTGGATTGCCTCGAAGTAGTTTGGACACCATCTGCAGATGCGTTTGCCAACTCGCCACTCGGTCGGATGGCGGCCCGACATGGCATTCGCGACATGGGCACTCTGCAGCAACAGACGTCTGAAGATCCAAATTGGTATTGGGGCGCCTCGGCCGACGACCTCGGTATGCGGTGGTTCCGGCGGTACGACGAGGTCCTGGACCTGTCGGACGGTGTGGAGTTCGCACACTTCTTCGCCGGCGGACGTCTGAATTGGGCCGACTACAGCATTGATCGCTGGGTTGATCAGGGCTTAGGCGGCGCTACTGCGATCGTTTGGGAGGGTGACGACGGCGAACGTCGAGACCTGTCGTACCTTGAAGTGAAGGAG
>Ga0116216_10000565_pt1 | contig 28915 bp, 29 predicted proteins | sample Sb_taG_11_FD_89696 | JGI IMG/M metagenome (GOLD analysis project Ga0116216, IMG submission 89696) | Peat soil microbial communities from Weissenstadt, Germany - Sb_50d_3_AS metaG | ecosystem: Environmental > Terrestrial > Soil > Wetlands > Peat | place: Germany: Weissenstadt | collected 2010-09-21
CCGTGCTCGCCGCAGACTCCGATCTTGAGCGAGGGCCGCGTGGCCCGGCCGCGCTCGACTCCGATGCGAACGAGCTCACCGACTCCCGTCGCATCGACGACCTCGAACGGGTTGTGCACCAAAAGGCCCTTTTCGAGGTAGGTGGCCATCATGCGTCCTTCGACATCGTCGCGTGAGAAGCCGAAGGTCATCTGCGTCAGGTCGTTCGTGCCGAACGAGAAGAAGTCGGCTTCTTTCGCTATCTCGTCGGCACGCAGCGCGGCCCGCGGCGTTTCGATCATGGTGCCGATGAGGACGTCGAATTTGCCTTTGGATTTCGAGCTCTCAACGGTCTGCGCAATCGCCTCCTCGGTCCAGTGGCGCGCGAGGGCGAGCTCTTCGCGAGTGACCGTCAGGGGGATCATGATCTCCACGACGGGATGGCCGCCGGCCGCAGTCCTCTCGACTACAGCCTCCATGAGTGCTCGCACCTGCATGGCGTAGAGGCCGGGCTTGAGCACTCCCAGTCGGACGCCCCTCGTGCCCAACATCGGGTTGAATTCGTGCCACTGCTTCGCAGCCTCGAAGAGAGCCTGTTCCTCGTCGGTCAGGCCCTCGGTCGCCTCCTTCAGTGCCAGCTCGGAGGTGTCGGGAAGGAATTCGTGAAGCGGAGGGTCCAGAAGGCGAACCGTGACCGGCAGCTTGTCCATTGCCTTCAGGATCTCGATGAAGTCCGCTCGCTGAGCGACCCGGAGCTCCTCCAGCGTGGCTGCTTCGGCCTCGGCCGACTCGGCGAGGATCATCCGTCGCACTATCGGCAGGCGGTCCTCTGCGAGGAACATGTGCTCGGTCCTGCAGAGCCCGATTCCCTCTGCTCCCATACGCCGGGCGTTGGCAGCGTCGGGCCCGTTGTCCGCGTTTGCGCGCACACCCAAGTGGCCTTTGCGGATCTCGTCTGCCCAACTGAGGATCGTGGTGAACTCGGCCGGAGGCTCGGCTTCTGTGAGCGCCATCTGGCCGATCACCACCTCGCCCTCCGTGCCGTCGAGCGAGATCCAATCGCCCTCCGACACCGTGGTGCTTCCGACCCTGAAAGAGCTGCCCGTTATACGCACCTTCTCTGCACCGACGACCGCCGGCTTACCCCAGCCTCGGGCGACCACAGCTGCGTGCGAGACGAGCCCGCCTCGTGCGGTGAGGATTCCCTGCGACGCGAGCATCCCGTGGACGTCCTCGGGCGAGGTCTCGTTGCGCACCAGGATCACGCGCTCACCTCGGCCGGCGGCGGCCGCCGCGTCGTCAGCCGTGAAGTAGACGCGGCCCACGGCGGCGCCGGGCGACGCTCCGAGGCCCTTGGTGAGAACCGTGTAGTCCCTGGCTGCGAACTGGGGATGGAGCACCTGGTCGAGGTGGTCGGCGCTCACTCTCTGCACTGCCTCTGACCTCGAGAGCCGGATCGCAGGATCCTTCGTCATGTCGACCGCCATGCGGAGCGCCGCGCGACCCGTGCGTTTTCCCACGCGCGTCTGGAGCATCCACAGCTTTCCCTGCTCGATCGTGAACTCCGTGTCGCACATGTCGCGGTAGTGGCGTTCGAGCCGGGCGAAGATGTCGAGCAACTCGGAGTGGATGGCCGGGAACCTCTTCTTGATCGCCGAGAGCGGCTCGGTGTTGCGGATGCCCGCCACCACGTCCTCGCCCTGAGCGTTGACTAGGAAGTCCCCGTAAGCGCCTTTCGCCCCGGTCGCAGGGTCTCGGGTGAACCCCACGCCGGTACCCGACTGGTGGTCGCGGTTGCCGAACACCATCGCTTGGACGTTGACTGCGGTGCCCAGGTCGTGCGGAATTCCCTCGTGCTCGCGGTATGCGATCGCACGCGGACCGTTCCACGAGCGAAAGACAGCTTCCACGGCTCCGCGCAGTTGGTCGGCCGGGTCCTGCGGGAAATCGTGGCCGGTGTGTCGACGCACGATCTCTTTGTACGCAGTCACGAGCCCGCGAAGCTCCGACGCTGGAATCTCTGCATCAGATTTGGCACCGGAGCGTTCTTTTGCTTCCTCCAGTAGGTTGTCGAACGGCTCGGCCGGCATCCCGACAACGATCCGGGCGTACATCGACACGAATCGGCGGTAGGAGTCGTAGGCGAATCGTTCGTCGTCCGTCTGCTTCGCCAACGCTTCAACCGACTCGTCGTTCAGCCCCAGGTTCAAGACCGTGTCCATCATCCCCGGCATCGAGAACTTGGCCCCGGAGCGGACGCTCACTAGCAACGGGTCGACGGGATCCCCGAGGCGCTTTCCCATCTTCCTCTCGAGACGCGCTCTTGCCCGCGACATCTCGTCCGAGAGCCCCGCAGGCCAGCGTCCCGAAACACCGACGCCCAAGTAGGCCCGGCATGCGTCGGTCGTTATCGTGAACCCATGTGGAACGGGCAGACCGAGGACCGACGTCATCTCGGCCAGGTTGGCGCCTTTCCCGCCAAGCAGATCCTTCATGTCCATAGGGGGCCGGCGATGGCGGTGTTCGAAGTCGTAGACGAAGGGCATCAGGTGTTCTCCTGGCGATCCGAGGGGTGTCCTGCGGAGCAATCCGCGTGACTAGACGAGCCTAATGGCAGCAAAAGACCGATCTCAGCGGCGCAGGCGACCGCTGATCTCCGCCACCAGATCGCCGATCGGCACCCGCACTTGGGCGGTCGTGTCGCGGTCTCGGACCGTCACTGCCCGGTCCTCGACCGTCTCGAAGTCGACCGTCACGCACCAGGGGGTGCCGATCTCGTCCTGCCGGCGGTAGCGACGCCCGATCGACTGGGTCACGTCGTAGTCGCACATCAACAGAGGTTGTAGGAGGGAGAGGATCTCGAGGGAGAGCGGCTCCAGCGCGTCGTTCTTGGACAATGGGAGCACCGCCACCTGGTATGGGGCGAGCCTCGGATCGAGACGCAAGACGGTGCGCTTCTCGCCACCCACCTCGTCCTCGTCGTATGCAGCGATCAGAAAGGCCATCATCGTCCGCGTTGCCCCGGCCGCAGGCTCGATGACCCACGGCACGTAGCGCTCGCCCGTCGCCTGGTCGAAGTATTCGAGCTTCTCTCCCGAACGAGCGGCGTGGGCCCGAAGGTCGAAGTCGGTGCGGTTCGCCACGCCTTCGAGCTCGTCCCAGCCCCAAGGGAACAGGAACTCCACGTCCGCTGTGGCCTTCGAGTAATGCGACAGCTCGTCGGGGTCATGGTGACGAAGACGGAGCTTGTCCTCGGGGATCCCGAGATCTCGATACCAGTTCGTGCGCTCCTCGAGCCAGTAAACGAACCACTTCTCCGCGTCAGCCGGCGGAACGAAGTACTCCATCTCCATCTGCTCGAACTCGCGGGTGCGAAACACGAAGTTCTGCGGCGTGATCTCGTTCCGGAACGACTTGCCCACCTGCGCGATCCCGAAGGGGGGCTTCTTCCGTGTGGTCTGGAGGACGTTGAGGAAGTTGACGAACATCCCCTGGGCCGTCTCGGGTCGCAGGTACGCGACTGCCGCGTCCTCTTCCACGGGCCCGGCATGCGTCTTGAACATGAGATGGAAGGCTCGGGGCTCGGTGAGGTCGCTCGACCCGCAGTTGGGGCAAGAGCCCTCGATCTTGTCGGCTCGCCACCTCTCGTGGCAGTTGCGGCAGTCGACGAGCGGGTCCGTGAAGGTCGCAAGGTGACCCGACGCCTCCCAGATCTGAGGCGGGGAGAGGATCGCCGCGTCGATGCCCACGACATCCGTGCGCATCTGAACCAGGGAGCGCCACCAGGCGTCCTTCACGTTTCGCAGCATGTTGACGCCCAGAGGCCCGTAGTCGTAGGTCGACCTGAAACCCCCGTAGATCTCTGCCGAGGGGAAGATGAAGCCCCGCCGCTTGCACAGGTTGACGACCTTCTCCACGAGGTCGGCCCCCGTCCCACCCTCGTCGATCGCGGTCTTCACCACCTCTTCGGCCATCCGGGCAAGGCTACCGGGCACATCGAGGCGCTCCGACAGTGGAGCTCAACTCGTGGCGCCCATTCGTGGCGCCCAACCAGCGGGAGCTCAACCCGTCGGGCTCGACCTGACACTTCTGAGCCGACGGTCCAGATGTGACTCCATCGCCTCGGTCACCAGATCCGTCAACTCGTCCGCGGACGCACTGGCCGGCTCCGCCAGCGCCGAGGCGACGCCACCGCTCAAGATCCTGCGCATCAGCTCGAGCGCGTCGGGCGAGATCGCCCTCCCTCGCCTGCAGGAACGGCACAGCACACCGCCTTCGAGGATGTCGAAGGCGACGAGTTCGTCTTTGGCGCCGCACGAGGCACACTCGTCCACCATTGGCGCCGAACCCTCCAAGACAAGGACCTTGAGGCAGAAGGCGGGGACGATCAGCGGAGAATCTGCCTTGTCGAGGGCCCGGAGGGCTCCGACGAGCGTCTCGTAGAGGCGGGGATTGGCATGGCGTTCTTGTGCCACCTGGTCGACCACCTCCAGCAAGGTGAAGGCCTTCGCGACGCGGACAAGGTCCTCGCGGATCTCGCGAAAGCTGTCGAGGACCTCGACCTGGGTCACGGTGTCGAGCTCCCGCCCCTGCCAGCACTGCATCGCGACGTGGCTGAGTGGTTCGAGACGCCCTCCGAACTTAGAAGTCGTCTTTCGCACTCCCTTGGCGACTGCGCGCACCTTCCCGTGAACCTTCGTCACCATCGTGACGATCCGATCGGCTTCACCCAGCCGAATCGTGCGGAGGACCACTCCCTCGTCCCGATAGAGGCTCACGGGCGCCCTCTCTGCGAGCGCGGTGACCCAAGGCCGGGAACTGCACCGACTCGAACACTCACCTCGGGTTGGGTCACGTCCCAGTCCCCTCGTCCGAGCGCTGCCTCTCGGTGTCCGGGTCGCCCTCGTAAGGCGCACGGTTCGGCGTGGTCCGGCCTCCGAGCAGGTTTCCCATGGCGATCATCCCGACTATCGCCACTGCGGTCACGAGAATGGCGATCGCGCCGGTGACGCCCGCGATCGCGAGCACCACGAGCCCTCCAAACGCGGCAGCCCCGATCAACCAACCGGCGACCTTCACCTCATCAGCCCTTCATCTCGCCAGCTGTGGAATCGCACCGTGGTTCCAGTAGACGAATCTGCCCGTCGTCGTTCGCTGCGTCTCATCGCGGCGTACGGCCCCTCACCTTTCCGAAGCGCCGCTCTCGGTGCTGGAACTCCGCCACCGCCTCGAACAGGTCCTTCCTGCGGAAGTCGGGCCACAGGACGTCGGTGAACACGAGCTCCGAGTATGCGAGTTGCCACAGCAGGAAATTGGAGATGCGGTACTCACCGGAGGTCCTGATCACAAGGTCGGGGTCCGGCATCTCCGGGTAGTAGAGGTGAGATCGCAACGAGCGTTCGTCGACCCGCTGGGCGGGTACGCCTTCGTCCACGAGCGCTTTCACGGCATCGATGATCTCGGCTCGCCCCCCATAGTTGAACGCCATCGTCAGCGTCATCTTGGTGTTCGCGGCAGTGAGTGCTACGGACTCGTCCATCCTCCTTATTACCCGCCTCGGCACGCGCCAGTCGCGACGCCCTGCGAAGCGGATTCTTACTCCCTTCGAGTGCAACTCGTCTCTGCGCCTGACGAGCAGCGATTCGTTGAAGCCCATGAGGTATCGCACTTCGTCGCGTGGGCGACGCCAATTCTCGGTCGAGAAGGCGAACATCGTCAGCCATTCGATCCCGATCTCGAGCGCACCGTTAACGGTGTCGAGCAGCGCCTCCTCCCCTGCCGCGTGGCCTTCGGTGCGCGGGAGTCCCCGTTTGGCCGCCCAGCGGCCGTTCCCGTCCATGACGCAAGCGACGTGAGCCGGGATCCGATCGGGGTCGATCCCACCGGGTAGCACCTGACCAACGGGGGAAGACACCTGCGAAAACTAGTTCCTGCCCACTGCACCGGGGCTCATCGAGTCCGGGGCGGCCCACAGCTTTCGGCGGCCGGGAGGATTCACCGACGCCGCAAAAGGCATCTCGTAGACTGACACATCAGTCGAGAGGGGAGGGTCATGGCAGACGCGGCGTTGATCCAGGTTCTGGGGGCAGTGGCCTACGGGGAGCAGAAGGCCTACGAAGAGGCGAGGCAGTTCGCGGACCAGGCAACCGATCCGGGCGACCGGAGGATGTGACGCACCATTGCCGCGGAGGAACTTCGCCACGACAAGGGCTTCGTGCGCCGATCCCGAGCGAGCGATGAGACCGTTTCGTGCATCGCTCGACCACTTCCACGGACTTCCCCCTGAGTCCGACGAGGTAGCTGCGGCCGTCGTCGCCCTTCTCGGGGAAGGAATCGCCTCGGACCTGCTGAAGTGGCTACGGAGGGTCGCCGACGCCGAGACAGCGCTCTTCATCGACTCGGTGATCGCCGACGAGGTCGGTCACGAAGCTCGCGCTGCAACAGAGGTTCGTCGACTCATGGCCTCGCGCCCCGACGGACGCCGGGTGGGTGCCCAGGCGGCGCGCACGATGCTCCTCCGCATGGCATCGAGCAGCCCCGGCAGTGGGTTGAACTTTGCGGCTTTCCTGCGGCTCGGGCGTGCCCACGAGCTCGTCGGAGGTATAGCGGCCGGTTATGCCGGGCGTCTGCACCTTCTCGGCATCGGCCCGGTGAGCACCAGGCCGCCGGACCTGACCTGAACCCGACGACTCTCCAGCAGGGCGCGTTCTCGATGCCGACGAGTGCGCCCGGCGACGTCGGTGTGTGGACAGGAGGCCCGGATGCGTTCAGCCCCGTGACCACCACCCAGATCGGTTGGTGGGACCCCAATGCGACGTCGAACTTCGATGGCAAGCGAGGCGCATGGGAGAGCTGCGAAGGTGGAAAGTGGTTCGCCTTCCTCGACCCCAACGCCTGGAAGCCGGACCACACGCAACTCGATTGCTTCGGAAAGTGAGGGATCGTTACGCGAAAGTGAGGCGGCCTAGGCCGCCTCACTTCGAGTCGCCGGCCTTTCGGGCCGGCCTGAATCGGCAGGCCGCCTGATCAGAGGCGACGCACCTTCGTCGCCTGCGGACCCTTGGCTCCGTTGGTCGACTCGAAGTCGACCCTCTCCCCTTCGACGAGCTCACGGTAACCCGTGCCTTCGATAGCCGAGAAGTGGACAAAGACGTCCGGCGAACCATCGTCGGGTGTGACGAAGCCGTATCCCTTCGTCGAGTTGAACCACTTCACTGTGCCTTCAGCCATCTGGCTTGCCTCTCTCTCCACGCATGCAACTGAACCTGGGAGACAGAAGCGTCAACCCACAACGGCGCAAGGCCCTGCGTGATCCAACCAAGCGCCTCACCACAATAGCGCCGGGGACACCCAAAAGGCACGGAAGGGGGCAAGCTGGGAGGTCATCCCTCGGCGGAGCGAACCTTGGCCTCGCCCATCGCCTCTGCCACGAACCCGATCAGTCGACCCGGGGCCACAGGCTTCCTCAGGTACCTGAACACCTTGCCCGAGGTTCGGGAGCGAATCTCCTCGTCCATCGAGAATGCGGACACAAGGAGCACAACGGGAGGAACCTCGAGCGCATCCAGGACCGATATCCCGTCCATTCGGGGCATTCGAATGTCGAGCACCAGAACGTCCACCTGATGCTCCTCGAGCATCTCGAGTGCCATGTCCCCGTCGGAAGCCTCGATCACGTCGAAGCCTTCGGCGCGCAGCATCGCGGCCACGGTGCTGCGGATGCCGTCGTCGTCATCGGTCACGAGCACGTCGGCATGCCGCTTGGTCACGTGCCGTCCTCGACGCGAGCGCGCTCGAGCTCGCGCTCCCGCATGTACAAGGCCAGATCCTCAGCCAGCCGGACAGCCCTGGTGACCTCCCTTTCCGCCACGTCGAGGTATTGCTCGACCTGCTCTGGGTCCCCGAGAGAGCTGCGTATGAGGTAATGGGCATTCGTCACAGCCCCGAGCGGGTTCCGCAGCTCGTGCCCGATCACCGTCGCCATCTCGCCGACGGCCGAGAGCCTCTCGCCTTGCACCAAGGCTTCTTGGGCACTGACCAGCTCTCCCTGTGTCCTTCGCAACCGGTCCGCCATCCACGCGACGGCCTCTCCGGTCACGATGCACGACGGGACTGCGTAGAACACGGACGCAGTCGCCGAGTCCCATCCGTGGCCGGCGGCAACGAGTGGCCCGACGTACCCCGCTACTAGGAAGGGGACCAACGCAACGCTGGTACCGCGTGCTTGGGAGAGGCCGACCCATGCGAACACCACCACATCGAAGAGCCCATAGCGAAATCCGTCAGCTGCAGACGCCGCGTCGAAACCGGAAATGAAGCCCAGGGCGACCACCGCAAGCGCCAGCGTTGCAACCCTCGGCCAGCGCTCCCACGGCAACATCCACACCAAGGGCCCGAGAACGACACCCGAGATGCAGATCCCTTCCATCGCCGCGAGATTGCTCCCGGCAGGCTGGGGTACTGCCGCGGCGATGACCGCCACAGCCCCTCCGCAAACGACGTAGACGACGCCCATTACGCGAGCGGCCACGACACGGTCGAGACCCTCGACGTGCAACGCGTCCGTGGTCACGCCCTTCGGCTGACCGTTAAGTCTCGTCCGCGGGCCGACAGGACCTACCGCCACTGTCGCTGCCCCCCTCCGATGCTCCCTCTGGGTCACCGTCACCCGGCGAAGGTGGAGATTTTCCCACGGGCACCTCCGGCGATCAACGACACTCGACCTGTTCGAGCGTCCCCCGTCCCGGCATTACCGTCGAGCCACATGCGGGGCCATAGACCGACCGATCGCGGGATCGGTCCACTGCTGGAGGAGGTGGCGCGTGCGCTGCCTGGCGGCGGCGAGCTCCGAACCGGCCAGGTGGAGATGGCCCACCGGATCACACGGGCGATCGAGGACGGTCGCCACCTCGTCGTTCAGGCCGGTACCGGGACCGGCAAGTCCCTTGCGTACCTTCTCGCAGCAGTTCAGTCCGGTCGGCGGGTGGTCGTCGCCACCGCCACCAAGGCGCTCCAGGACCAGCTGGCCAAGAAGGATCTTCCTTTTCTTGCGCAACAACAAGGCCCGAGAGACGGCTTCACGTTCGCCGTGTTGAAGGGTCGCTCGAATTACCTCTGTCGCCAACGAGCTGTCGAGGTCGGAGGTTCCGGTGCTCAACGCCAGATATTCGAAGAAGCGGCGACATCGGAGACGAGCGTCCTGGACTCTGCAGGCGAAGAACCCGATTCACCCGAGCTGGAGAGCTTGAGCGGGTTCGGCTCGCAGATCCGACGCATCCTCGAATGGTCCGAGCACACCGCGACCGGCGACCGCGCTGATCTGGAGTTCGAGCCGCACGCACGCGTATGGGCATCCCTGTCGGTCGGACCACGCGAGTGTCCGGGGGCCTTTCGCTGCCCCTCGGGAAGCGACTGCTTCGCAGAGCACGCACGCGCCGTCGCTGCCGCATCCGACATCGTCGTGGTCAACACGCACCTGTACGCGACCCACGTGGCCAGCGGAGGAGCGGTGCTGCCCGATCATGAGGTGCTCATCCTCGACGAGGCTCACGCTGTCGAAGAGGTGATGACTTCCGGTCTCGGACTGGAGCTGGCTGCAGGCCGCCTCAGGGCTCTTGCCGTCACCACCCGCGGGCTGCTGCTGCCCGCCGACAGCGGACGTGCCGATGCCCTCGGTGAGGTCGCCGAACAACTCGACGTCGCGCTTCGGCCCATGGTCGGACGGCGAATGTTGTCCGGTGAACGCACAGACGCAGACCGAGAGCTCGAAAGGGTGCTCGGTCTAGCTCACAGCCGGACGGAGGCTGTCGTCGCAGGTTTGAGACACGCCCAAGCCGGACCCGGCGGCGGCGGACGCGGCCGCGACGACGACGACGACACCGAGGACACCGGCCGACGCACTCGCGCTCTGCTCGCGGCCGGGCACCTCATCGACGACATCTCCGAGATCCAAGCGGCGGGCGACGACCAAGTCGCCTGGGTCGAGGCAGCAGGGCAGGGTGGACGGGCACTGGCAATTCGACTGGCTCCCGTCGAGATCGGTCCCGTGCTCGCAGAACGCCTGTGGCCGGAGGTGACCGGCGTGCTCACCTCTGCGACCATGCCTCCGCTCGTGGAGCAAGCTCTCGGCCTTCCGGCTTCGGAGACCGATCGTGTCGACGTCGGAAGCCCGTTCCCTTACGAGAGCTGCGCGCTCCTCTACTGCCCCACGGACCTGCCGGACCGCAGAAGTCCCACGGCGGACCAGGCGTTGCAAGAAGAGCTTCGTCGTCTCATCGTGGCAGCAGGCGGCCGCACCCTGGCTCTGTTCACGAGCTGGCGAGCGATGCGCTCCGCGGTCGACGCCCTGCGCCCGGTTCTCGAGTTCAAGGTGCTCGCTCAGAACGACCTTCCCAAGAGAAAGCTCGTGGAGTCCTTCAGCGACGAGGAATCGGCGTGCCTCTTCGCCACCATGTCGTTCTGGCAGGGGGTGGACGTTCCCGGCGCCACTTTGAGCATGGTCGCCATCGACCGCCTCCCTTTTCCGCGACCCGACGACCCGTTGCTACAGGCTCGGCGCGACAGGGCAGGAGAACGAGCATTCGGATTGGTCGACCTACCGCGCGCCGCCACCCTTCTCGCCCAAGGGGCGGGTCGCTTGATCCGCTCCTCCACCGACCGCGGCGTGGTGGCCGTCTTGGACCGAAGGCTTGCCACCGCGGGATACGGCCGCTCTCTGCGTGGCGCTTTGCCGCCGATGCGCTTCACCACCAGGCGAGAAGACGTCCTCGACTTCCTGTCGTCGATGGGCTCGCATCGTCCAGCGCGATCGGAACGGGATCAGTAGCCGAGTCGCTCTATCTCCTCGGGACGGTCCTGCCAGCGCTTCTCGACGCTCACGTGCAGCTCGACGAATGCACCCGGGGGCAGCTGCTTTCGCACCTCGGTGCCCACTTCCTTCAACACTTCCCCGCCGCGGCCTATCACGATCGCCTTCTGCGACTCGCGCTCGACCAGGATCTCGATTCTCACCCGCGGCCACTCCCACTCGGTCACGCGACAGGCGATCGAGTGGGGAAGCTCGTCGCGCACCTTTGCGAGCAGCTGCTCACGCACCAGCTCCGCCACCCAGAACATCTCGGGAACATCGCTCAGCATGTCCTCGGGGAAGTACGGAGGTCCCTCGGGCAGCCTCTCGAGCACGGCAGCGAGTAAGGCATCGATGCCCCGTCCGGTGGTCGCAGAGACCGGGAAGTACTCGGCGACCTCCGAGCTCCCCTTTCGCCCTTCCTCGAGGGCATCGTGAGCGGCGGAGAGCTGCGCGAGGACCTGAGCCCGGGAAGCTCGGTCGATCTTGTTCACCACAACGAGGAGACCTCGAAGGTCGCGACCTTCGAAAGAAGCGCCGGCCCGCTCGAGGACCAGGCGGTCTCCGGGTCCGACCGGGGCGGTCGCATCGATCATCGCGACGACCACGTCGATGTCGCCGAGGGCTTCTTCCACATGCTCGTTGAGGCGTTTTCCGAGTGCGCTGCGCGGACGGTGAAGACCGGGTGTGTCCACGAGCACCGCCTGGAGACCCGGTCGATGGAGCACTCCGCGCACTGCTCGCCGGGTGGTGTTGGGGCGTGGCGAGGTGATCGTCACCTTGGTGCCGAGCAACAGGTTCACGAGGGTCGATTTGCCGACGTTCGGACGGCCCACCACCGTGACGAAGCCCGAGCGAAACTTCTTTTCGGGCTCCTGGCCCATGGGTGACGTCGGCTCTCAGTCGTGCGCTGCCGGTGCGCCGTTACCCACGGCTTGCTCGGATGGCGACGAGAGAGGCACCACCCTGATACGTCCTATCCGGTTCCCCTGAACCTTCTCGGCGACGAGCCGCATGCCGCCCACCTCGACCGACTCCCCTTCGCTCGGGATCCTCCCGAGCAGGTTGAAGAACAGACCTCCGACCGTGTCCCAGTCCCCCTCGGGCAGATCGGCCGGAACGAGGTCGCTCAGCTCGTCCACGTCTAGGCGCGCCGCCACCGACAACTCCCCGTCTTGAAGTCGCTCGACCGGAGGATCTTCGACGTCGTACTCGTCGACGATCTCCCCGACGAGCTCCTCGATGAGGTCCTCGAGCGTGACGAGCCCGGCCGTGCCTCCGTACTCGTCCACGACGATCGCCATGTGGTACTTCCTCTCCTGCATCTCGCGCATGAGACGTGAGACTCGCTTCGTCTCGGGCACGAAATGACTTTCCCGCACGAACTGCGCAACGTGCTTGTGCCGATGGTGCTCGCGCTCGGCTCGTACGAGGTCCTTCGCGTACGCGATGCCGACGATGTTGTCCACGTTCTGCGAATAGACCGGCAGTCTGCTGTAACCCGCCGCCATGGCGGTGCCGAGTGCCTCCGAAACGGTGCGCTGCGCCTCCACCGCACACATGTCGGGGCGCGGCACCATCACCTCGCGCACGATCGTGTCACCGAACTCGATGATCGAGTGGATGAGGGCGCGCTCTTCAGTTTCGATGACCTCTTCCTCCAAAGCCACGTCAGCCATCGCCAGCAGCTCGGACTCACTCACCTCCGCCCTGCGTGCGCGCGGTCCGACGAGCAAGTTCGCCAGGCCGATCAAGCCGTTGGAAACGACCCGGAAAGGCGCGAACTTGATGACCGCCGATATGACCGGCGCAGACAAAAGAGCTGACCTCTCGGGGTTGTGCACCGCCCAGTTCTTCGGCAGTGCTTCGGCCAGCACGAAGATCACCACGACCTCGAACACTGTCGCCACTCCGACCCCGAGCGCGCCGAACCACCTGTCGGCGAGGATCCCGACCAAGGTCGCGGTCACGAGCTGGGAGATGAGAACCAGGAGCAGCACGGGATTCAGGAACCCCTCTGGGTGTGCCACGAGCTTCACCAAATGCCGCGCACCGCGCCTGTGTTCCTCGGCGAGCGATAACGCCTTCACCTTGCTCGTGCGGGTGAGACTCGTCTCTGCCAGCGCCAAGCCGGCGGAGACGACGAGGAGCAACACCACCACGCCGATGAGAATCCAGTCCGTCGATCTGAACTTCGAGGCACCGAGCACCACACCGTGAAGGCCGATCGGCATCATGCCGCCACCTCGCCGGGTGTCCTCGAGCTCAACCTGCGACGCGATGGAAGCGATCGAGCAGCTGCTGCTCTCTTCGCTCCATGCGCTCGGCCTCGTCGTCTGCCTCGTGGTCCATCCCGAGAAGGTGCAGCAATCCGTGTACGACCAGGAGGGCGAGCTCGTCCTCGAGCGACACCGAATGCTCCACGGCATTCTTGGCAGCGAACGTGGGGCACACGACCACGTCTCCGAGCAGGATCGGCATCTCGTCCTCTTCACCGGACAGAGCCCCGCCGGGACCAGTACCACCCTCGTCGGGGGACCTGCCACCCTGATCGAATTCGTGGTCGATCGGGAAAGCGAGGACGTCGGTGGGACCGCTTTCTCCGAGGAACCTCTCGCGCAACTGGGCGATCGTCGGCTCGTCGACGAATAGGAGGGACACCTCCACGTCTTCCTTCACGGCTTGAGCGTCGAGCACCGAACGCGCGAGGCGCGTCCATCGGTCCAACTCGACGGGATACTCGGACTGCTCGTTGGCGGCGAAGACGTCAACGGACATCGGACTGGCTCTCGTAGGCGTGGACGATGTCCGCGACGATTCGCGCCCGCACCACGTCGTGCCGGGTCAGCTGGACGAATGCGACGTCTTGAACTGCACCGAGCAACTTCTCCAGTCCCCCGAGGCCTGAGCGTCCGCCCGGCACGTCGATCTGCGTCACGTCCCCGGTGACCACGACCTTCGAGCCGAAGCCGATTCGAGTCAGGAACATCTTCATCTGCTCGGGCGAAGTGTTCTGCGCCTCGTCGAGGATGATGAAGCTGCGGTTCAACGTGCGGCCGCGCATGAAGGCGAGGGGCGCCACCTCGATCGTCCCTCGCTCGAGCAGTTTCTGCGCCCCTTCGGGGCCGAGCAGGTCGTAGAGCGCGTCGTAGAGAGGCCGTAGATACGGGTCGACCTTCGCCATCATGTCGCCTGGGAGGAAGCCGAGGCGTTCGCCCGCCTCCACCGCCGGCCGAGTGAGGATGATGCGATCGACCTCACGAGCTTGAAGAGCCTGGACGGCCAGGGCCACTGCCAGATACGACTTGCCCGTCCCCGCCGGGCCGATGCCGAAGGTGACGACGTTCGAGCCGATCGCGTCCGTGTACCTCTTTTGGCCTGCGGTCTTGGGGCGTACGGAGCGTCCCCTCGCCGAACGCAGCACCTCGGTGGTCATGACCTCCGAAGGGCTCACGTCGTCCTTGACCATCGCGATCGTCCGACCGACGTCGGAAGCGTCGAAACGTTGGCCGCGCTCCAGAAGCTCGACCAACTCGTCGAAGAGACGACCGACCCGCTCCGCCTCCGATCCATCGATCGTGATCTCGTTCCCGCGCACGACGATCCTCGTGTCGCCGAATGCCTCCTCGATGAGACGTAGAAGCTCGTCACGTTGGCCGAGAAGGCTCACCATCAGGTGGTTGCCGGGAACGAGGATCTTGACCTGGGTGGTGGGCGACACTGGCGTTCTGGAAACGAGGCTACCAGCGGGACCGATCAGCCCGGCGGCCAACCTAGACGCCTGCCGCCGAGCAGGTGGAGGTGAAGATGCGGAATCGAATTCGTGGCGTCCTCGCCCACGTTGAAGAGCAGCCTGTAGCCTCGCTCGGCGACTCCCTCGCTGATGGCGATCTGCCGAGCGGTCGCGAAAAGCTCACCGAGAAGCGGGCCGTCCTCGACCACGAGCTCGGACGCGTCGGTGATGTGACGGCGCGGGATCACCTGAACGTGCACCGGCGCTTGAGGATGGATGTCTCGGAACGCAAGGACCTGCTCCGAGCTGTGAACCACGTCGGCCGGGGCGTCTCCGGAGACGATTCGACAGAATATGCAGCTGCCTCCGCTCAATCTGATCCCGCTCGCTGCGCGCCCGAGCCCTTCGGCTCGGGATACAAGTGCTCGAGACTTCCAGGCTGAATGCGGCTGGCCTCCACGAACTGCTCGACGTCGAACTGCTTGAGGCGTATGACCCGCCCGAACTTGTAGGCGGGAACGGCACCCTCGTCTATGAACCTGTAGAGGCTGCGCAGGGTCACGCCGAGGTACTCGGCGGCTTCCTTCGTGCTCATCCATTGGATCTGCTCGTTCATCGATCCCGCTCTTCCATGTGACCTGCCCCCTCTTGCCTCCCCAGGCGTTACTCGTGCCTCCACGTGTCGTCTCACGCTATCTGGTGCATGTACCGGAGGTCTCGGCAGCTCCCGGAACCTCCGGCGACTGAAGGCCGGTCCCCGGCGGCTGAAGTCAGGGGCCCCGGGCTGCTCCCGGCATGTCCCTTGGCGTCCCCACAAGAGCACGGAGCGGCCTGCGTTCCACGTTCGAGGGGCTCGACGACGTTCGGGCGGGGGCAAGGCGGGCAACGAAACGCGCTTCGGGGACACCGAAGGCGAGAGACAGCCGAGACCCGACGAACAGGAGGAGCGAGCCGAGATGCTCAGGCCCACCCGAAGCTCACTCACCGGACGCCGGCAATCGTTCCCGTCACCCTTGGGCATCAAGCTCGGTGCGGCAGCGCTCCTCGCCGCTCTCCTTGCAACACCGGCCGCTGCTCCGGCCTCGGCGACCTCGGGCGGGCTCGTCCAGATATCCAGCGACGTCCTGCCCGGCCTCGGCCTGCTCGCACCCTCCGCGGCGCCCGGGTCCGCCGTTCTTCACATCGGCGTAGCGCTGGCCGATCCCAACTCTCCGGCCGAGTCTTCGTACCAACGGGCGACCTACGACCCGACCAGCTCGCTCTATCACCACTTCTTGACGCCAGCACAGTTCGCCTCGGCATTCGGCGTCCCGGCTGCCACCTATCAAGCGGTGCTGAACTGGCTCGCCTCGGGTGGGCTGCGGATCACCTTCACCTCGACCTCCGGCACATGGGTACAGGCGACGGGAACGGTTTCTCAGATCGAGCATCTGATGCGCGTCACGATCGCGTCGTACACGTCGAAGGGCGTTTCTTTCCTTGCAAACACGATCGGGCCCTTGGTCCCCTCGGGCGACTCGATCTTCGACGTCGTCGGTCTCAACACCCTCCAACACGAGACGATCCCCCAGGACCCGACAGCAGGTCTGGCCACCGAGCTTTCCTCTCTGAGCTCGGCGGTGCCGTCGGTCGGGTTCCCCGGCTGCCTCCCGTCTTGCATCTACACACCCCAGGACCTCTGGTCGCTGTACGACGCGCCGACCTCCGACGAGGGCCAAGGCCAGACCATTGCGGTGTTGGGTGAAGGCGCCACCTCGGGGGTGATCTCGGACCTGAGGGACTTCGAGTCGGCCCACGCTCTCCCCCCGGTACCCGTCACGGTCAAGGACGTGGGCGCAGGGCCATTCACCGACACGAGCGGCGGCGTCGAATGGGACCTCGACACCCAGGCGACCACCGGCATGGCTCCCCGGGTATCAGGCGAGACGCTCTACTTCGCGGCCTCGTTGTCCGACGTCGATGCCGAGACGGCCATCTCGTCATGGGTGAGCGACCCCAGCGGTCCCGCACAGGCGAACGCGTCGTGGGGCGAATGCGAGACCGACCCGCTCAACCCTGTGTTCAACTTGCTGCCCTTCAACCAGGCGACCAACCCGAGCCCCGTGGTCGGACTGGGTGACGACCTCGAGCCGGTGGCGGAGGCGACCCTCGAGCAGGCCACGATCGAGGGGCGCACCCTGTTCACGTCTGCGGGCGACACGGGCTCGTCGTGCCCGCTGCTGATCCTGCCAGCGCCGATCGGGGCGGGAAACGGGATCTTGAACCAACTGGTCCCGTTCGACAATTACCCTTGCGCCAGTGACTTCGCCGTCTGCGTCGGTGGGACCGTCCTTTGGTCCGATGGCGCCACGCCACCAAAGCGCGCCATCGAGTACTCCTGGCCGTTCAGTGGCGGAGGATCATCCGCATTCATAGCGGAGCCTTCGTTCCAGAAGGGAGTCTCCGCCGTCGACCACCCCTGCATAGTCGACGACAAGGGTGCGCCGTATCCGGCGGGGACCATATGTAGGGGCTCGCCCGACGTCGCGGCGATGTCGGGCGACATCGCGACAAACGCCTACACCATCGTTTCCGGAGGCTCTCCGAGCGCCCAAGGCGGCACGAGCCTCTCCTCACCGCTGTGGGTGGGAACCTGGACGAGGGTGCAGGCCGCCGCGTCGAGCAACCTCGGGTTCGCCGATCCCACCATCTACGCGATCGGGACCGGCCACAAGGGCAACTACGCGCGCGACTTCACCGACGTCACGCTCGGGACCAACGGCTATTACCTGGCCGGCACCGGGTGGGACTACGTCTCGGGCTGGGGGGTCCCGAACATCGCGAACCTCACCCAAGACCTCGACGGCACTCTGACCCCAAAGGCCTGAATCAGAGCGCTACGCGCAGACTCGGCGCGCTACGCGCAGACTCAGACGCCGACGCGCAGGCCCAGCTCGTCCAGCCGCCGACTCATCGCGTCGGGCGTGACACCGAACAGGCATGCGATCGCTCGGATGTCCTCGCCGCGAATCGTGATCATGCGGCCGTTGAAGTCCTGGCGCTGCACCTGGATCATGCTCAGGAACCGGCGGAGCAGGTCGCGCTCGGGCCCGCTCACCGCGTTGAGCTTGGAGAGGTCCACGGTCACCTTCTCGTTGCCCTCCCAAGGCCGGAGTTGGCGACGCATACGCCCGGGGCTTTCCCCCTCGCTGTCGCCGTTGGTCTCGCCGTTCGCACCGTGGGCCCAGCGGTCTGCGTTGTCGTCCTGTGGCAGAAGCTGGTCCACCGGCACGTCGTAGAGCTTGGCCAGGCGCTGGAGGCGCGGAACCGAGATCGCCCGCTCGCCGCGTTCGTAGGCCCCGAGCACGGACGCCTTGAACTCCTGGTCCGACATGGCCTCGACCGCTTGGAGCGAGAGCCGCATCTGCTTTCGCACCGCTCGAAGGCGCGAGCCCACGGCCCTGGCGTAGGCAGCCCGAGCAGATTCTTCCTGCTCGTCTTCCTCCTGCAACAACGTCTGGTCGACCATGATCCTCGATCCCTCGCTCAGTTGGCAGCGCGCGCTACCCCCTGATTATTCAGGTACTACAGAAATTACGGACGGATGGTCTGGGACCCCGCGCTTCTCGTGCATCGTGACAGCACGACATGACCCGGCCCGTCGGCACACAGATCAGTCTTGCTCACTCAGCGTGGTATTGCAAGCACCGAAGTCAGCCCTGGCGCCCGGGCCGAAAACCCCAGTTGGCTACCCTTCTTTGCCCCGATTTGGGGTCTCGGCGTCCTCGGGGGCGGCGCCCGCCCCCCTGTCAGGTGACACGATCCGGTCACGCAGGGCACACATTAGGACCCCCGCCGCGACTGCCGCTGTCTCGGCCCGGAGGATTCCCCGCCCGAGCCCGACCAACAGGTCGGCATCGTCACGCTCTGAGTCGTCCCAGCCACCTTCGGGGCCCACGGCGGTGGCGGTGAGGGCTGCGGCAGGCGGTTCGGCCCCGGGTTCCGCCAACGCCAGGCGCCCGGGCACCACCGCCGCTCGCAGCTGCGCCAAGGAGAGCACGCCGCTCAGCTCGGGAAGCCACGCGCGTCGGCTCTGGGCGGCAGCCTCGCGGGCCACCCTCCGCAGCCTTTCGATAGCGCCTTTCTCTCTGCCGCGGTCCCAACGCACTACCGACCGCGTCGAGCGCATCACTGCTATTCGGTCGACGCCGAGTTCGGTGAGCTTCTGTACGACCCACTCGGGCCGTTCGCCTTTGACGGGCACGAAACCTACGACGATCCTCGTCGTGGGAGGCGGCTCGAGAACGAGGGGCCCGTCGGCTTCGAGCAATCGCGAACGAACTGCGGCACCGGAAGATTTTGAGCGGCCCGAGTGGCCCGAGTGGCCCGAGAGATCCGAGTGCCCGGCTTGCACACGGTGCCCGATGAAACGGCAGATCCTCCACCCCCCGGCGCCGTCACAGGCGACAACGACCTCCCCCCGGCCGAGTCGCAGCACGTGGCTCAAGTGGTGCGAGTCCTCCTCGGACAGCTCGAGGTCCTCGAGGTCCTCCACGTAGACCTGCGTGGCCGCCGCCACTGCGGCAGGCCCTGCGAGAGCGCCTCCGCGCAGAGCCGGGGCCTTCAAAGTCGCGCTCGGGCCTCAGCCGAATGCGGAGCGCAAGCGTGACATGAGGCCCTCGTCCGGTGGGGTGATCTCCTCGCCGCGCTCGGCCGCGATCTGGCGGAGCAGCTCCTCTTGTGCCTTGGTCAGCCCGGTAGGTGTGTCGACGACGACTTCCACGAGGAGGTCTCCTTGCCCCCTCCCGCGCACGTGCGGCACGCCCCGGCCGCGCAGGCGGATCACGTATCCGTTCTGCGTGCCGGCCGGCACGGGAATGGTCTCTTCGCCGTCGAGCGTCGCGAACTGCATCGTGGCACCGAGCGCCGCCTGGATCATCGAAACGTGAAGCTGCGCGTGAAGGTCGTCTCCAGATCGCGCGAAACGCTCGTCCTCTTCTACCGACAGGTGCACGTAGAGATCCCCCGAGGGACCGCCACGCGGTCCAGCAGAACCCTTGCCGGACAACCGCATGGTCGAGCCGTGGTCCACGCCCGCGGGCACGGCCAACGGATAGGTACGGCTCTCCACCGTCCGCCCCTCTCCGAGGCAGTCGGTGCAAGGCGAAGGGATCGCCTCACCCATTCCCTGGCACCGCCTGCACGGCGCGCTGGTCACCACCTGGCCAAGGATCGACTGCCGAACTCGGTGTACCTCGCCGGTCCCGTCGCACTCAGCACATCGGATGGCCGTGGTGCCCTTTCTCGCCCCGGATCCCCCACAGGTCTCGCACGACACCGGCAGCTCCACGGTCACGTCGCGCTGAGTGCCGAAGACTGCCTCGGAGAGCGTGAGCTGCAGGACGACCTCGGCATCTGCTCCTCGCACCGGCCCCGTCCTTCGAGAGGCGCCGCCCATCGTCCCGCCGAAGAAGGCGTCGAAGAGACCTCCCAGTCCCGAGCCGAAGAAGGCGTCGCCCGGGGCAGCGTCCATCTGGTCGGGGCCGAAGCGGTCGTAACGGGCGCGCCTCTCCGGGTCGCGCAGCACCTCGTAGGCCTTGCTGACCTCCTTGAAGCGCGCCTCGGCCGCGGGGTCTCCTCCGGTCGAGTCGGGATGCAGCTCGCGCGCCATGCGCCTGTAGGCGCGCTTGATCTCGTCGTCGGTTGCGTCGGGGCGGACGCCGAGAAGGGCGTAGTAGTCAGCGGACAGAGCTCGCACCGCCCTTCGTCCCTCGCGATTTCTTCGACTCGCTCGTCGATTCGCCCGACGGCTCGGAGCTGTGCACCTCTGCGCCACTGGCTCCACGCGCCGCGCTCAACTGCTCACCGAGTTGCTCACCGACTATCTGCACTGCCGCGAGCGCCCGCGGATAGCGCATGCGGGTCGGGCCCAGCACCCCGACGGTCCCGGCGGTCTCTCCGTCGACGAAGACCGGTGACACCACGAGCGCGCACGAGGCCAACGGTTCGAAACCGTGCTCCGCCCCTATCGCGACCGAGAGTCCCCGGTCCAAGATGTCCTCGACCAGCTCGACGACGACGAGTTGCTGCTCGAGTATCGAGAGCACCGATCGCACGGTCTCGACCGCCTCGAAAGCCGAGGCCATCGACGACGAACCTCCGACGTACACGTGCTCGGGCTCGCTCGAGGCATAGAGCCTCGTTAGCCCTTCGCCTGCGACCACCAGCAACGCGTCGAGGGAGGGGTCTCCGGTGGGGGGAACAGACTCCGAACGAGCGAGGGGGCTTCCTCGCAAGTGGCTCGTAATGTGCGATGCGGCTGTGGCGAGGGCATCCTCGGTCATCTCCGCGGGGACCTCGAGAGTCGTCTTCTCGACGGCACCGTCGGAGAGGATCACCACGAGCAGCACCACTCCAGGGGTGAGATGCACGAGCTGGACGGAACGGATCGTCGCTGCCGAATGGCCGGGCCCGACCACGACCGCGGCGTAGTCGGTGAGGTGAGCGAGCAGGCCGCTTGTGCGCCCGAGCAGGTCCTCCACCTCACCGTGCACGTGTGCGAAGAAGCGCCTCACCTCCTGGCGCCTCGCTGCGTCGAGGACACCCGGTCTTGCGAGATGGTCGACGAAGAACCTGTAACCCTTGTCGGTCGGGATCCTGCCCGCGCTCGTGTGCGGCTGGACTAGGTAGCCCTCGGTCTCGAGGGCCGCCATCTCGGCCCGCACCGTCGCCGACGACACCTCGACGCCGGGAGTACCGGTCACGTGGGCCGAGCCCACCGGCTGGGCGGTCTCGACGTACTCCGAAACCACGGCGTTCAAGATCGCCGCCTTGCGGGCATCGAGCCGGTCCTCGGTCTCGTCGCTCGCGCTGGCCTCGCTCTGTTGAACTGTCCTCGATGTCATCGTCGCTGGTCTCTCGGCTTCCCGCCTCCGGCTTCTGGCACTCGATTCTACCGAGTGCTACTCGAGTCCCGTAGGTGGGGACGGCTCGACCAGCTCCATCTGCGCTCGAGGTAGGCCGGCGGCGACCCTGGGTATGCACCCGCTTTCCGTTGGGCACCGCCCGGCATGGAGGCTCGTCACCCGGCAAGTAGCGTTTCTGAGGCATTTGGTGGCGGGCACATGACGACGGCGCGGACATCGAGGGACGCGTTGAGTGACGTGATGCAAGGACCTGGATGGTGGCTCGCCTCCGACGGCAAGTGGTACCCGCCCGACCTGCGCGAGGGCACCTCGGACGATCTGGTTACTCCCGAAGGAGCGACAGGGCCACAGGCAGAGGACTGGTGGCTCGCTTCGAACGGCAAGTGGTACCCACCCGAGCTGCATCCCGATGCGATGTCGGCCGGCGTCGCCGAGGCCTCCTCATCGCCCGAGCCATCGCGAAGCGAGAGCGCTTCGATTGCGAGGCGTTCGTCGAGACTCGGTGTCGATCGGTCAGAGCGCTCCCGCGACCGAACAGCGGGGCGTCCCGAAGACCGCCGCGCGGCGCGACCGGCATCCCGTTCCGCCCCGCGTTCCCAAGTCCGCCGCGCAACGCGATCCGACGCCCGCTCCGCGGCGCGTTCCGATGACGGAGCCGGCGCACGAACCGACCACGAAGAGGCCTCGTTGTTCCGCCGCTATGTCGGCTTCGTCCCCGAGCTCGGTGCGGACCCCGAGATCAGGCCTTCACTCCGCGACCCCCTTCCCGAACCTGCCCTCATCGGATCGGGCACGGACGAAGCAGGTGCGGACGTGGCGACTGAGCCCGTCAAGTTCGGGCGCTCGCGCTCGGGATCCTCGGACGAGGACCTCTTGGACATCGAGTGGGGCGACTGGGAGGCTTGGGAAGCCTCGAAGCCCGACGACACACCGCCCGAGCCTCGGGGACCTCGCCACGCCAAAGGTCGTCGCTGGCTGCGGTGAGCCGTCGTCCGCTTTCCCCGCCCTCGACCTTCGCCTAATTCGTTCAGGCCGGCCCTGTTCAATCCTCGAGGCGGAGGGCGGAGATGAACGCTTCTTGGGGGACCTCGACGCGCCCGATGGACTTCATCTTCCTCTTGCCCTCCTTCTGCTTCTCGAGGAGCTTTCGCTTGCGGGTGATGTCCCCGCCGTAGCACTTGGCGATCACGTCCTTGCGCTTGGCCTTGACCGTCTCACGCGCGACCACCCGACCCCCGATCGCTGCCTGGATCGGCACGTCGAAGAGCTGGCGCGGTATCAGACTCCTTAGCTTCTCGGTCATCCTGCGCCCGTAAGACTCGGCCTGTGAGCGGTGGACCACGGTCGAAAACGCGTCGACCGGGACGTGGTTGATCAGCAGGTCCACTTTCACCAAGTTGGCTGTCTGGTACCCCTCGGGCTCGTAGTCGAGGCTCGCATAACCCTTCGTGCGGCTCTTCAGCTGATCGAAGAAGTCGACCACGACCTCAGCAAGGGGAATCCGGTAGATGAGCTCAACGCGCTCGGGGGACAAGTAGTCCATCCGCTCGAGCTCCCCCCGCCGGATCTGGCAGAGGTCCATCACGCTCCCGACGAACTCCGAGGGGACGATGAGGGTGGACTTCAGCATCGGCTCGTCGACATGGTCGAGGACCCCGGCGGAAGGCATCTCGCTCGGATTGTCGAACCGGACCTCGCTGCCGTCGGCGAGCTTCGCAACATATGCAACCGAGGGAGCAGTGGCGATGAGCGATAGATCGAACTCACGTTCCAGACGCTCTCGCACGATGTCCATGTGCAGCAAGCCCAGAAAGCCACACCGAAAGCCGAAGCCGAGCGCCCCCGACGACTCGGGTTCGAACGTGAAGCTCGAATCGTTCAACCTGAGACGCTCGAGAGCCTCTCGTAGCTCGGTGAGCTCGTCACCGTCGATCGGGTACAACCCGCAGAAGACCATCGGCGTCGGGTCGCGGTACCCGGCCAGTGGCTCGGGAGCCGGCTTCGTCGCGTCGGTGACCGTCTCGCCGGACCGGGCGCTCGCCACGTCCTTGATCCCGGCGATCAGGTATCCGACCTCACCGGGACCGAGCTCGTCGACAGGAACGCTGACCGGGGTGCGGATCCCGATCTCCTCCACCTCTTGGACCGATCCCGCCTGCATGTACCTGACCCTCGCCCGTGAGCGCAGCATTCCGTCCATCACCCGGACGGAGCTCACGACTCCGCGGTACTGGTCATAGGAGGAGTCGAATATGAGCGCCCGAAGAGGCGCCTTCGGGTCTCCCTTCGGCGGAGGTATGCGCGTCACGATCGCATCGAGAAGCTCGGGGACACCTTCGCCTGTCTTGGCCGAGATCCGGAGGATGCTCTCGGCATCGATGCCCAGAACCTTCTCGATCTCCGCGGCGCTGCGATCGGGGTCCGCTGCAGGAAGATCGATCTTGTTCAGCACGGCCACGATCTCGAGGTCGTGCTCGATCGCCTGGTAGGACGTCGCCAGGGTCTGAGCTTGGATCCCCTGAGAGGCGTCGACCAGCAGAACGGCGCCTTCGCAGGCCGCCAGAGACCTGCTCACCTCATAGCCGAAGTCCACGTGCCCAGGAGTGTCGATCAGGTGCAGGACGTGGTCTTTCCACGTGACTCGCACGTTCTGTGCCTTGATCGTGATCCCGCGCTCGCGTTCTATGTCCATGGAGTCGAGGTACTGCTCGCGCATCAGGCGCGGGTCGACCGCCTTCGTCAGCTCGAGGATGCGGTCCGAGAGCGTCGACTTGCCATGGTCGACGTGGCTGATGATCGAGAAATTGCGGAAGTGGTCGGTGCTGAACACGGCTCTTGGAGCGTACCGGCGGACGAGATGCGCCCCGTCGTAGTGGCAGCTCGGCGGAGGTTCGGAACCGGCAGGTACAGCGCATTGCCGGTCAGGCACCGCGTCGAGCCGTCAGGGCGACGAGCTTTGTGCGGAGATCAGGTCCTGGCCAGGGCTGATAAGCTATTCGACTCGTGGCCAACATCCGAAGCCAGATCAAGCGCAATCGCCAGAACGAACGCCGACGCGTGCGCAACAAGTCCGTGCGGTCCGAGATGCGCACCCGGACAAAGAGCGCGATCGGTGCTTTCGAGGGAGGCGTCGAAGACGCCGGCGAAACGCTGCGTCTCGCCGTGAAGCGGATCGACAAGGCGGCCGCCCAGGGCGTCATCCACCGCAACCAGGCCGCCAACCGCAAGTCCCGGCTGATGCGCCGGGTGGGCGCGCTTGCAGCCGCCCACGACTCCGAGAACGCCGGAGACTGAGCCTGTAGGCCACAAGGTTCTCCGAGGGAGGGCTCGAGGTGTCGCTCGCCGCGACGTTCCGGATCACTGCTCCACTTATCGTCATCGGGCTCGTCTCGCTGGTCCTCTTCCTGATCGTCCTCATCGACATACTGCGTCGGCCCGACTGGCAGTGGCGCCAGGCGGGGTCGAACAAGGCGATGTGGCTCGTCCTGGAGATCGCTCTCTTCCTGCTCTTCGGCCCTCTTTCGATAGTGAGCGGCATCGTCTACCTGGCCGCTGCGCGGCCCAAGCTCGTCGCGGCGGAGAGGTCGGGCGACCTGTCGAGCCGGCCCGTCTCCCCATGGGACTCCGGATACGCGGGTGGCGGATCCGGTTACGGGACCTCGGCCCCATACGGGATGCCGCCTGGCAACGGGCCCTACGGGGCGCCCGATCTTCCGTCCCCCTCACCGGGGGGTGGACCACCTCCGTATCCCGGCGCGTCCGGCACTCCGTGGATCCCGGGCAGTCCCGGCGCCTCCGGCGGCCCGGGCGCCGCGGACACAGCACCACCGCCGTTTCCCCCGACGAGCCCGCCGGCGCCGACTGTGTCGCCGGCCGAGGTTGCTCCCTCGTGGCAACCGGACCCGAGCCGCCGCCACGAGCTCCGCTACTGGGACGGAAGTAGCTGGACCGAACACGTGTCGGACGCCGGGACCCAGTCGACGGATCCTCCCGTTCCCTAGATCGAGCCGAGCCGAACCGGTCCGGTCCCTCGCTTCACCGGCTGCCTCGAGTGCCGGCGGATTCTCGGACCGTCAGCGTCGACGCGCAGGCGTCCCGCGCGTCGACTTGCGACCAGCCGGCGCTTGGCGCACGGCACCGAGCCTGTTGAGCCTGCCGACCAGCACCTCGAGCACCATCGGACCCGCCAACGCGGAACGGCCCCGCAAGTCGAGGTCGGCGTCGGCGAGGAGGATCACGGCTCTTCCGAGGCGCGCCGAGCCGAGTTGGCGAGCTTGCTCGAGGGCCTTGCGAGCTGGGAACGTGCTTCGAGATCCGAGGGTGGCCGCGGCCTCCTCTGCGTTCGTCGCCCCCGAGCCGTCCAGCCGCAGCATCGACTGGTAGTGACGGTGGAGCACCGCGAGCACCGCGAGCGGGTGGAAGCCACCTGCGTCGAGCAGCCGACCGAGCGCGAAGAGCGCGCCTGGGGTGTCACCGTCTGCAATCGCGTCGGTCAGCTCCCAGGGAGCTACCGCCCCGGCCTCGCCGAGAAACGGCTCGAGGCGACTTTCGTCGATCGCAGCTCCTTCTCCATACGCCGAAGCCAATGTGTCGAGCAACCCGCGCAGGCGGCTCACGTCCCCACCGAGGTGGTCGCCGAGTCGAGCCGCAGCTCGAGCGTCGATTCGCACCGGGGCGCCCCGGAGCCGTTCCGAGAGCCATTGGGTTCGCGCGCGCCCCGTGCCGACCACCGTGTCGACGACACTTCCCGTCCCCTGCACAGCCTTTACGAGCGCGGCCGGCACTGTGCCGCCACCGGCCGCGAGGACCAGAATCACCCCGGGTACCGGCTGAGACAGGTAGTCCACGATTCGAGCCGCGTCCGCTGCGAGCAGCCGCCCGCAGTCGCGCACCACGACGACACGTCTATCGCTCAGCATCGGCGGAGTCGTGAGGGCGTCGAGCACCGCACCTACGTCTAGGTCGTCTCCCCCGGCAGCTCCGAGTTCTTCAACGACCATGGCCGCGTCGCGTTCCTCGACCAGGGAATCGAGCAGGTCGTGCACAGCTTGACCGACCAGAGACGGGTCGTCACCTCGTACGAAGTAGGCGACCTTGGGCGGAGTCACTGCGCCTCGAGCACGGCCGCGATCGCGTCACAGGCTCTGCGCGTGCCGACCACGTCGTGAGCTCGCACGATCCGGCAACCGAGCGCCACCCCGACTGCGACCGCGCCGATCGACGCCTCTGTCCTGTCGGTTATGCCGAGGTCGAAAAGGACGCCGAGGAACGGCTTGTTGGACGCCGAGAGGAGCAGCGGATAGCCGAGCTCGGCGAGTGTCGACGAGGCGCGCAGCAGCTCGAGCGATTGCGCAGCTGTCTTTCCCAGATCGAGGCCTGCGTCGACGACGATGCGGTCCGCCTCGATTCCCTCGTCGAGGGCTCTCCGGGCACGGTCGGCGAGGAACTCACCCACCTGCGCGACGACGTCGTCGTATTCGGGTTCGGGGTCGGGCACCCTGGGCGCGAGGCGGATGTGGGTCGCCACGACCGCAGCCTGCGCGTCGGCTGCTGCTGCGAGGTAGTCCGGATCGGCGAAGCCGCTTATGTCGTTTCCCATCACCGCCCCCGCGGCGTACGAGGCGCGCGCCACCGACGCTCGCCACGTGTCGACCGACACCGGAAGGCCGATCTTCGAGCACACGGCCTCGACGGTGGGCACGACCCGCTCGAGCTCTTCTTCCTCGCGCACCTCGTCGCCCGGACCTGCTTTCACGCCTCCGATGTCCAGAAGGTCCGCGCCGTCGGCCGAGAGCTGCTCGGCGCGCGCCAGCAACGAGTCGAGGGAGAATGTGGCGCCGCGGTCGTAGAAGGAGTCCGGGGTGCGGTTCAGGATCCCCATCACCAAACAGCGCGTGGTCAGGTCGTAGGTCTGATCACCCAGTCTGAGACTCTGGGCTCGGGGTGCCACGCCTCAGAACAAGCGGGCAGCGAGCTCGCGGCGGTAATGACCGGCGCGAGGATCGTCGGGCCCCAGGGTCTCGAGCAGGTCGAGGAACTCCTGGCGCGCTGCATCGTCCTCCTTGACCCTTCCGAGCAGCTCCTCCAGCATCGCGTCGACGCCGTCTGGGGGGACCTCCACCTGCGACCCCGCGAGACGGGCCTCGGCGGCGAGCTGCCTCGTCTCGGGAGTCTCGGGAATGCGCGCGAGAAGCTGAAGCGCCTCGTCGGCCTCGCCTCGCCCGACGAGCAGCCTGCCGAGCGCGACGATCGCGCCGAGATGATCGGGCTCGAGCTCGAGTGCACTTCGAAGAGAAGCCTCGTCACCGGCCGCCACGAGCTTGTCGGCTTCAGTAGGTGCGGGCGCCAGGCGAGACACGAACGTCTCCACCTGGTTCTCGGGTATCGCTCCGACAAACGCGTCGACGACCTTTCGATCTTTGAGGGCATAGACGGCGGGGATCGACTGGACGTTGAAAGTGGCCGAGATCCGGGGGTTCTCGTCGACGTTGACCTTCACGAGCTCCACCGCGCCACCGGTGGCGGCGACCACCTTCTCGAGGAAGGGACCCAGTGTGCGGCAAGGACCGCACCACGGAGCCCACAGGTCGACCACGACCGGGACTTTGTCCGATCGCTCTATTACCTCGGTCTCGAAAGTGGCGTCGGTGACGTCGATCACCCACAGGACCTTACCGGCCGAGAAGGCGAGAAGCGGTCCCCTGCTCGCAAAGCCACGGTCAGCACTAGCGTGCAAGTCCGTGAATTCCGAGACGACGGCAGCCGAAGGATCGGGCGCCACGCCGAACGGGTCAAAGGGGCCGGAGGGGATAGCCCAAGGCGCGGTGCAAGATTGGCTCCTCGCGAACGTGCCCGGGGTACAGCCGCCCGTGAGCTTCGAGCTCATCGCGGGCGGTCGGTCGAACCTGACCTTCAAGGTGACCGACAGCGCGGGCAACCGTTATGCACTTCGCCGACCACCGCTGAGCCACGTCCTGCCGACGGCTCACGACATGTCACGCGAGTACAGGGTGATCACTGCCCTCGGTGACACACCTGTGCCCGTCCCGCGTACGTACGGCCTGTGCGCCGACGAAGAGGTGAACGGCAGACCCTTCTACGTGATGGAGTTCGTCGAAGGGCACATCGTCCGCGACGCGCAGGTTGCCGAAAAAGCCCTCGACGAACCGGCGCGCGCACGTGCCGGAGAGTCGATGGCACAGACGCTCGCCGCGCTCCACGCTGTCGACGTCGACGCCGTAGGTCTCGGTGACTTCGCGAAACGCGAGGGGTACATCGAGCGTCAGCTCCGCCGTTGGTACCAGCAGTTCGCCAACTCCCAGGTAGAGGGCGTCGACACGGCGTCGATCGTCGGGACCGTCCACGACATGCTCGCCTCGGCCATCCCGCCCCAGGAGTCGACGGCGATAGTCCACGGCGACTACCGGCTCGACAATGCGGTCCTCGGCGACG